>Ga0265797_10008543_pt1 | contig 13595 bp, 19 predicted proteins | sample P2T30metagenome_FD_192433 | JGI IMG/M metagenome (GOLD analysis project Ga0265797, IMG submission 192433) | Plant litter microbial communities from East Loma Ridge, Irvine, California - P2 T30 | ecosystem: Environmental > Terrestrial > Plant litter > Unclassified | place: USA: California... | reverse complement strand
GTCGCGGAACTTGCCGAAGTTACCGAGCGCCAGCGTGCGCTCGACGATGGGGAGTAAGAGATCGCTCATGATACGGGGCCTCCTTACAGGCGGATGACGAGGTGGTCGGCCTCGACGGTGAAGCCGACGTACGTGACGGCGGAGAGGTCGGGAGCTGCGTCGGGCGTGGTGATCTCACCCGTGACGTTGTCGGCGTACGCCTTGCGACCGGCGCTGAGGCCGACGCAGTCGACGGCGTCGCCGAGGACGAAGATGTCGGCGGGACGACCGGCCTTGGAGTGGAACTTGGACGGGTTGGCCACGCCGATGATGCCGGTCTGCTGCGCGCCGAACTCCTGGTGGCCCAGCGCGTTGATTCCGACGCCGTAGATCTTGTCGAAGTGGTCGGAGGGGATGTCCGTCTCGAGGTCGGCGCGGACCACGCCCACCGCCGATTCGGTCTTGTCGATTCGTGCCATTTTCATGACCCTTCTGTACGAGTGTGAGTGGGGTGACCGCTACTTGTTGAGCGCCGGGTAGCGGGCGGCGAAGGACGCCTTGCGTGCAGCTGCGTCGGCCTCGGACTTGCCCCGCCCCTTGCCCGCGGGCTTGTCGCCGGAGCGACGTGCCGGGGGCTTGTCGGCGGTCTTGTCCGCCACGAGGTAGGGCTTGCGCTTGGCCAAGTCGCGCAGGGCTGCCGAGAGGCCCTCGGCTTTGCCGCCTTCGAACGTCACGTCCGACAGGTCGGCCAGCTTCAGGGCGGCCTCGGGGTCCTTCCATGCGATGGTGTTGTCTCGCAGGAAGGCCACCTGCACGTTCAGCTGCTGGACGAGCGGCTCGAGCGTGGCGACCTTCTTGTTCGCGTCGCCGAGCTCGGTCTTGAGCTGCTCGTCCTTGCTGCCGTTCTTCTTGAGCTCGGCGTTCTCGGCCAGCAGGCGGGTGACGCGCTCCTCGGAGGCTGCACGGCGCTTCTTGTGCCGAGCGGTCTCGTCCTTGAGGTCTGCGATCTCCTGCTGGCGCTCGCTGAGCTTCTTGCTCTTCGACTTGTCCTTCGGGTCACCCGAGTCGTCGTCGTCGTTGTCGTCGTCGTCGTTGTCGTCGTCGTCGTCCTCGTCCGAGTCGTCGTCGTCGTCACCGTCTTCGTCGTCGCTGGGGTCGTCCTTCTCCGCGTCCGCGGGGTCTTCCTCAGCGCCCACCAGGACCAGGAGGTCCGTCGGTCGCTTGAGCAGCTCTTCCAGCGTCACGCTGTAAGCGCATGTCTTCATGATGTTCCTCCTGTTGGGGCCTTGGTAGGAAGAACTCTACCCCAATCCACCGATCAGGCGCTTGACAGGCCTCGCAAGGCTAGCCCGGTGGGGCTGGGCGCAGCATCTGGCTCGCTGTCGGGGTCGTCATACTTGCCCGCGAAAAGGTTCTCTAGGAAGTCATCCTCGCTGGGCAACGCAGGCGTGATGAAGCACAGGCAGTGCGGGTGTGGCTTGGCGGGCACCTCTTGCACGTCGTACGGAGACTCTTCTTCGAGCTCGTCGCAGATGTCGTTCTCGGGGTGGCTGTTGGACTTGTTCCAGTCCACGCCTTCGACCATCGGGCTCTCGGCATAGCGCCGTGCACTTGCAGCGTGGAAGGCGTTGTTGATCTCGGTACGAGCAAGCCTACGGGAGGCGTACGTGGCACCGCCCGGAGTGTCCGGGTTGATGAACGGCCGAACCTCAGCGGCGAACTGCTGCCAGCTGACCCCTCGGGTAAGAGCAGAGTCTACGATCTTGTCAACCTGGCCACGCACCAGCGTGCCAGTGCGGTACACCTGATCCGAGAGAGGAATGTAGGAATCGCCCTGGATGCGGCGCATCGCGTTCTGCACGCCTGCGGCTGCGCGCTCGGCCTCGCTGGTGGCCAGCGCACGGCGTTCAGCGGGGTCTAGGACCAGCTTGGTGAGCTGCTCCTCGTAGGTGCTCACGACACGGCTGGCGGCTGCGGCTGCGTCGCGCTGGCCGTTGGCCACGATGTCTTCGAGATCTGTGAATCCGCGGTCGAGGTAGCTCTTGATGCTAGCCCGCTGAGCTTCCAGCTGCAAGCGGGTTAGCTGTGCAGCCGCCCCGCCGCCCGTGCGGCTAGCTGCGAGGATCTCAGCCGTGACTTGCTCGTAGCTAGACCGCAGCACCCGCTCGAGACGAGACAGGTGCGGGCCCTCCATGCGGAGGAAGGTCTGGAGCGGGTAGCGCCGAGAGGGCACGGGCTACGCCTCCGGCTCGTCGTCGTCTTCGAGCTCTGTGTTGCCCCGGGTGGCGTAGGGGTCTCCCGCCTGAGCCCGGGCGGCGAGCGCCTCTACCGCAGCCTGAGCCTCGAGCGCGTCGATCTCGTACCCGAACTTCGAGTTGAGTTCGTTGTGTACGAACGAGAGGCTCACTGCACCTGCGGCCAGCAGCGCCATGAGCTCGGTGAACCGCGCGTCTCTGTCGAAAGGCATGCGGTCGTCGCTCGAAGTCACGCTGGAGAACTCCACCATGCTCATGTCGATGCTCTCGTACGCCAGGAACCAGTCCCGCAGGTCGTGCAGCAGCTGCGAGAGCACGGCATTGATCGCCATGTCCTTCTCGTCGGCTGCGTCGAACACGGGGCTGAGCTTGAGAGCCAGGCTGATGCCCGCTTCCACGTTGCTTGCCGTGCCCATGGCCACGTCAGACAGCCCGTTGACACCGTACGCCTCCGCTTGGAGGAACTTGATGTGCGTCTGCGACGGCTCCACCGACTTGATGCCGTCCAGCCGGGAGAAGGTGCTGCCCTTGCCGACCTCGATGACTTCCTGGGGGCCGAGCTGCCAGTTGGTGACCTCGCCCTCCTCATCCACAGGTGCGCCGCCGTCCGTCCAGAACATGCCCAGTCCAGCGATCGCCAGTGCCAGGTCCTCGTCGCTGATCGACTGATTGATGCCAGCCACCAGCGACTCGAGCCCGGCCAGCTCGCTGCGGCCGTAGGGGTTACCGCCCGCCTCGTTGTTCTTGATGTGATACACCGGCAGCGCGAACACCCCGGGCAAGGTGTCCAGCGGGGTCTCGGTGCGCAGCACCTTGCGCTTGGTCGGGTCGGCGTAGTCCTCCATCGAGTAGACGACCTTCTCGTATGCGACCTCTGGAGCCCACGCCTCATCGTACAGCGAGTCGCCCGCCTTGACCCAGCGCTGCACCGTCACGGAGAAGTCACCGTTCTCTTCTACGGACTCTTCCTGGATCTCGCACCCCGTCACGCGATCCAGGTCGGTCGGGTCCAGGTGCCGCGGGAAGTACGTGCGCGGGTCGATCTCTCGCACCGAGATGCGCCGGTTGGGAGCCTTGAGCGGGTCACCGCTGATCATCCAGCACCAGTCGCCCCGCCGCAGGAACCCCTTCTTGCCCGCGTGGAAGATGGAGGTCAAGCGCTCTCGGACGAAGAGGCTGCGCATGGCGCGCACGGCCAAGGCGTACTGTTCGGTGTCTACCTGGACCTCGTTGCCCTCCTCGTCGAACTTGACCTCTGCATCGGCGAAAGTCCAGCCCTTGCCCACGTAGCGACTCATCGTGTTGATGAGCCGCTTGGCCGTAGGCAGGTACACCGGATCGTCGTCTGAACCTCGCAGCATCATCTTCGCCGTGTCGGGCGAGTTGTCGTAGAGGTCGTCGTAGAGGTCGTAACTGGCGAGACGCTGGGCGTCGTACTCGCCTGTCCACGTGAGCAGCGCGCCCGTGGCGTAGGGCATCGCCGTGGCGTAGGGCGTGGTGACGGTCGTGGTAGGCATGGCGGCAATCCTAGCGTATCGGTGTTAGTAGACAGCGGACACGGCGTTGACGCCGGACACCTGAAGGCCGTGCGCGCCCTTGGCCACAGCTGCCTGTGCCTGCGCAGCCGTGCCGACGATGTGGCCGATGACCTTCTTGCCGCCTGCGATCCGCAGCGTCTCGGTCCACACGGCCTGCGTCGCGCTGTGCTCCTGGCCGAGCATGTCCCACTTCTCCGCGGTAGCGCTGAGCAGCGGCTCGGTGGTCGGTGTGCCGTTACTTTTGAGCCCCGTGATCGCCTCGCTGTAGGCGTACCCCCACGCCTTGCAGCCTATCGCGTGGAAGTCGTCGGCGACCTGAGTGCCCGTGTGGTAGAACTTTCCCATGATCCGCCGCTGGTGGTCCGGCAGGCTGGCCAGGTAGGCGTAGAGATTGACGCGCTGCGCCGCGCTCAGGTACTTCGGGTCGAACATCAGCGTGTGCGATGGCAGCCACTGATTCACGAAGTCCTCGATGCGCATGTACGGCTGCGTACTGAACCGGCTGTCGCCTCGGCTGGGCAGGTCCTGCACCAGCGCGCTGATCTCAGCCCACGTGTGCTGAGAGGGCAAGTAGTCGACACCTCCCTGCGCTGCTGAGGGTCCGAGGGAAGACGAGGTGCGATTCACCTCACGGTCGTGCAGTCCGAAGAAGACCCCGTCGCTGGTGCAGCCGATGCTGAATTCCATGATATCCATGTGCGCGATAGACGACTGCACGTAGCCACGGGCGCTGTGTTCCTGGTAGTCCAGGCTGCCGCCGCGGTGCCCCATGAGGAACACCCTCTGCGTGCGCTCCAGGTCCGGTACGAAGGTGCCGCTGTGCAGCATCTCGATCTTGGAGAGCTCGACCTCCTTGGTGCCGTCCCAGCCGACCAGCCCGACCTCAACGGGGTTGCCCCGGCCGTCGCTCATCACGGCCGAGAGGCGGGCGATCTCGTTGGACGTCTCTACGCTGGGCAGCCCGATGAGCACACCCCACGAGTTAGAGTTGTGCCCGTTGAGGTAGGTGGCGGTCATGGCACCCGTGGCACCGGCTGTCGGCATCTCCTTGTACGCGACCAGGATCGACTCGATGTCACCGCTCGACTGCTGCCCGGCGAAGGCGTAGGCGGTGCCGTTGGCGACCGTTGGCACGTACGTGCTCGGGTTGGCCTCAGCGGCGGCCGTGGCCTCGCCGAAGATGCCGAGTACGAGGGTGTTGGGAGCGGTCGTGGTGATGCCGTTGGCGGTGGTGACGGTGTTGGGCGAGTCGACGGGGCTCGTGCCGCGGTAGCGGGGCACCCCGAATACCCACGTGCTGGGGTCTGGCTTGGCACCGGCCACGCCGAACACCAGGAACCGAGCGGTGCTGTCGGTGGCGCGTGTGACGAGTACCGTTGTCTCGTTCGCCTCACGGACTTTGGTGAGGTAGTAGCCCGTGCGCGAGCCGTGCACCTGCGTGGCGCGCAGCGTCCAGCCCGACGCGCTTGGCGCGCTACCGCTGGTCTGTTCGACGACGAGAACCATGACGTCTCCGGCCGAGCCGGTGCCGAGCGAGACCTGGAAGCTGCCAACGCCAGACAGCGCCGAGGAGTAGCCCTGTCGCGTCGGCATCTTGGTGACGACGCTCACTTGCGGTACCCCCAGATGGTGCCTGCGGGGTCGGTGGTCGGGCCGCTCGTCGCTCCGGCCGCGAGCAGGCGCACGTTGCCAGCAGGGCCAGCCGGGCCCGTGTTGCCGAGGTTGCCCGTGTCACCCTTGGGACCGCGCAGCGACTCGAGCGTCACAATGTCGTTCCACTGCGTAGCCGTGATGGCCTTCCACTGGATCGTGGTCGAGGTCACTCGCATCTCGACGCCGGGGCCCGGGACGGTGCTGTCGTTCCCGGCGGCACCGCGCAGCTCGCTGACGGCGATCAGGTCCTGCCAGTCGGCTTCGCCCTCGTAGGTCCACTGGATGTACGAGCCCGTGTTGCGCAGCACCACCTCTCGACCGGGCTCTCCGGTGCCGGTGCCCCCGCCGCTGTCACCGCCCGTTGCGATGACCACGTTGCCACTCTCGTCGGGCAGCACGCCGTTCACGCTGCGCACGGGCTGCTTGATGACGATGATCGGGTCGCTGGTGCCGGTCTCGAAGACGAGGTCGAAATCTACCTCCGGGTCCAGCGTCGTGGGCTGGAAGGTCTTGGTCAGCTCGAGCGACTCGTTGTTGACCTGGTACCGCACTTCGATGGTGTAGGACCAGTTCTTGTACGGGTTGCCGCGCTCGTCGACCCAGCCGTCCTGGTCCACCGCCGGGAGATTGATGCTGGCACTGCCTGCACCGGTTGCCGTCAGCGTCTCGATGAGCGGGAACATGGACTCACCCGTCGCCAGCCACACCAGCCGCTTGGTCCCGGGGAACACGGGCGTGATGGTGGCCACTGCGTTGACGCCGGTGCCCAGCGCGGAGAGGCCCTGGCCGAACGTGATCTTGGCGAGCTGCACGCCCGCGGGGAGCGTCACTTGATCGCTCGCTTGGTCTGAGTCGGCATGATAGCCCCTTTCGTCGGGGCCTATCCTAGCGCCTGCGCTTCATCGTGGCCTTGGACTGCCGCGCCCGCAGCACGGGGCTGAACTTCGCCCCGAAGTGCCCGCGCATGAACCGACCCAACGCCTCAGGGGCGTGGTCGTCCTTTTTGAGGGGTGCCTCAGCCGCGTCGCGCACTTCGCTCTTGGTGTCGGGGTAGCGGTAGTCGTTCATCTCACGAATCAGGTTGCCGCAGCTGGGATCGACGAAGAACTTGGGCTTCTTGTCGGGGTGGCCGTCCTCCAGGTGGTCGGGCCCCGGCACCAGCCACCGGCGGATGAGCTCGAGCCGCTCCGACAGCGTGCCGCCCGTGTCGCCCTGAGACTGCACCTGCCAGCGCTCGGCGAGGGTGGCTGCGGTGCCCGGGTCGGCAGGGTCGGCGTACAGCAGCCGGGCAGCGCGAGCCAGCGGGCCCAGCTTGTGGTCGGCCATGACGTCGGATGCGAACTCTTCCGGGATGCGGTGCCGCTGGTAGTACTCGCCCAGCACGTACACGTTGTCCCAGACGTCGACCTGGATGAAAAGGGCGACCGATGGGTTCGTGTAGCCGGAGTCCTCGGCGATGAACACGGGCAGCGAGGGGTTATAAGACAACTCCTTGACGTTGTCCTCCTCGTTGAACCGCTTGAACACACGGCCAACGAACTCGGTGAACTCAGCCCCGATCTCTTGCTTGAACTTCTCCTCTGACATGTCGCGTGACATGTCGAGGATTTCAGGGTCGGTCTTGCCCAGCGGGAACAAGATGTCGTTAGACCAGCTGGGCATACGCACGCCCCACCAGTTGGCGTTCTCCTCAGCCTCGCTCAGGCCGCGCATGTACGCATCGTAAAACCAGTTCTTGCCCTCGGGCGTGCTGGTCATCAGCGCCCAGCTGGGGCGCGGGTCGCGGGCGTAGTCGGCCAGGGTGGGGCGCAGGTACTTAGTCCACACCACGGGCTTGATCTTGGCTGCCTCGGCCAGGATGATGCCGCTCAGCGACTCACCCACCAGGCTGGTCTCGTGCGCGGCTGACTTAGCCTTGACCAGATAGCGCCCGCCGAGAAGGCTGATGTTCATGTTTCCACCGTTGGCGTCGTAGTACGTGCCCGGCTTGTCCATCGGGATGTCGAGCTTGGTGAGGTCGTTGTACAGCACGCGGAATTCCTTCTCCGCATCAGTGTAGTTGGGCCCGACGATCCAGTACTCCATGCGCTTGCCCTTGGGCGACAGCGTGTTGTAGAGCAGCTTTGCCCTGAACGCCTCGACGGTGAGCTCGTGCCCGCCCAGCGTGGACTTGCCCGTGCGTCGGCCTGCGCACACGGCGCGGAAGCGGTGGAACGCACTGGCCCGGTGCACGGCACGCTGCACGGCGTGCGGGGCGTAGTCGACGCGGCGGTTGATGGCAGCAGTGGAGATCTTCTTCTTGCGGCCGGTGTTGTCGCGCGTGGCGGGCAGGATGGTGGTCATCTCGCAATCATACCCGGACGTAGAGAAGGCCCCAGGAGGAGGACGAGAGAGCCTCAACTCCTGGAGCCTTGGAGAACGTGGCCCCTCTAGACCGACGCTCTACCTGTGAACGCCTGTGCCCGACCCGAATCCGGCTCGCAGCGCCACGTTCTCAGGATAGCACACCCCGCTAAGCGGCCGTGTGCGGCCGTGTGCGGCCACAGCGCCAGCACACCCGCCTGCCATCCCGCAGACGACCGAAACGGCAGCCCAGCGCCCAGCAGAGGGCCAGCTCGAGAGCCCTACGCACGGCGGCCACTCCCCACGAGGCGGCTGTAGTGCCGTAGCAGGGCCGATTCGGCCTGCACGCACGCCATGGCGGCGTCCTGGAGAGTGCTGGTGGGCGGCTGCCAGCGGAACAGCGCCCCGGTGGCGATGCTGACGGTGTAGCCGTGCTCCTGGTACACGTCGACGTTGCGGTATTTGTCGCTCATCGGCCAGCCCTGCATCGCCTGCACGGTCTCGGGCACGGCCTCGCCAGGCTGCACCGGCACCCAGCGGCTCGATCGACGTACGGCGGGCTTCACCTGAACCCGCGCAGATTGCATGTCGGTCGGCATCATCGCCCCTCCTGCGTGAGCTGCTGGTCCTGGGCGGCCAGCGGGCGGCCCAGCGGGCTGTCCACGGGCGGGCAGACGTTCCACGCCCACCAGGCCCGCAGCGCAGCCCTCACGAGCCCACCGCCAGCGTGACGCCGAAGAACGCGAGGGCCAGGCGGAGACCGGCGATGCGACCTTCCAGGTACTGAGAGGCGGCTTCGGCGCTGGCGGCGTAACCCCGAGCGTACAGCAGCTGGTCGTGCTCTTGCACCAGACCGTCGACGATGCGCCGGGCGTCGGCTTGCCCCTCCTCCTGCATCTTCTTGATGGCGAGGGCGACGTTGTGCTGCGTGATGGCGGTGCGCTCGGTCCAGTCGGCACCCTTGCGCACGTCCTTGAACTCCTCGACGAGCTGCTCGTCTGCGGCGCTCACGCTGCGACCTCGCACTTCGAGTGCGCATCGGCCATGCGGTACGCACGGTCGTGGGTCCCCGACTCGCCGCAACCGCGGCAACGCACGTGCAGGCCGTAGCCGTTGGGGTTGACAGCGAACTTTTCGCCGACTACGCCCTGGTAGCGCGTGGCTTCGGCCTCGATCTCGGCGACGGTTGCTTGCTTGAACGACATGTGCGGGGTCCTTCCCAACGAGCGGCGGGGTTGCCGTGTATCCCAAGTATGCACCCTGGGCGGCAACCCCGCAACTCACCTTCTGGAACTAGTGCTGGTCGTCGTAGTCCAGGTCCGCGACGTGGAGGATCTCCCGAGACGTCAGCTGCATCAGGCCCAGCTGCCCCGGCACGCTGCCCGGCCCGGCGATGTAGCCGTGGTCCGACGTGCGCTCCCACTCGCCGTTCGCCTCACCGGTCTCGGCTGAGACGCACTCGTACAGGAGGATCCAGTTCGTGACGATGACCGGGCCGTCCATCGCGGCCACGCCCGCTTGCACGGCTGGCGTGAGGATCTCCAGAGGCGTCTTGTCCTGATCGAGGACGACCTCCACGTCGAACTCGCCGCGGTTGATGCGCGCCCACACCTTATCGAACTCGCGCAGCATCGCGTTGCTCGGTGCCTGAGCGGCCTTGCGCAGCGCCGCCTGAACCTCGACTTTGTTCAGCATGTCGCCCATCAGCGCCTCCTCGCGATCGGGCCGCGCTCTTCCGCGGCGAGGGTGCGGCCGTAGTCGCGCAGGTTGTCGCCGGGGCCCATCTGCGGCAGCCCGGGCCCGTCCAGGATCGTGACGCGGTTCTCGCCGGGTCGGAGCTCTCCGAGGAGCCTGCGCGAGCCGTACCCGGAGTTCGCAGTCTCGCGTGCTCGACGCATCTCCGGCGTCTCGTCCCAGTTGATCGCCGCGTCCGGGAGGATGCCAGCGCCGATCGCCTCAGTGAGGCTGGCCTGTCCCGCCTTCTTCAGACGCCGGGCCACCGTGCGCTGCGCCCGCTCGGCGTCACGGGCCTGACCCGCCTGCCAGCGGGCGTAGCGGGCGGTACCCTCTTGCGGGGTGGGCGGCGGCACGTCGGGCAGCTCGGGGCCCGCTAGCTGCCGCCCGTGGCCGTCCCGCACGACGCCGAGCATCTCCTCGCGCTGGGCGGCACGACGGCGCTGGTGAGCCACCTTGTCCTCCAGATAGTCGATGTAGTCCTGGATCGTGTCCAGGTCTCGGTCGTCCTCGTCGTCGTGGCCCCGCCAGTCGGCGAACACGGCCTCGGCGGCCTTCTTGAGCTTCTTGCCTCGGCTCGTTCCCTTGTGGGACATCAGAGCCTCCTTATCTCTAGTTAGCGATGCAGCCTACCTCACGGCTGCGGGTGTGGTTACAGGCCCGCGTCTAGGACCTCTTCGATCATGCGCTGCCCGGCGTCCATCAGCGCGCCGTGCTCGTGCACGGCACAGCCGCGGTGGCTCATGGTCACGTAGAGATCGACGACGTCTTCGTTCTCATCGATCTCACGGAAGTGAGCCACCGACGTCCAGCCCATCAGCACAGTCTGGTCTGTGGGAAGCTGAACGTCTTTCCACATCTGCACGTGCAGCGCCTCTAGGGCGTCGTGTACGGCCTGGCGTGCGACCTCAGCCTCCGGACTGAGCTTGCGCTGTGTGAAGCCCATCAGTCAGCTCCGCCGTTCTTCAGCATGGACAGCGCCTTGCGCAGCTGCCGACCGAGGCTGACCTGCTCACGGATGCTAGCCCGCAAGTCAGCACGGGCGTCGTCCCGCGCCTGGGCCGCGTGCACCAGCGCCCAGCACAGCACCGCGTTCAGCGCGAGGCTGACGAACAGCATGCCCCACAGCCCGTTCATGCGCGGCCCTTGGGCTTCGGGTCGAACCGCACACCCTTGCGGGCTGCCTTGCGGGCTGCACGGGCGTCGACCACGGACTGAGGCGTCTCGAAGCCCGCGATGCCGTGGCGCTGGCGCTGTGCGGCGATGTCTTCTTCGGTGATCTCGTGGCTGATCGGCCGGGGTACCGCGCGCAACGGCGCACGGCCTGCCGGGTGATTGGCCTGGTTCACCAGCTTCATCGTGGTGTCGACCATCAGCTGAACCGTGTGCTCTGCGTGGGCCGGGCGGTCGTCGCTGAGCCACGTCACGCCGTACATGGCCAGGCCTAGCTCTCGGGTGGCCATGTCCCGGTCGAGCTGGACATTCTCCTGCGGGACACCGCGCTCGGGCTGCACCTCCTGCACGATGTGCGGTGCCGTCTCGGCGATCTTGGCCACCAGCGCGCTGGCCACGTCGGTGAGCATCTCCACGACGCCCATCGCGCCCTGCTCGCTCTCGGTGAACCCGGTCGCCTGCACCTGCACGTGCGCGGGCTGGCCCGGCTCGTCGCTGGTCATCTGCACCAGCACCGTGGGGCGCTCGTCGCTGTCCTGCGCGGCCGAGATGCTGAGCCCGACCTTGATCTGCTGCCCGTTGTCACTCATGGTCTTCTTCCTCTTCTTCGTCGATGTCGACCAGCACGTCGTCGGCCAGGGCGTCCCAGCCCTTGACTTCGATCGCGGCCTGGATGTTGATGTTCTCGGGCGTCTTGCCACCGAACCGCTCGATCACCATCTGCGCCGCCTTGAATGCCACCGCGTCACTGGCACCCGGGATGTGGTTGGGGTCCATCAAGCGGTCCAGCGTCTTCTCAGCTGCGGTGACCTTGGCCGCCATGCTGCTGGTGAACCTGCGACCCTGCTCCTCCCGTAGCGCCAGCAGGAACTCCCGAGGCAGCGACTTGGGCGGCCGACCGGTGAACTCACCGTTCTTGTCCCTCAGCTGCATCCGGTAGATCTCCTCGTCGTCCAAGTCAGCAACGGTCATCTCGCCGTTGATGAACGCCTGGTAGCGACTGGGCGGCGGCGGTGCCAGAGCCTGCCCCGGCTTGCGCTTGCGCCGGATGCGCCCCGTTGCGTCTACCATCAGATGCCTCGACTCGTACGGTGCACGATGTCGCTAAGGCCGATATTTCGTCGACTCTCAGCGCTGCCGTCGTACACGCGACTCGTCCCGGCGGGGACGTGGTAGACCAGCGCCCTCTTGCACAGCCACTCCGGGAAGTTATCGACATCGTGTCGACTCGGCTCCCCACTCGGCCCGTGGTGGCTGTGCCACAGCACGATCTCGTTCACCTCAGCACCCTGGTTCTTCAGCTGCTGGAACACGCCGTGCACCTCGTCACCAGCGATCCTGAACTGCGCCGTGCCAGCCGGTGCAACATTGTTCAGCAGCGTGCCCGTGATCACGTTGCCACCACCAACGTTCACCTCCATCAGCAGGCCCACAACCTCCCTGCGACCCATGCCAGCGCCCTCCTTGAGGGCAGCCACCTGCCCGTCGAAGAACATGACCGCCGCGGGGTCGTCCTCCAACCGGCTCAGCAGCCCATCCATCAGCGTTACCACGTCAGTTCACCTCTCGGTTGTACTTATTGGCGTTCTTGTCGATGCGGTCCTGCTCCGCCTTCAGGTACGCCCTACGCTCAAGCTCCTGGTCGGTCAGCTCGCTCTTCTTGGCAGGCCGCGGCCCGTCAGCCGTGGGCACCATCTGCACGAACTCATCACTACCAGGCGAGTCCAGCCCCAGCACCCCAGCCCGCGTGCCCTTCATGCGGCGCACCCGGGCCTCTTCCGCAGGAGAAAGCGGTTTGCTCTCACCACGCGGCCCCCGCTGGATGCCACCTTCACCACCGCCGTACTCGGTGTGCCGCCGCGCCACCATCAGGCGGCCTCTTCCGCAGAGAGCTCTTCCTCGTCGATCCGCAGGTTGCAGTCCACCGCCACCTGGGGCAGCCCGCGGCGCTTCAGCACGGTGAGCTCCTTGGCGTACAGGTCGGCCAGGCGGTCACGCTGCTCTTCGTGCACCACCGCGAACGCCCTCCGCGCGGCCAACCGGCTCAGCGCAGGGTGCACGTCCACCGCGGGGAACAGCACCTCGCCGTCACTACCCACCGGCCGCCCAGGCCCACGGTGCCGCGTACCGAAAAGCTGCTCGTACTCGCTCGCCTTGGATAACGTCTTGCCCTTGCTCAGCATTACAACTCCTTCAATAACAAACTCGGATATACACAGCCTAACCCACACCACCGATCCACCACGTTATCCGAGATATACACTCTCTAAACCAACCTCTATATATCACTAACTAACTAACTCTATTCTTCTTCCTCGAGTACATCATCATTCCTGAAAGGGCGGCAGTTTTCCCTCTTCCACACCTTCAACATCGCCCTCGCCACCCTCAACACCGCCACCGGCACCAACTGCCAGCCCTGCACGCACCGCAGCAGCTGGCCGCGTTGCTGGGCACACAATAAACGTCGGCTGCACACAATAAACCGCCAAAAGCACACAATCGCACCTCTCAAAGCACACAATCGTACCGAAGAGACTTAGGGCACCCTAACCCAGGGGCCGAATGTGTGGTCCTCCGAGAGGGGTACCCTCTGCCCGGGGCCGGTGGCGTGGCACTTTCTGCGCCGACTCCCGCATAACTACGGGGTTTTCAACCCTCAACACCAGCCCCTCTCTCCGAAGAATTCTTCCGACAGCTGCCCGAGCACACAATCGGCCCCACACGCACGAATGCGTGGCAAAGCACACGTTCATGCCTTGCCACGCATCATGTCGAACGACGACTTACGCAACACTTGTTGCCTATCGAAGGGCATATATACCCCTAGAACTCAGACAACTCCCTGCGCCCACTGCGTCATCAGGAGCTGTCGACGCCCGCCAGGGGTGTACCAGCCGAGCACTTCGGCCGCTTCGAG
>Ga0265797_10008542_pt1 | contig 13597 bp, 12 predicted proteins | sample P2T30metagenome_FD_192433 | JGI IMG/M metagenome (GOLD analysis project Ga0265797, IMG submission 192433) | Plant litter microbial communities from East Loma Ridge, Irvine, California - P2 T30 | ecosystem: Environmental > Terrestrial > Plant litter > Unclassified | place: USA: California... | reverse complement strand
GATTGTTCGGGCCACGTGCATGGAGAGGGCTGGCGGAGTGGCGGTCCGCAGATCGATATTGGACAGGGTGGGTTAAGAGAGGAAGGGGGTGTTGCGAGGTGGTCGATCATGTATAGGGCTGTTCTGTTCTTGTTATGAGCAAGAGGAAAGTGTACACATAATGCATGCCTCTCTCTCTGCCAATTAACGTGAGCATGCCGGCGACACCACTACTGCCGAACGATTGGCCAGCAGAGTTTCTTCAGGAAGATTAAGGTGTGTGGAGCAGTTGAACATTGCGTGGGTGCGCTAGGGCAGGCTGCAGGTGGGCGAAACGTGAGTACAGGGGTCGTTGAGAGGAGTCGGTGGCAGGGCGGACGGCGGCACTTCTTCTACTGCAACTTGTGAGTGGGTTTAGGCACGAGCGCTGCCAGTGCTTGCCCGTCATTATTATCACTCTTATCCTCGACGGTTGCACTTATCGTGCGCGAACATCTCAGCTGCTCACTCGTCTTGTCTTGACTGCCAGCGTGAGAGCATCTTCACGAAAGCGACGCGTGAAGCTCCACAATCTTTAGCACGCCTTTATCAACGCAAGGAAGTGCCGCTATTCACTGTTGATATTGCGCACGCAAACAAACCAATCGCCACGCATACCACCAACCTCACGCGCCTGCGACATGCTCTCCCACACGAGCCGTGCATAATTAGAGCGAGCAAGCCTGCTACTGGACTGGACTGGCTGCGACGACTGCGGCTGTGACCCGCTGCCGACGCATACTGCTGCAATCCGCCCGCCCCATCGCGTCAAGCAGATTGGCAGAGAGCCTTAGGAATACATGTATCCGCACATAATGCAGACGCATACGGGCATGTCGGCAACCTCTCTCCAGCAGCACCGCCGTGCTGAGCCCGAGCCTCACTTGCGCCGCACCCGGACCCGCGATACTGTTTCCTCTTCGGGCAGGAAGCTTTCGCCCAACCGTGTAAAGAGCAGGCCCGCGAACCAGGCCGTCATTGCGGGTATCATTCACTCGCTCGACGCCTTCGACCCTTCGCCCTCTCTTGCACCCAACACCCATCACTCCCGCAGCAGCAGTAGAAGAGGCGATTCGACCCCGCGCTCAGCCAGCGGTGCAAGTTCGCCCAGCATAATCCGCTCCTCGTTCATGCCCGAAAGCGCTGCCTACGGTACCGTAGCCAACGACGGCGCCCAATGGGATATTTCAGAAGAGGAGGATGACGCCGCACCACCGCCCGTCGTTGCTGCATCGCCTTCAATTTCCAGCCGATCGCATCAATCCTCACGCGCCTCCCGGCACTCGGTACACAGCGAAGCGCGCTACACTCCTTCCTTGCACTCCCTACAACGATCTCCGGTCGCGGCGAAGAGGGAACCACTCTACCCAGCAAACAGGAACTTGAGCGCCGAGAGCTGGATAAAACAAAACATACAGCAGTCCCTGGAGTCGGCGCAGGCACGGAAGACCCCGTCACAAGCAGACCGCGAACGCTCAAGTCGCGCGGACGGTGCTGAGAGGCAGCATCTCGCCTCTTTCGCAGTAAGGAATTTGCCGCGACCAAGAAAAGCTTCTGGAGAGGTCCGAAGGAAGCCTTCGCCAGCGCCTGCGCCTTTGTCGAAGAGTCGTGTGTACATCGACCCTGAAAGTCCGGAAGAGAAAGTCGCTGGTCCACCCACCCCAAGATCATTATCAGTCAGAACAAAGAGCAGTGAAAGCTACAGAGATGCTGTCAGGCAAGCGTCTGCCGCCAGCTTGGCCATGTCGCCTCTCACGTCTTCAAAAGCAAGCCCAATTGCCGACTCGATTCCCCTGCGCACCTCTTCATTACGTCAGGATTCGAGCAGTCCTGCGCCGATGAAGAAGAAGAAGCTCAAGACTGCCAAGAAGCAAATCATCACCAGCAACCCTTTTGTGTCAAAGCGCGCTGAGACCATTTCGGATACTAGCTTTCTTGACCTTGGTGAGGATGACGAGACTGTAAGACGCATCATGGAACTGAGGAAGAAGCGCGAGACACGATTGCTGGAATCGGGCTCCGCGTCTGATAACGGCGCGGATATACCTCCAATTCCAAGCGCCGTTAATGGTTCAAACGCCACTGCAGGGGCGCTGGCTAGACCCGCTATCAACAGGTCTTTCACCGATCCAGCAGCATCATCCGATGCTCCCAGCAGGATCGTGGAGACACAGATGCTTTATAGTCTGGACGAGTCACCGGTTACAAGCGCAACCTATTATCCGGATTCAAATCCCTACTTCGAGCCACTTTCACCGCAAAGCTTGCCTGACTCCGCTGCCACATCGCCACAAGTCTCGTTGGATTATTCTCATGCCCAAGCAACACATGCGTTCCATAGCGCTAGGAGTGCAGGTCCATCACTCGAAACTTCAAGATCGAGCATCGAGGCAGCTATGCCAAACGTGCCTTTCCGACGAGGATCTAGCACCACGGTTATGAGCGCAGGAAAGACTTCAAACTTGAAAGTGCCATCACTTGTGCAGACGAGAAGTTCACGGAGCTCGGAGAGCCGCTGGGCGCACCCAGATCTTCCTGAGGATTTCCAGAAGAAATCACGGCGCAAGTCGATTAGTGATACCCGCCTGGCAAAGGCGGCCGAGGAGGAACGTCGTGACAGTGTTGAGGATGCGGTCCTTGGGTTCTTGCGTGCCCAACGCCTGAACCAGAAGATCCGTCACATAGTCAGCGGTCGCACCATCAGCTTTTCCGAAGTAGGAGACCCAAAGGGCTCGGCAGTGTTTATCTGTGTGGGTATGGGCCTCACAAGATTCGTCACTGCGTTCTACGATGAGTTGGCGACAACACTTCGGTTGCGACTGGTGACTATCGAACGACCAGGGGTTGGCGATAGTGACGGTTATCCGCCCAACGACCGAAGTGGTCCCCTCAATTGGCCAAATGATGTCTTGACGGTGTGCGATTATCTCGGCATCGAAACCTTCAGCTTGCTTGCGCACTCTGCTGGCTCAGTGTACGCACTCGCAACAGCTCTGGTCTTACCGCACATGGTGAGAGGCAAAGTACATCTCCTTGCGCCTTGGATCCCGCCTAGTCAGATGGAAGCGGTGTCTCATCCTAACTCGGGCTCCTCCTCGCCTGGAGCAGTTCTCCCACGTAGCCAACGTCTTCTGCGTGTCCTGCCGACACCGTTCCTAAAGGCCGCGAACTCAACCTTCATGGCATCGGCTACGGCATCTCTTGGGAAGTCAGCCAACAAGCGCAAGCCTTCTGGTGTAGGGACACGGCCATCGAGCCCTGATGTTACAGATATTCCCCAACGTGGACAGGGCGCCAAGAGACCAACTACCGCCGGTGGTGATCGGCCTGATTTCCACCGTCGCGAGTCGCTGATGCTGATGGATCAGTACATGCCCAATACATCAATGGAGAATTTCCTGTTGAATGGCAAGAGAAGCCGATCAGCCTCTCCACACAAGCGTGACGAGTCGCTCGTCATGTCTGCGACTGCTACCCCGACCGATCCAGCTTTTACATATGCTTCCACCGCACTCAACGCTGCCGAGCACGCCGAGCGAGAGCGTCAGGTCGTCTATACCAGCCGTCTCACCCAACGCACGTGGGAATACGCAATCCGCGACTCCAATCCCGCCACGGACCTTCTTGTGTGCCTGGAACGACACCGCGAAGTCGGCTTCCGCTACACGGACGTCACTGCCGCAGTCGTCATCACGCACGGCTCGGAGGACAAGCGCGTGCCCGTTGGTAATGTTCGCTGGCTCGGCGATCAGATGAACCGTATGGCCACTTCCGGTCCGCGTAGCAGCATGTCGGTGCAGACGCGCGACGCAGATGGAGCAGATCACGAGTCGGGCGGTGGTGGATGCGAGGTGCGAATTCTGGAAGGCGAAGGCCACGGTCTTATGGCTAGCCCGATCATCATGGGCGATCTCCTCACGGAGATTTCGGGATACTGGAGGTAGGCTGGCAGGCTGTGCTACATGAATTGTGCAGCTGGCGACGAGAAGAGACGGTATTTTCGCATGCATATCGCTACGGCACGTTTCGGAAAACGAAGACGCATGATGTTTTTCGCTTGCTGTTATTTCGGAATGAGAAGGGAAGAAGAGATGGAAAGACACCCAGGCATTTCTACCATCAACAGCCAACAATGCGCACTACGGGCTCCAGCGCAACCTTTTCTCATGTTATCATTGCTTTTTTTATTCTTTTATTTGCTTGCTCGGACGACAAGGAAAAGATACCCATGGCGCGGAAATAGTAGCGGTAGCAGTAGTACTAGTATTAATCACCAATAAAATCAGACGACTCTTACACCCATATTCGATCCTATTCAATCACATGAATGTGATACAACAAGCCACAGTCGGCGAAGCTCGGTCCTGGCTGACTCTTTGCGGGCAATGCAATCGATCCGTCACGCCTGCGGGTGCATCCTCCAAGCACTCGGATCGAGGAAAGGGTGGGAAGGTTACATGTACATGTGAAAGGTCAGAGAGGGCCGGATGCGCGGGAAGCGAGTTGCTTTTTCGTTGCTCGCTTCTTGCTTGCATTCTGCATGTATGGAGTGCTGCTGCTGTGGTTCTGTATGCAGGGTTTCGGCGTGGGACGAGACGAAATATGGTGATCTTCTCCAAAATGTAGATGTTCGGGGGACGATCTCCGGTTGCTGATGTAATGCAGTCATTCGACTAAGAGCATCGTACATGTAGCCAATGGTGGATCAAGCACTTGAACGAGTAGTGCGAGAAGAGAAACGAGCGACCGCCCGGATTCCGAAGGATTCACATTGTGATACCAGCTCCCAGATCCTTCATCCCGACTTTGTGTGCGTGTGCGGAGTTGGTGGCTTCCCATTGTGGATCTGGGTGACTTAGGGCACGACGGGATTCCGAGCTTACTGTATAAGTGTTAGGTGTTATAGTTTGCCGCTTTTCTGCTATAGCTGAGTTCGAGTTGTCCTTTTTTCTCCGGCTGATGTTAGAGAGAGTGAAGCTTTTCTCGAATGGTTCATAGCCTTTGCTGATTCAATTCGTTCGAACCTATTGCACTGATTGATACACTCTAGCCTTTTTACATCACCATGTCGTTGCCACCGACGAAGTTCGAAGACGCTTCTCGCGTTGAATCACTAGGAGCTCACGAGTATGGCATCAAGGTTCATCCAGACTTTGCTTGGGGCTCTGTGGCTCATGGCGGGTACTTGTTCTCGTTGCTTTGGAAAGTCATTGCGGAGCATTACCGGACTACGCTGAAAAGCTATGATCAGCCTGATATGGTTGCGATGCATGTAGAACTACTGCGACCTGTGCCATTGGGAGAAGCTGTCATTCAGATCAAGGATGTAAGGTTAGGGAAAGGAAGTTGTACGGTACACGTTGCTTTGGTGCAGGGTGGCAAGGAGAGGGTTGTTGGATATGCTACGTGAGTCTCCCAGCACGACCTCGTCGGACTTTGTTCTGATGTCAATTCCCTTTTGAAGTGCTGACGAACAACAGCAACACGAACCGATCCAAAACAAAAGGCCTCACAATCCCAACAGGCTACACCCCAACTCCACCTCCAGCACCAATCGACTTCGCCGCACTGCTCACCAACCAAGACCCAAACTACATCCGCTACCAAGTCCCCTGGCGCCCCGGCATCAAAAATGCCGCTCTCACAAACGCCAGCTTCGCCTTACCACGCACAGCGCCCACAGACAAAGCCGTTCGCGAGCAGTGGCTATCTCCAGCTTTGCCAACAGAGAAATGGACAACACCTATGCTCGGCCTCGTCATCGACCACTGCGTACCACCACCAGAGAACTTCTTCCCAGGCAGCCCGCATTCTGCTCAGGCCACGGCGGACAGATCTGCCTTGTGGGCGAAAGAGGGCCCGCCTGTTGTGCATCCTGAGTGGGCGGCGCCGAGATTTTATCCCACGATCAATATGGGGATTGAGGTGAAGAAAAATCTGCCTGAGGGCGGTGTGAAGTGGCTGTTTACGAGGTTTAGGATGAAGGGTTTGCGGGATGGCAGGTTTGATTTGGGTTGTGAGGTTTGGGACGAGGAGGGGGAGTTGGTTGCTGTTAGTTCGCAGGTCTGGATGGTTGTGGAGGTAAAAGGGAAGGGCAAAGGGAAAACGGGACCCTCGGGGAAGTTGTAAATGAGGTGGACGTAGGTCACTATCAAATCCTGCCAGCAAGGGATGTGAAATCGGCACTCGTCCAATATGAAAGTCAAAAGTTTTTGTGGCACGATGTCTATGCCATGCAAGTTGAATTATCGTCGGTCGTCCAGGAATTGTTTCCCTTCGAGGCAGTCCCACGCAATGCAATCGTCCCAGAAGTAAGTCTCGCTCGTCAGCGCCAATTGTTTCGTGAGTTTCAGCGGTATCGTGATAATGTTGTCAGACTATATGCTTAACCTACACGCCGCGAAATATAGACACGTCAGCCGAGCGCGCCCTTGTTGTAGCTGGGTCTGCTGGGATCCTTGACCTCGAAGAAGCGCTTGAGCCACCAAACCTGGAAGACGCCCTCGGCGATCACGACGCACATCTGGAAGATGCTCCACCACTTGACGCGGGCGTTCGTGCTCTCGGCGGTGTTGCGGTGGGTGCGTTCGCGGACGACGATGTAGCCTTGCTCGTCCTTGACTTGGGCGAGGAGTTCGGCGAGGAGCTTGACTGTTGGTGGGGAGCAATGTTAGCTATGCGTGTCTCGGGTTGGCTTGTGGTATCTGGTGCGCGACACTTACCCTCCTTCTCCAGTGGATCTTGAGGGGCCTCGCTCTCCGGCACGTAGACTATACCGTGCACGTTGAAGCTGACCTCCTTCGAGTTTGCCGACCAGTGTTCGTTGCTGAAGCAGTATTCGTACTTGCCGTCATGAGCTGCGACGAAAGAGTGGTCACCAGAGCTGACGGAGCGTTCGTAGACCTCGAATGCGTTGGAGGGGTTCTGGATCTGTATATGCGCCGTAGGAGTCAGCAAGTACTCTTCTTGATGATTGTTTGTCCTCGCTGCATATTGCTTGGCTCTCAGACCAGTATTGTCTCGTCTCGTCTTATAGCCGCACATGTTTACCCTCCTTTTCAATGTTTCCAATGCCATTCTTTCTTGTCCTTCTCTTGTATTTCGACATTTCCACTCACCCAGAAGTCCACATCCAAGTTTCCACTTCCTCCGAATTCCCTGTCACCGACCTGGAAGGTGACGGTCATCCTGTCGTCGGCGTGCAACATTTCGTGGAAGCACTCGCGCGAGTGAGCCCTCAGCTGCATGTTGTGCGCAAAAGCGAACACAACGCAGGACAGCAGCACCAGCAGAGAGTTGAGGACGGGCGCCATGTTTGCGGTATAGACCGGTGGTTGGGTTTGGTTGTGGTCAGGTTGGATGCGACTGTTGTTGGAAGCTTGGGAGTTGAAGGTGGCCTTTCTACCTGTGCTTGTACCACTTCAGGAGGGGAGCCCTGCGTTGCTTCCGTGTCTCAAAGCTGGGGTAGAAATTCACATACGTATATAAACGATGTTTTTGCTACGTTCTCCATCAATTAGCAATAATTGACCTTCGGGGATATGGTCTAGTGGTATGACATCTTCTTAGCACCGTGCTGAACAGTACCTGTTAAGTGGAGAAGGTTCTGGGTTCGATTCCCAGTTTCTCCATCTCGCTCTTCATGAGCGAACTGATCTTTTGCTGTTGGTGGGCAGGTATCGACTTTTGTCCCTGGTGCTCTAGAGGAGACCACCGCATGGAAGGGACTAGATGAGAGAACGTGAAGCTACGATCCTGACTGAAGACCATCCCACGACAAGACGAAGGCCACGAAGGGCAAACGGAATTGAACAGAAGAGATCAATGGGCAAGAAAGAACGAAAGAGACAAGAAGCGGCAGTCCTTGGCCGCAAAGCATTTCTGTAAGGGGAACATCTCAATGGCGGACCTAACGAGCATCCTTGTACAATGCTCTCGATGGTCCCATGTGAATATTCTCCACTCCAGCGAGTCATACATTGCATCTTTGACTCAACCGAGCAGATCGATAACGGCAGCAGATACAATTGACATTCCTATAGACTTCTTAGCATCGATGTCAATGATAGACGAACTCAAAGCCACGCTTCTTCTCCTTCAAGTTATGCAGACAGAACGTTTCGCGTTATCGTTATAGAATCGTTGACCTATTCGCCGTCCCAAGCACCCGCTGACCAGATCTGCGGATGCGTGCTATCATTCAGAGATTCAACTAGCATCTGGACCTCGCAGTACTCAGGTTTCCATCGCAGCTCGCTAATCAACCAGACTTGGATCGACCGTTCCCTATACGACGCTGCGTCTTAATTTCTGTCCACAATTGTCCCACCCAGAGACTAAAACAGACCAACAAACAAGCCGACGTGATTCCAAAAGCGGTCCACCCAACCGCTGGGACATATGCTTTGACCACCAAGCAGAAGAACAGAGTTCCCGTCAACAGCAACCCCTGAAACAGAAATGACACAACCTGAAATCCAAATCGTACCGAAGCGACTTGTCCGTCGTATCTCGAAGCAATAGCCATTCCGTGGAATTTCAGACCAAGAGTGCAGCCTGTACATAACAACACCAGAAGAACGAAGAGGATAGCCCCGGTCGCTGCCCATGTGCGAACTTCACCATGGCTGCCGTGCGGGATTCTGAGGTTGTCGAAGTCGAGGATCATGGCCGAGAACATGACTGCTGCCAGGATGCTCGCGAATGTGGTCGATTTCTCGAAGAGTTGTTCGAACCACTGCACGATTTGATCGCCTGATATCTCGCTTTTGTCGGTCTCATGGACGTTGAATGCTTCTGAGGGTGGTTCTAATTGTATGGATGGGGAATGGCTCATGGTGGAGTATGTCGCAGGTTTGCCATAGAGTGAGGTATTGGTATGCTGAGATCTTCCGCAATACAGCGTAAGTGTGAACTACAAGATGTGGAGAAGAGTCCACACGCGCGCATCTGTGTGTGATATATACTTAATCATCGGGTGAGTGTGGTGTGACTATCTCACACAGCAATGCAAGTAGTTGGTCTCGACAATGCATGCAAGCGAATTTGTCAACGGCGTCGCACGACAATCCATGTAGCCATCAACACCGATTGGGCTGTGGTGGTTAGATGCTCGCATGTGGCTGTATGCCGCCGCAACCTCTCAACGGAGTGGTCAAGCGACTCAAGCCAAGGACACGGCCAAGCGCTGCATGCTGCATGTCAGAGTGAGTGCAGCACATCCACATGGCACATCAGATGCTGTCAGCATGTGTCAGGACGTTGGATTGAGTGACATAAGAATTCGATACATTGATTGTGTGAAAGTTGAACATAATTAATACAGGACCCGCAACTTCCTTCAAGTTCCCACGCTAAATGATACACCAAAAGATTTTATGGACTGCATGCGAATCAAGCAGTCGAACGTGGCGGCCACTTCACACGCCTCTCCGCTCGTACGTACAAGTTGACCGGTCTGATTAGCTGGAACATAGGGTCGTACTCTATTGTGCCGGCCTCCTCAGACATGAACTTGTACCTGTACAACAGCTTGGGCAGGAAGATCTTGACTTCTTGGAGAGCGAAGTTGAAGCCAATGCACATTCTCTGGCCAGTGGCGAAGGGAATGTATGCCGACTTGTGTCTGTTCTTGACGCGCTCGGTGTCCCAACGGTCAGGATCGAAGCTGTTGGGGTTGTCCCATAGGTCGGGGTTGTTGTGGATGTGGTGAATTGCTGGGATGACGATGGAGTCCTTGGGGATCTTGTATCCTCCTGGCAGGATAAGATCTGTCTTTGCTGTGCGACCAGGCTGGAAAGACGGGTTGTGTCGTCGTTGTGTCTCCTTGACGTACTTGTCGAGGAAGGTCAGCTTCTCAGTGACGTCGGCTGTGAATTGTGTGTTCTCGTCGATGCCGTTGTCGATGAGTTCTTGGAGGAGGCGTTCTTGCATTCCGGGGTATGTGACAAGGCCGTAGATTAACCAAGAGAGCAGTGAGCTAGTAGTTGTGAAACCGGCACCGGTGGCAACTACAAGAGCTTCCACAAGACTGGTCTTCGGAAGCTTCTCTCCCTTGCTGTCGACGGCTCTTACAGCGTAGTCTGGCTGATAGTTAGTATTCGTCGCATGACCAAAACACCCCAGAAAGCATTGAAATACTCACCAACCATGTTTGCCGCTTCCAAAGCAGCTTCCTGTAGTGGCAAATCATGGGCACCACTGCTTTCGGCCTTCGCGACGGACTCGTTGATCAACACAAACATGCGATCGGTCAACACCTGCAGCCTCGCAGGTTCCCAGAAAGGCAACTTGGCGTACCAGTCACCCTTCGATGCGATCTTCTTGTTGAGTTCAAGAGACTCGGCAATGACTCTGACCATCTCCGCAGGGTACGCGTTCGGTGATGTGAAATGGTTGAAGTCCATGCCGAGCACAAGCTTGCCGACTGCTTGTGAACCCAACTTGAGCATGTATTGGTAAACGTTCCAGGCCTGACCCTTGCCATCAAGTTCATCGAAAACGGAGAACGCGTCCTCAACGGTGGACTGCATCTGTGGGGCGTAATGCTAATGAATTCAGGTCAGCAAAGTGTCTCAGACATCTGGGTTGTACCCTTCGTCAACGTACCCTCACGGCTTTGGGCCCCAGAGCTGGCGGAAGGAATTTGTGGGCGACTCTCCATTCCTCAGTATCGGTGTCACCAAGGAAGACACCAGCGGCCTTGTTCTTAATCGGATACAGGGGGTGGGCCTTGTTGATCTCCTTGGTGAAGAAGTCGGACTCGGCGAATACGATACCAGCTGTCGTAGGGTCGTTGGTCAAATATGTTGTACGGCCAAGACTCTCAGTCTTGATGACGGGGCCGTAGTGCTCGAAAAGGCGTTGATGGTTTCCCAAGTGGTCAGGGAAAACGTCGAAGTGGTTGCCAACGAATGGAAGTCCTTTAGGGCCTGGTGCATCTCTGATAGGACGACCGTCGATTGTGATCTCAATGGGTCCATTGGAAGCGGTGATGTCCTGGAGTGTGCTGAGAGCACCTTGAGAATCTCCAAATGTTACGCCTGGAGACAGATTTAGTCCTCCAATCTGGTCATAGTTATCTCCGGAACGTACCTTTTGGCTCAACTACCGCGAAGTGCGCTGCAATGAGACATTGCAGATCATAGAGACTGCCGTTTGCGTCGACCTCAATGTCTCTGGACGCCGATTGCGACTCGCCGGAAAGGAAGAACTGCATGATTGGTATTAGGAGCTTGTAGTAACCGGACAAAGTGCTGAGAGGCAAACATACCGGCGCTCGACACTTAAGTGTACTTTCCTACGGATGCTTACCAGATCAGTCTGACACCAGCATGGAATGACCGAGTGGCACTTCCCTCCGTTCTCTCCGTGGCACTGACTCTCGATATCTCACGCTGGCGCGATCCGATTGGCTCGGAGACGAACCTCGGAAACCAAATTCGCGTCGCAATCTAGCGTGCGCGCTGTTCGCCATCACTGGCGTCTCTTTTGTGCTCCGTTCACACTGATTTAGTTGCAAAATGTTATCGTAGACCCTGCAAAACACTGCACACAGGCCACAATGTCAGCAAATGAGCCTCGGTCGCCGGCGAGGCCGTCGAATATCGCGTCTGCTCCGGAGCCATCAGGTAAGCTTAGTAGGTTTAAAGGTGAGGGATTACGACGGCCTTCGCCCATTCAAGCGTGCATAGGCATTATCTCACTTTCTCTCGCCTGGTCCCATCTTTTATACCATTTGTTGCGACTGTCTGGCACTTCTTGGAGATTAACAGGTTCACATTCCGGCGACATGGCAACACAACAGTACACATTGAGCGAAGTCGCAACCCACAAGTCACGAGACGATCTATGGATTGTCGTACAGGGCAAGGGTAAGCTACCTTCCTCATCACAACAACTTTTGTGTGGGCGAGCTATACTGACATAGACAGTTTACGATGTCACTAGCTATGTACGAGACCACCCTGGTGGAGCGGACCTTCTTATCGACTCTGCTGGAAAGGATGCCACAGAAGACTACTCAGATGTCGGCCACTCAGAAGATGCAGATGAAATCCTAGAGTCCTTCCTCGTTGGCACTATCAAAGATGCGCCCAAGGAAGTGCGACCAAAGAACGTTCGTGTCATCTCACAGAAGCCTGCTGCTCCCACACAACCCAAACCTGCATTCAACAAAACCGCTTTAGTCGGCGGCGTCCTGGGAGCCACAGTCATTGGATACGCTGCAATCAACCCCAAGACTCGCGAACTCGCAATGTATTTCTCACATCGCTTTGCGGGTCGCTTCAGATTCCCAACGGCTTTGGGCAAGAGCTCCTGGATTGGAGGCTTCGCGCAAGGCTGTGCCATCGCCACCCTGGTCTGCGGAACGGCTGCAGGATATGTTGTGAAGAAGCTGAACAAGATGCTGGACGTCGAATCTGGATTCATGAAGTACCCTCCCTACATGAAGTCTCGCACAGTCAGGCCTTCCGACCCACATCTCCAAAAAGGCATCCTCGACGCGAAGGAGTACAAGGCATTGCCTCTTATTGAGAAAGAGCTTCTCGCGCCTAATGTCTTCCGCTTCGTCTTCCAGCTCCCCGATCCTGAAGATGTGGTCGGTATCCCAATTGGGCAACACGTCGCCATCAAGGCGAACATCGACGGCCAGCCCATCTCTAGGTCTTACACCCCGATTTCCAACAACTTGGACCGTGGTCGCATGGAGCTACTGATCAAATGCTACCCTGACGGAAAGCTTACCAGCAACTTTTTGGCAAACTTGGAGACTGGCGATGAGGTCTTCTTCCGTGGGCCCAAAGGTGCAATGAAGTACACCCCTGGCATGTGCAAGAAGATCGGCATGATCGCTGGTGGAACTGGCATTACCCCAATGTACCAATTGATCCGCGCCATCTGCGAACACGAAACCGACACCACTGAGATCAGCCTCGTTTACGCCAACCGTACCGAAGAAGATATCCTTCTGAGAAACGAGCTGGAGGCGTTCGCTCGCAAGTACCCCAAGAACTTCAAGCTGTGGTACATGCTCGACACACCTCCCGTGAACTGGGCCTATGGCTCTGGATACGTAACACCCACTGTCATGGCCGAGCGTCTTCCTGGGCCTTCTGATGACACCGCCGTCATGCTTTGTGGACCCCCAGGAATGATTGCAGCTTCGAAGAAGGCATTGATTGCTGCAGGTTTCCGTGAGCCCGGCGCTGTCTCGAAACCCACCGACCAGATCTTCACCTTCTAAACGACCTTTCCTTTATGTATTCCAAGCCAATTCCTATGTACAATTTTTTCTAGCATAATACCAGGTGTTCTTGTGTGATCAACTAATTATCGTTCTGCATCGGATTTCATGTGACCAGTGTACCGTAAGTTGTCACAAGTTTCGATCTCATTGGCGAAAGCATTGCTCTCTGGATCCCTGCCTTAAAGTAGTAGTGCACAGATTATTAAGATACTCGCATCGCCTTTCCAGTATCTTGGTGGAGAACATGTTCATTCCGACTCTTATGTGGGATGGCATCAGCACAGAGCCTGAAGACGTGCGCAGACTTCTGCTACTATTTCTCCTCACAGG
>Ga0265797_10008541_pt1 | contig 13600 bp, 12 predicted proteins | sample P2T30metagenome_FD_192433 | JGI IMG/M metagenome (GOLD analysis project Ga0265797, IMG submission 192433) | Plant litter microbial communities from East Loma Ridge, Irvine, California - P2 T30 | ecosystem: Environmental > Terrestrial > Plant litter > Unclassified | place: USA: California... | reverse complement strand
AGCAGGTCGGGCGAATCGAGCAGCCAGGCCAGCGCGCGCACCGGGGCCCGCCGCAGGTGGCCCCAGCGGCGGTGGAAGCTCGCCTGGTAGGTGCTAGTCGCGTGGTCCAAGGGAGCGTGCCCGGCACAGGTCGGCCCAGGCCAGCGCCTTGTTCTCGCTGCGCAGCAGCAGTTCGCCCGGATGCAGGGTCGCCACCAGCGGCACCTCATCCAGGAGATGAACCTCGCCGCGCGCACCGGCCAGCGGCTCTTGCAGCGCGCGGCCCAGCAGGCCGTTGGTCGCGACCTGGCCCAGGGTCAGCACGGTCGAAGCCTGGGTGAGCGCGACCTCGCGTTCGACGAAGGGACGGCAGGCGGCAATCTCGCCAGGGGTCGGCGCGCGGTCACCGCCCTTCGCGTTCAGCGGCCGGCACTTGACCAGCGGCGTGACGTAGACATCGCGCTCGCGCGACAGCCCGACCGCGTGCAGCATATTGTCGAGCAGCTTGCCGGGGTCGCCCGTGAGCGGCTGGCCGGCTTCTTCGTCCAGCGCGCTCGGGGTGCCCGCCGCGATCAGCCAGCGCGCCTGGCGCGGACCGGCGCCGTACATTGGCTTACGGCCTTCAGCACAGGCGCAATCCTTGCACCCGGCGATCGCCTGGCGCAGCCCGGCCCAGTCCATCGTGGCGACATCGGGCGCCGCCGGTTCGGGCGCAACGCTGTCATCCCAGGCCGAGTTATCTTCCACCGGCGGCGGATTGCGGTAAGGCGGCGCGGACAACGGGGTATGGACACGCGCGGCTGGCGCTGGAGCCGGCTCCGTTGCAGGTGCCGGCGCAGAAACGGCCGCCAATGCAGGCGCGGCGTCTTCCGGCGCCGCCTCGACAACCGCCGCGTCGACCACCACTTCCGCCTCGGCCGCCGGCACATCGCGCAGCTGCCACAATGGGCCGATGCCCATCTCGGCCAAAAACAGCGCGTCGCGCTGGCTCACGTTCTTCATAAATCCAGCCTCATCACGATCGCATCCTCGCGGCCCGCCGCACCGGCCGGGTAATAGCCCTTGCGGCGGCCGATGTGGACATAGCCATGGCGCCGGTACACGTCCAGCGCGCGTTCGTTCGACGGCCGCACCTCGAGCAGGATCGACGTCATGCCCTGGCTGCGCGCACGGTCCGCCACTTCGTCGAGCAGGCGCCGGCCCAGGCCGTGGCGCTGGCGCCCGGCGGCCAGCGCCACGTCGAGCAGGTGCGCCTCGTCGAGCGCGTACATCAACAGATAATAACCGGCCAGCTCCTTGCCAACGTCGCGCAAGGTCCAGCAATCGTAGCCACTGGCCACGGCATCGACGAAGTTACCACGGCTCCAGGGATAGGGAAAGACGCTGCATTCGAGCGCCCATACCTCGTCCACGTCGGCCGCCGTCATCGGGGCCAGGCGCAAGCCGGTGCCTTCCAGCTCCCTCATGCGCCAGCCTTGGCCGCCGCATTGGCCTGGTTGATGGCCAGGCGCTCGGCGCTGGTATACGCGACCTTGTTGCGCAGGTAGAGCGGCTGGGCCTGGGCCGCAGGCACGCCCTGCCCGGCCGCCAGCGCGGCGCGCGCCAGCAGCGCCAGCTCGCGCGCATGCGGCACGATCTCGGGCAAGGCGGCTTGCGCAAACGGTTTGCCGGCGAAGGCGTCGGCATACTCGGCGAAGCCGTTGCCGCAGGCGCGCAGGCCGTCGGCAGGAAGCGGCGCCACGTCCTGCGGCGCCGACAGCGTCGGCGCGATCACCTCGATCCACTTGCCGCCTTTGAGGCGGTACTGGGCCCAGTAGACCTCGCCCATGCGCGCGTCGAGCACCGCCAGCACCTCGTCGGCGCCGGTCGCGGCGCGGCAGGCCTCGGCCATCGCTTCCAGCGTCACCAGCGGCAGCACCGGCAGCCCGGCGCCATAGGCCAGGCCCTGGGCCACGCCGCAGGCGGTGCGCACGCCGGTGAAGGAACCGGGGCCGGCGCCGAAGGCGATGGCGTCGCAGTCGGCCAGGGCGATGCCGGCCTCTTTCAGCAGTTCCTGCACCATGGGCAGGACCGATTGCGAGTGGCTGCGCACGCCGGGAGTCGCGCGCACGATGACGTTGTCCCCGGCCAGCAGCGCGCAGGACGCCAGCTCGGCCGAGGTTTCGATAGCAAGGATGTTAGGCATTCCGCTATTTTACCTTCTCACACCCGGAGCTTCCATGGCGGCGCGGCGAATCGCCGCCGCCTTCTTGCACTGCGGCGCAACATCACGCGCAAGTCGCTGTACAATGCCGCACATGCAGAGCCTGACCCTCGACTCCACCACCCGCGACGCCGTCGCCGCCGCCGTCCAGGGCGACGGCTGGACCGTCGCCTGCCTGTGCGCCGCCTGGTGCGGCACCTGCGCGACCTACCGCGCCACCTTCGAAGAGCTGGCGCTGCGCCACCCCGACAAACAGTTCGTCTGGATCGACATCGAAGACCAGGCCGACATCGTGGGCGACCTCGACGTCGACAATTTTCCGACCCTGCTGCTGCAGCGCGGCGACACCGTCGCCTTCTTCGGCACCATGGTGCCGGACGGCGGCGTGGCCGACCGCCTGGTGCTGGCCCAGGCCGAGCAGAGCGACGACGAACTGGCGCGCCTGGCGCAGTCGAGCCAGGAGCGTCGCAGCTGGCAAGAGGAATGCAATCTGCGCGTGCTGTTGGGCGGACAGGGCTAGCCCATTCCGACCCGCTCAGGTGTCGAGCGACACCAGGGCCTCGAAATAGCGATTCAGCGCGCCGAACAGCGTCAACGACACGGCCTGGAACCTCACCTGATCCTCACCATCGAAGGACTGCTCAGTCCATGCGTTTGCCCCGCCGAACAGATCGGCGCTCGACACAGCCGCAAGCCCAAGTATGCGATCGGCGCCCCACTCGAATGGCGCGAACGCCTGCGTGAATAGTTGAAGCAGAACCAGCATCTCGGGCTCCCAGTACAGATCCGGCGACTCGAGTATGGTCAAATCCAGAGGACCGGGATCGATCGCATGCATGGCAAGGTCGCGGGCGACGCCCAGCACACCTTCGAAATCCGAATCGACACGCCACGCAAAATCGCGCGCCTGCGTCAAGGCATCGATAAACTGCTGCCTGGCCTGCGCCATCGGCATGATTGCCGAGGAGGGCATCAGGTCCGTGCCAGGAGCCCGCACAAACATCGTCCATGGCAGATTGGTCTCACGGATTCTCCAGCCAAGATCGTGCTGCAGCCGCTCATTGAATTCGAGCCAGCGCCGCTCTTCCTCGCCCGGCCCGAAGATGCCTGCCAGATCAACGGGAATGCGCGGTTGAATGCCGCGCTCTTCACATTCGAGGCGGACCAGTTCGATCAAGACCCCGCTCACGCGCGCGACTTCCTGGTGCGCCAGCCTGGACAGGAAGCGCGGCCAGTCATGGGCTGCGATGCGTGGATAGTCATCGAGCTCGTCGATGTCACCGAGTTTTTCCATCAACAGCTTGCGGCTGGCGACAATCCGCCAGATCCTGCCCGCGAAGTTTTGTGCCTTGATTAAATTGAGCAAGGCCGCGCCAGTGACCTTGTCTTCATCATAGGCGTCCAGCCAGGCGGTGAATTCCGGTTCATCGCCGACCGGTGTCGTTGCTTCGACATGATCCGAGAACCCTTTGGGTATCACGAAGCCCTGCTCATGGGTGAGCGCATCAGCCTGGACAGTTCGGAAGATCCTCTGCCCGTTGGTTTCCCAATCCTGCAGCCCTTCCGGCGACAATAAATAGGACTGAAAAGCGGCCTCTGCAATCGCGCCCCGATCGTTAAATGCGCGGTACACATTGATCGCCGCCAGCACGCCAGGCTGAAAAAATTCTGGCCTGTCTTGGGCATTGAGCAGTTCAAGAAATAGCGATGTGGTAAGCGACAAGCGCAGCCCCGGTACCGTCCCCTCAACATACACGGGACCGTTACCCGTGGTATCGAGGCGCATCAGGATCGGCAGGCCGTCGGCAAATCCAGTCAGCATCTGCCGCATACGGTCCGCGCCCGCGGTCCCGTGCCCGGTGTCGGCTGCACCATCCTGCACCGCGACCGATACCGATTTCACACCGTTGGCCCGCTGTTCCTGGACCCATTGGCGGAGTAACAGCCTGTCCGCACCGTGCACACTTCCGGCAATGCCATTGCCGCGCTGAACTTCGACTTGGTCAGGTGCGAAGAACTGTTCCATCAGCGCGTATGCCTCGTCCAAATGGCGCCCATCGACGACGAGCAGCCCTGACAAGAAAGTGACAAAATGACGGTTGGCATTCATGGCGGTCTCCCTCATGGCGAAGCCCGAGTGTGTAGCAACGCTGTTGCACACTTGAAGACCTGCCGCAATGGTGCGAGCACCTGCGCGTTTGCCCGGCGCGCCGCACTGGTCTTACCCCTACCGTTAGAGCTGGCCCTGCGCCAGCAGTTCGCGCGTCCGCTTGAGGGTCGACAGCAGCGCGCTGCGGCAACCCTTCTCGCCATCCATCCAGGCCTGCTCGGCCTGTTCTTCCGCGCTGCCCGGCTGCTTGCCGCGCAGTCCCACGTAGCAGTAGAAGCGCAGCTGCAGCGTGCCGTCGGCATCCTCGAACAGCTCGTTGACGATGACGCCTTCACGCGGACCCGCGGCCTGGAAGAAGGACACCTTGTGCTGCGCTTCGACACTGATGATCTCGCGCAGGTCCTGGCCGGCGATCGTGGCCTCGCGCACGATGTGCGTCGCGCTCTCTTGCACCACGTCGGAGCGGGTGCACAGGCCCGGCGGCAGGAACAGGCGCGCATCGCGCGCCTTGCGCACCAGGCCGGCCCAGGCCTGGGCGCGGGTCAACGGGGTTTCGCCTTGCGGATTCACGGTGACGGTAGCGGTCGAATAAATCATGGTGTTCTCCTTGATGGGCTGTGTTGAGAAGTGATATGGCTGACACTTCGTATGGTACGCAACCCACAGGCGGACCGAAAGCCGTGATATTTGGACACTCTGTCTCACTGTTGGAACAGATGGACGTGCTTTTTCCGAACGGGACGCCGGACCAACTGGCGGCCTGCATCGCAGCCCGCCAGTAGCAATCATTCGACAGCTCAGCCCAGCCTGAGCGGCAAGCTGCGCAAGCGTTTCCCGGTCAGCTTGAACACCGCCGCCGCCACCGCCGGCGCCACCGGCGGCACGGCCGGCTCGCCCCCCCCTTCCGGATGGGCGCTGCTCGGCATCACGACCGTCTCCACCTGCGGCGCCTGGCCGAAGCGCAGCAGCGGATAGTCACCGAAGTTCGACTGCTGGACTTTGCCGTCTGCGATCGTGATCTCGCCGCTGAGCGCCGCCGACAGGCCGAACAGCACGCTCGACTCGACCTGCTGGGCCACGATGTTCGGATTGACCGCCAGGCCGCAATCGATCGCGCACACCACGCGATGAACCCGGATTTCCGTGCCCTCGACCGACACCTCGGCCACCTGGGCCACCGTGCTGCCGAACGAGCGGTGCAGCGCCACGCCGTGGGCCCGCCCTGCCGGCGGCTGGCCGGCGGCGCCGACCGCCGCGTCGAGCACCGCCAGCGCGCGCGGATGCTGCGCCAGCAGCGTGCGCCGCAAGGCCACCGGATCCTGCCCGCCGGCGTGCGCCACCTCGTCCAGGAACGACTCCTTGAAGAAGGCATTGTGCGAGTGCCCCACCGAGCGCCAGTAGCCGATGGCCACCTGGCTGTCGACCGTCACGTGCGCCACGCGCTGGTTCGGGATCGCATATTGATGGTCGTACTCTCCCTCGGCGGTGGTCTTGTCCGGCCCCACGCCCGGCAGGCCCAGGCTGCGTTCGAAGTACTGATGGCCGATGGCGCCGCTCGCCGACTTGTTATCCCAGGCCAGGATGGCGCCGTCCGCGCCCAGTTGCGCGGTGAAGCGCGCCAGCGCCGCCGGCCGGTAGACGTCATGCATCGTGTCCTGCTCGCGGGTCCAGATCAGCTGCACCGGCTGGCCATCGACGGCCTTGGCGATGGCCACCGCCTGCGTCACCATGTCGACTTCAAGCCGGCGCCCGAAGCCGCCGCCCAGCAGCATGACCTCGATCGCCACATTCTCGCGCGCCACCCCGGCCACGCGCGCGGCGCAGTCGACCGCGATGCTCGGCACCTGGGTCGAGGCCCACAGGCGCACCTTGCCGTGCGCGACCTGGGCGGTGCAGTTAATGGGTTCCAGCGCCGCATGCGCCAGGAACGGCGCGCGGTATTCGGCGCGCACCGTGCGCGCCGCGCCCTCCACTTGTTGATCGCCGGTCTCGTGATACACATAGCCACGCTCCTCGTCGAGCGCGCGCGCCAGGCCGGCCAGGATCTCCGCGCTCGACAGCGCCGCATGTGCGCCCGGCTTCCAGGTCACCGGCAAGGCCTGCGCCGCCTGGCGCGCCTGCCACCAGGTCGACGCCACCACCGCCACGCCGGCCCCGGCGCCGGTGCGCCCCTCGAGTGCGGACGAGACATCGACCACGGCCAGCACTCCCGGCATGCGGCGCACCGCGTCGGCGTCGAAGGCCGCGACCGTGGCGCCGATCGTCGGCGCCATCGTCAAGGCCGCGTACACCATGCCTGCCGGCCGCGCGTCGATGCCGAAACGCGCGCTGCCGTCGGCCTTGGCGCGGCTGTCCAGGCGCGCATGCGGCTTGCCGATCAGGCGAAACGCCGACGCCTCCTTGAGCCGCACGTCCTTCGCGCTGAGCCCGGCGCCGGCCTGCGCCGCCAGAACAGCCAGCGCGCCATAGCCGGCGCGGCGGCCATCGCGGTGGATCACGAAGCCATCCTCGGTGCGGCAATCTTCGACCCGCGCCTGCCACTGGCTGGCCGCAGCCCGCAGCAGCATCGCGCGCGCCACCGCGCCCGCTTCGCGCATCGGCAGCCAGGCATCGCGCACGCTGCTCGAGCCGCCGGTGAACATGATGCCCAGCTCGCGGCCGATCTTGGCCATCAGCCACTGGGCGCCCTGGGCCGTGCGGCCGGCGTCGTCCGGGTGGAACGGCAGGTTCTCGCGCAGCACCGTGACGTTGGCATAGATCTTGTCGATCGGCGGCTGGATGATGCGCACCGCGTCCAGGCCGATGTCGAGTTCCTCGGCCACCAGCATCGGCAGCGCCGTGTGCACGCCCTGCCCCATCTCGCTGCGCGGCACCACCACCGACACCGTACCGTCGGGCGCCAGCGCCACCCAGCCATTGAGCGCGACCTCGTCGCCCGCCAGCGCCAGCGGCCGCGAAGGATGCAGGCGCTGGCGCGGCGGCTGCGTGCCCCAGCCGATCAGCAGCGCGCCGCCGGCGGCAAGGCCGGCCAGCAAAAAGTTGCGGCGAGTCGTCTTACGCATGGCGCTCCGCTCCCCAGCGCGCCAGGATCTCGCCAGGTGCGATCGGCTTGCCATACAAATAACCCTGCGCCAGATTGCAGCCGTGGCGCAGCAGGAAGGCCGCCTGGTCCTCACGCTCGACGCCTTCGGCGATCACCGACAGGTTCATGCTCTTGCCGAGCTGGATGATGGCGATCGCGATCGCCTCGTCGTCCGGGTCTTGCGGGATGTCCTTGATGAAGCTGCGGTCGATCTTGAGCGTCTGCACCGGCAGCTGCTTCAGGTAGGCCAGCGACGAATAGCCGGTGCCGAAGTCGTCGATCGCCAGGCAGACGCCGATCGCATGCAGGTCGTTCACGTACTGCAGCGCGTCGCCCGTGTTCATGATCACCGATTCGGTGACCTCGAGCTGCAGGCGCTGCGGCGCCAGGCCCGTATCCTGCAACACCCCGGCCACGGCCGCCGCCATGCCGCCGCGCTCGAACTGGCGCACCGACAGGTTGACGGCGATCTTCGGCACCGACAGGCCGGCAGCCTCCCACGCCACCATCTGGCGGCAGGCTTCCTGCAGCACCCACTGGCCCAGCTGGCCGATGAAGCCGGTGTCTTCGGCCAGCGGGATGAACTGGTTTGGGGCGACCTGCCCCAGCTCCGGACTGTTCCAGCGCAGCAGGGCCTCGACCCCGATCAGGCGGCCGCTGTCGATCTCGACCTGCGGCTGGTAGGCCAGGTGGATCTCGTGCTTCTCGATCGCGCGCCGCAGCAGCGTCTCCATGCGCAGGCGCGAGGCGCCGTCGCCGCTCATCGACGGCGCATAGAACTGGTAACCGTTGCGGCCGCGCGCCTTGGCCTGGTACATCGCCACGTCGGCATTGCGGATCAGGATGTGCATATCGCGCCCGTCCTGCGGATACAGGCTGATGCCGACGCTGCCGGTGACGAACAGCTCGTGGCCCGAGACCTCGAAGGGCTGCTCGAACATCGCCATCAGCTTGTCGGCCACGCGCGTCGCGCCATGCATGCCGTCGACGTCTTCGAGCAGCACGATGAATTCATCGCCGCCCAGGCGCGCCAGGGTGTCGCTGTCGCGCAGGCAGCGCGACAGCGACTGCGCCGCCTGCTTGAGCAGCTCGTCGCCCACGTGGTGGCCGAGCGTGTCGTTGACATTCTTGAAGCGGTCGAGGTCGATGAACACCACCGCCAGCTGCTCGCCGTCGCGTTCCGCACGCGCCATCGCGTGGCGCAGGCGGTCGTGGTACAGCAGGCGGTTGGGCAGCCCGGTCAGCGCGTCGTGGTGGGCCAGGTGGTCGAGCTGGATCTGCGATTCGCGTTCGCGCGTGATGTCGCTGAACACGCAGACATAATGGGTAGTCGCGCCGTCGTCGTCGCGCACCGCCGACACCGTGAGCGCTTCCAGGTAGGCTTCGCCGTCCTTGCGCGTGTCCCAGATCTCGCCGCGCCAGAAGCCCGATGCGCCGAGCTCGCGCCACAGTTCCTGGTACAGGGCGGGGTCGTTGCGGGTGCCGGCCTCACCCTCCTTGTGCGATGACAGGCTCGATATGCGCCCCAGCGCCTCCTGCTCGGCGTAGCCGGTGATATGGCTGAAGGCGGGATTGGTGGCCACGATGCGGCCATGCACGTCGAGCACCATCACGCCGTCGGCGATGTGTTCCAGCACATTGGCCGACAGGCGCAGCTTTTCCTCCGCCAGCTTGCGCTCGGTGATGTCGGCGAACACCCAGATGCTGCCCTCGTTGGCGCGGTTCGGCTCCAGCGCGCAGCCGCTCATCAGGCACCAGAACAGGCTGCCATCACGGTGGCGCAGCTGGCGCTCCTCGCCCAGGTCCATGCTTTTCTCGAGCAGCGGATACTGCTCGACGCCGATGCGCTCGTAATCGTCCTGGTTGGGATACAGGATCGCGGTCGACTGCCCCACCATCTCGCCCTCTGCGTAACCGAACAGCTCATCGCAGCGGCGGTTGCTGGAGACGATGCGGCGCTGGCGCACGAACAGCACGCCGAACATGACGTTGTCCAGGATCGCGCCCTGCTCGGCCAGCAGCGCCTCGATGCGCATCTCGTCGTGGCGGCGCTCGCTGATGTCCGAGATGATGCCGTCCACCCGCACGCCTTCCAGTCCGTGCGTCGCCGGGTCCCAGGCAGCCTGCGGCTGGCCGTGCTCCTGCACCCAGCGCTCGATGCCGTGGGCGTCGACGATCCGGTATTCCATCTCGTAGGCGGCGCCCGACAGCGCCGCGTCGCGGGCGGTGCGGTAGTAGGCGCGCCGGTCTTCCGGATGGACGATCGCGGCCCAGTCGGAGGTGGCGGCGCACATGAAGCGCGCCGACGGGTAGCCGGTGATCCGCTCGATCTCGTCGCTGACGAATTCGATCGCGCCGCCCGCGCGCACGCGGTACACCGCGCCCGGGACCTGGGTCACGATGGTGCGGAACTGTTCCTCGCTGCGCGCGACATCGGCGAACAGGTCGCGGATCGCCAGGCGCATGCCTTCCATCTGCTCGCCCAGCCGTCCCAGCTCGTCCTGGCCCGACAGCGCCAGCGGCGTCTCGAAGTCGCCGCGCGCCAGGCGGTCCGAAAACCGCATCAGCTTGCGCAGCGGCGACAGCAGGCGCCGCCGCAGCAGCAGCGCGATCATCAAGAGCGACACCGCCAGTTGCAGCGCCAGTACCAGCGCGTAATCGCCCTGCAGTGTGTCGTTCGGGATGGCGCCCGCGCGCTGCTGCAGCTCGGCCAGCAGATAGCTGCCGACCACGGCCGGGGCCAGCAGGCCGGCAAGCACTACCAGCAGCAGGGCGCCGTAAAGCGAACGGCCGTACAGCGAACTCAGGCGGGACGGGGTACGGGCGGGACTCGACATGGATACGGACTTGACTGGGCCGGGCAAGCCCGATGCATAAAGGATTGCCAGATTATGCACAGTTGCTTGCAGGGAGTCACTAACTTGCGGCCTTTACCGTCGGCAGCGCGCGACAAGACTTGCTATGATCGCCCCATTCTTAGGATAGGAGAAACAGATGAGCCATTCCCTGTATGCCGCTTCGGTGCCGGTGTTCCGCCAACTGCTCGGCAGCCTGGCCGCCGTGCTGGAAAAGGCCGAAGCCCACGCCCAGGAACGCCGCATCGAGCCGGACGCCCTGCTGCAGGCCCGCCTCTACCCGGACATGTTCCCGCTGGCAAAACAGATCCAGATCGCCACCGACTTCGCCAAGGGCGCCGGCGCGCGCCTGGCCGGGGTCGAGCCGCCGCGCTACGAGGATGGCGAGCGCACTTTCGCCGAGCTGCAGCAGCGCATCAGCAAGACGCTGGGCTTCATCGACAGCCTGGAGGAAGCGGACGTCGAAGCCGGCGCCTCCCGCGCCATCACCCACGGCAGCGGCGAACGCGCGCGCCACTTCGACAACGGGGCGCGCTACCTGACCCACTTCGCTCTGCCGCAGTTCTATTTCCATGTGACGACGGCGTACGCGATCCTGCGCCACAACGGCGTCCCGATCGGCAAGAAGGATTTTATCGGGGCCTATTAACGACCCCGCAGTTCGCTAGGTATTGCGGCGCGGATAACCCTGCGCCAGGATGCGCTGCCACACGATTTCTTTCTGGGCAGCGTCCATCGACACCCAGTGGGCGACTTCGGCGACGGTGCGGCCGCAGCCGCGGCACACCTCGTCGAAGGTGGTCGAGCACACCGCCACGCACGGGGTATCGGGACGGTCGGGCGGCTTCGCAGCGGCCGCCGTATCTTCAGGCCGGGCCGACATCGAGCTTGTCCCAGCCTTCGTGGCCGAGCTTTTCCATGGTGGCGATATTCTTTTCGAAGATCTCTTCCGCTTCCGGCAAGGCCTCGACCGCGCGCGCGATGCTGTCCTCGCGCAGCAGGTGCAGGATCGGGTACGGGGCGCGGTTGGTGTAGTTCGAGATATCGTTGGCGTCGCTGTCGGCGAACTGGTAATCCGGGTGGAACGAAGCCACCTGCAATTCGCCCTCGAGCTGCATGTCCTCGACCGCGACGTCGGCCACGTCCAGGAACTCGTTGTAGTCCTCGAAGTCGTTCAGCACGAAGGGATGGATCAGCAGGGTCGTGTCGATCTGCTCGGGACTGGTGTCAGACAGGCGCTGCAGCTCGTCCATCAAGGTCTCAAGCAATTGCTCGGGCGTGGTGGCGCTCGAGACGACGTAGCGCACCTGCTCCTTGACATAGACCGATTTGGCGAAGGGGCAGAGATTGAGGCCGATGACGGCCCGCTCCAGCCACTTGCGGGTGGCGGCGACGATGGCGTCATCGTCGGCGTTCAGATTGGGGGTGCTCATGATGAAACTTTCGAAAGCAAGGCGAACAGCAAAGGCCCGATTGTACGCACTCTTTGCGCCGACTCACAGTTGGACCCAGCCACGGCGCTAAGGTTTGGCAAACACGGCCGTTATTCGGGGTGGATTGCCGAAAAAGCGTCCTGTTCGCCAATATCCATGATATGTGCGGCATCTTCTGTTTTCATGATGCCAATGGATGATATTTATCCTTCGGCCCGAATTGTAACGACGGCGACTTAATTCTTGACTGACTCGACAATTGATACGTACACTGCCCTCTTGTCCTGTCCGTTCGTTCCTGGACGCAACACTGGAAACGCCTCACATGAAGCCTATGCACGATACCAAACGCTCCATCTTCACCCTGGCTGCGCTGGCGCTCCTGGCCGCAGCACCGCTCTGCCAGGCGATGGACGCTGCACCGGCTTCAAGCGCCCATGCCGCCTCCAGCATCGAGCGCCCCGCACTGTCGGCGTCGCTGTCGACCATGAAGGCCGACCTCGACGACTACCGCGAGACCGACGTCTGGGGCCGCATCCGCAGCGGCTATGCGATTCCCGACCTGAGCAATGCCCTGGTGACCCGTCACGCGCAAGCCTATGCGGCGCATCCAGGCAACCTGTCGCGCATTTCGGGCCGCGCCTCGCCTTATCTGTACCACGTGGTGTCCGAACTGGAAAAGCGCGGCATGCCGACCGAATTGGCCCTGCTGCCGGTGATCGAATCGGCCTTCAATCCGCAAGCCATGTCGAGCGCCAACGCCGCCGGCCTGTGGCAGTTCGTGCCAGGCACCGGCAAGGACTTCGACCTGCGCCAGAACATGTTCAAGGATGAGCGGCGCGGCGTGATCGCCTCGACCGATGCCGCCCTGTCCTATCTGCAGCGCCTGTACACGATGTTCGGCGACTGGCCGCTGGCCCTGGCGGCATATAACTGGGGCGAAGGCAATGTCCAGCGCGCTATCAAGAAAAACCAGGAACTGGGCAAGCCGACCGATTTCGACAGCCTGGCCGAGCTGATGCCGGCCGAGACCCGCAACTACGTGCCGAAGCTGCAGGCGGTCAAGAACGTGGTGGCCAATCCATCGCAATACGGTGTTACCCTGCCGGCGATCGACAACCAGCCCTATTTCACCACGGTCGACAAGACCAGCGACATCGACCTGGCCATCGCGGCCCAGCTGGCCGAAATGTCGCTCGACGAATTCAAGGCGCTCAATCCGCAGTTCAAGAAGCCGGTCATCATCGGCGGCGAGCGTACCAAGATCCTGCTGCCGAAAGAGAATGCCGAGAAATTCCACGTCAACCTGGCGCAATGGGGCCATGCCCTCTCAACCTGGACCACGCACAAGATCACCGGCGCCCGCGTGACCATCGCCCAGCTGGCCTCCAAGTTCGGCACCACACCCGAAGTCATCCGCCAGGCCAACAACATCCCGCCGCAATCGCGCCTGAAAGCCGGCTCAACCATCCTGGTGCCGAAGACCTCGACTTCGAGCCATAGCGATATCGCCGAGAACGTCATCGAGAACGCGATGGTGGCGTTTGAAGCCGACCGCGGCAAGGCTACCCGCAGCGCCTCGCGCTTCAAGGCCAAGACCAGCAGCGGCAAGGGCAGCAAGCGCATCGCCCGCAATACCTCTTCCAAGCGCAAGCAGCGCTGATATTGCTGTGCAGCATCAGCTGCACAGTTTTACGCGATGTCGTGCACCGAACCGGAAAAACCTGTATAGTACGGTTTGTGCGCTGCGACATCGCGCCCGCTTGATACGATTCTCCAAGAGATTCGATGAGCCGGCAGCAACAGCGTTGGCAGTACAACTAGCAGCTACGCAAACCCCAGGCAGCTCGACATAGAGCGCCTTTCCAAAGCCTCCCGCCTTGTGTGTCGTTTCCAGACACCGTCCCGGCGCAAAGCTTTTGTGCCGAAATTTCTTTC
>Ga0265797_10008540_pt1 | contig 13600 bp, 18 predicted proteins | sample P2T30metagenome_FD_192433 | JGI IMG/M metagenome (GOLD analysis project Ga0265797, IMG submission 192433) | Plant litter microbial communities from East Loma Ridge, Irvine, California - P2 T30 | ecosystem: Environmental > Terrestrial > Plant litter > Unclassified | place: USA: California... | reverse complement strand
ACGATCTGGAACATATGGACACCTGATAACGGTTGATGCACAGCTCATCGGCGAAATCTTTCGGCCGGGACACCCCATTCACTGTACGAGTGCCACCCCTCTCATCCACTGCCTCTCACCTCCTGCGCCTCGCTACACCACCCGTCCTCGCAAGAAGTTGCTAGACAACCATCGGCAATTGATGATTGACCGCAAGGATACGCAAAGGATCAATCCGCATAAGACTCATCTCCCACGGAAATGTGAATCAGTTTCCAGGGTTACGAGTCCGCACACAGATACGACGCAGCACGACCGGGGAAAGGCTGACGTAGACCTAGTTCAGACACGGACCCCACGTAACATCGAGTACGTACTCTGACTATTCCCATTCCGGCACGTGTACGGTGCGTGGACCATCTGGGGAGGTTGCCGGTGTATTGGGGGGCGAGCATAGGTCCGAACTTCTTCCTAGCCCTGGAGCGCTTGCGGGTGTAGCGGTGTATCAAGGCTTACGTACGCCTTTACCAACAGAAAATCCCGGTAGGCACGTGTATGTACCGTTGACTGTAAACTTGGCTTCTCGCGTCCGGCCGTCTTCGTATGTTGTCGGGCTTGACTGTATGGTGACTGGTCGCTTGGGCGGCGGCCGGCCGGCAACGGGCTTGTGGGAAAAGAAGAGAACCAAGGGCGAAAGAACCACTTGTGTCGCTGAGCGGGGCGACCCGGTCAAGGGGGAGGAGCTCTAGCCGTGGTGGATTGGAGAAGGAATTGGTTGAAACATGTCAATGAACGACCAAAACGACTCCCCCTTGTCGCTAATCGCTGAGGGGTCATCGTAGCTACAGGGGGTGTGTGTTCAGTCCTATTCATCCAAAACATCGGGTTATGGGCCCAACCAACGAGCGTTTGTCACAGCTCCTGCACGTTAGTATATACTCTTGACTCGATGACACACTTGTTCCAACTAGTTATATTAAACACAGGGTTAGCAAACATGAAAATATGGCCTTGCTATTTCCACGGGTTAAATGCTCCTAATCCGTATTTCCTTTGATCGATTGAACGAGGAGAAGAAAGCACCCCCCCCCCAACCCACCGTCCGTAAATGTAAAAAAAAAAAAACGCAGTCATGAAATTTGCATGACTGCTTGTGAGGAAGGAGAAAGGTAAGCCAGCAACTACTTGGCCTAACCAATCAATCAAGAACCTTTCTCACCTTCACACTACTTTTACACTCTCTCACAACCCCGCCTTGATGACCAACACACTAGCCCCCAATCTCGCCTCCCACACCCGCTCAGCAAGCACACCCAACGTGGCCGCCGCACCCGTAGCACTCGACGTGGCCCGTATCTCATCGGCGCCACCAGCAGCACCAGCATCCTGGCCATGCAGGACAGCATTCCAAGCCAAGTTCCTACCGACGACGACCAAGTCACCCGCGTTCTTGGGTGCCTGGCCGACTTCCAAGCCCGCGCGCGCAACCACGTCCTTGACGGGTGCAGTCGAGGTGACGGTCTCGAAGACGACGCGGGGTGCGAGATCGACAGGTAAGGAGGCGCGGAGCGAGGCAAAGAACGCGGCGTCTTTTTCGCGCGAGGAGGCCGGGGAAGATGATGTGGTGGTGGTGGTGGTGATGTGGTCACCTTTTTCTCCTCCTCCTGCTGCTGCTGATGCAGTCGTGGTTGTGGTTGTAGTTGTAGGTATAGGTGTAGTGTCACTGACGGATTGTCCGGGGACATCGAAATGCACAATCGTAGCTGTGACGTGCGGGTTCCGCACTAATTGCAACACCAGCCTCAGTGCGGTCCAGTCGTCGTTGCCGCCAAAGTAGGGGAAGAAGATGTGGTGGCTAGGGTCTGCAATGGGTGCTGTGACGGCCTTGTCGCGTGCGCTGGAGAGACTGACGTTGCTGTATGTTCGCGTGAGCTTCAGGCGCTGCTTCGTCTCCTTGTTCTTGCTGCCGCCAAAGTTCTTGTTGATGAGGATGGCGACGGGCGTGGAGGCTTGCTCGAGCGTGCGCTGTACAAAAGACGTGTAACTCGAGGCTTCGAGCTTGTTCCGAGTCCCCTTGTCGTTGTCTTCGATGATGGTTTGTTCCGACATTCCGCCTGTTTCGCTCCATGGCAGTACTAGCAGGTTGGAGTCCGAGGCTCGTGTGGCCAGGGTCTCGGCGAAGGAGGATTCAGGCACGACGAGCACTTCACCGCTGACGGCGAGGTTGTGCAGGCGGCCGAAAGTGCGGAAGGTGTTGACGACCGGGTCGTGGGCTGTGTAGGACTCGATTTCTGATACTTGCATGACTGAAGAGCCACGGTCGGTGAGATTGAGGAGGCGGAGGCCATAGGCTTCTACGGGTCGGGCTGGTGGTGTCTGCTCTGCTAATGATGTCGAGGTAGTGTCTTTACTCTCGCTTATCGCTTTTGAGGGATGCTGCTTGGCGGCTAGGAGGTCCGGGGTTCCGCTGAAGAGAGAGGTGAAAGCCAGCAGGTTCGGCATACTGTCTAGGCGGAGGTATACTGTCATGCGCTGGATCTTCTCTGCGGCCATCTTTTCGTATTGGATTACGTCGCCAGCGCCATCAGCGCCGTCTAGAGGCTTGCCCGTGTCCCAGTCGATTTCACCACGACGCCATGCCTCGACCTTCTTCTGGTACCAGACAGGATAGAAGAACATGGTCAATGGAGAAGAGGCAAAGGTGGTGACAAGGGCCATGACGACGAAAATGGTAAAGGTTCGGGTACTCAGGATTTTGGCTTCCAGTCCAATGTTCTACGGCTGTTAGTGTTCGAGTTTGAGAGTACGGAACAGTGTCTTCACTTACCAGGACGATGAGTTCCACCAAGCCCTTGCAACTCATGAGCGAGCCCACGGTGAAGCACTCACGCCATAGCATCTTACTGCTACGGGCCGCAAGAGTAGCACTGATGAACTTGGAGAAGAACGCCACCACGATGACGCCGATGACATACGCCCAAACGATGCCAGAATCCAAGAGGCCAATATTGGTGTTGAGTCCAGAGAGGGTAAAGTATAGCGGTAGCAAGAGTGCACCAATCAAATCCTCAATCTTCTCGGCAACCTTGATAGCGAAACCACCTTCATGGGGACAAATCAGGCCGGCCATGAAGGCCCCGAAGATGGGATGGACGCCGATGATTCCGGTGAAGAAGGCCGAGCCCAGAGCGATGAGTAAAGTAAGACTGATGATGACTTGGCTGGGCCCGTCCTGAAGCGCGCGGGACCGGCGTAGTACGTAGACAAACACCGGACGGACGGCATAGACTAGAAATACCATGTACCCTGCACACGTGAGAAGAACCCACAGTGCCGTCAGACCAGATCCAGCATTGACGAGCGCAACGCAAAGCGCGAGAAGAATCCAGCCTAAACATTTTGATTAGCAATCTGAACTTACAGCAACGATGGACCATCCTCTTGCAATACATACCAACAACATCATTCCCGACACCAGCCGATAACACAATAACACCAACTGGCGTCATCAGCAGCTTCAACTCTGTCAAGATACGGCAAAGCACGGGGAAAGCCTACCCGCTCAGTCAGCGAAAAGTGTCCATATCGCTCACAGAAGCTTAGAAAGAAACATACCGTAATGGCCATGGCCACACCGATAAACAACATGTATATCGAAAAATCAATGTTCACCGTGCCCGGCTCATCTTTGAACTCATTATACAGTCCCACGGCAATGGCACACCCCAGTCCAAACGGAATGGCCATGCTCGCAATGCCAACATTCAGCGCAATCTTCCAGTTGCTGAGTAAAAAGCGTAGATCCACCTCCAAGCCGATGATGAACAAAAACAAAGTAAGGCCTAGATTGGCCACTAGGTTTAGGTTGGTCATTGACGCCGACGGGAAAATGGAGTCTTTGAATCCTGGAATCCGGCCCATGACGGAGGGTCCGAGGATGATGCCGCCAAGGATCTCAGATATCACTCGGGGCTGGCGGATTTTTGAGAGGGGATAGTTGATCATATGGCAGACGATGATGATGATGCCTGCCTAGGTGACAGTTAGCAGGCTGTCGTTTGTATGTTCAGAAAGAGCGGGCCAATTCAGGAAATAGAGAGATGCGCTGCAGGTTCTCCCAAAGTAGTGATGGATTCGGTGCAAGACTTGCCTGTACAATAAACAGAATAATAGGATTCTTAGCATCGAAATGCACGGGATTCATGCCCTCCAAAACACCAGCTTGCGGCGCGACCTTGGGCGGGCCTGTAGGCACCGCACTCGCCATGGCTGTAGTATGCGAAGCCATGCTGGCCTACAATATCGAGGAAACTAGGCTGCGTAGTCGTAAACCCCCAGCTTCGTCGTCCAGAAAGCGTTGGTACTAGAAAGGGAAACAAAGAACACCGAGCTCACAACATGGTCAAGCAGTGTCCGTATCTTTATTCTCCGACAACCAAGCTTGGAAAGGCCGAGACCTGTCAAGAACCGACAAGAAAAGGCGGGCGTCAGCCCAGAGGTTGGGCTAGGCAGGCATATCTCTCTTCGATCCAATTCCAACGTTGGCTTACGCCCATTCTGGGGCCAGCCAAGCGACGGAAGCTAAGAAACCCAAAGCCGCCGCCCAAGGGAACCGCGGTGTGACCGGGGAAGTGGCTGGATTTCATCACATGAGAGCTGCTCGTGCGGCAATCTTGCAGCGCTTATCACTGGGCGGGTTGACAGCTGCACCCCGCGGGGGAGCGGAGTGAAGGCAAGTCGTGCGCGTGTGCATGTGCTTTGCGGCCAACGTTGGCGGGTCCGTCCAATTGGCACCAGCACGCTAGGACATCCGCGCATGGCGTGAGAGAAATACACCAACGCGCTGCTTCAACATGTGTTGCTGTGCCAAGGGTGCCAATCCCGACAGCAGGACGCTGGACGTGCTCAGATGATGCGTGTGTGCTGGGGTTTATATCGCGCACATCGAACTTTGGCCATCGCGGTGCTTGGGATGAGACACGCCATTTTGAGTGCGCTACACACAGCTCAGTGTGCACACCAACGATGAGCGTGTGCAGAAGCCGTGGGCATGCGAGAAGCTTCTTCTCTCGACAAAGCCATCGTTTGACGTGGTGCGACGCATTGCATTGGGAAGAAGGCCGATTACAACAGCACTACGTCGTCGTTGCACGTAGATAAATCTCATGAGATGTGAAGTAAACTGCAGGACATGACGTTACCTAACAGTGTAGAACATGAAGGAAACACGGAATTTCTATGCCCACAAACACGCATGTCTATCCAACATACGTGTCCGCGGGATGGTACTTGCGTTCTCTGTCAAGCACTCAATGCCAACGGAACAAGCCGATACTCCAGAATGCTGTCCTAACATGCTGCGTCGGTCATCCTGGATAGCCATGCGTCTTAGCAGTATAGTTGCAATCAACACAAGACGAGTGGCCATCGGGCCAGAGGTCATGAGGAGCAGCCATGGGTGGGCCAATGGTCTTGGTTCTGCCTCTAGGCGAGCTTGGTGGCTGAGTAGCTCGATTGACGTTCACAAACGCCTTATCCATGCACCTTTGTCTATAGGGTATCATAGCCTTAATCCATGTCCTCGAGACCCCCATCTGCATGAGGCGCTACCTGCTCCTCACTAACCATAATCCCAACCATACACTCCCCCAACATATTCTCCCAATTCACCCACGGATGTACCTCCATGAACAGCTTGGTCCCATCCTTGCCCGCGGCCCTCCGCAGTTCACCCTCTCCACCTGGATGAAAAGGCAGATAGGGTGATATGTTGTATACCTTGCCCTGATAGCTCGACCACGCGGGTTTGCCCTTGCGCCCATTCTTCTCTTTCAACATGGTGGGTGTAACACGCATCATTGAATCAACGCCAGATAGATTGTTGCCAGACTTTTGCAGATGTGCCCAGTCGAGTGGAGAGTGTCCGGGCGATAAGAGCACCTTTCCTCCTCGCGCGTTCGGTGTCTTCTTGAGTGTAGAGCCCGCACTAGGCGGCAATCCCAGGCTGCCGTTTGAGGTGGGCGGGCCACGATTCGGTAGCGGACCACGGTTGGGAAGGGGCCCAGTTGTGGGTACACGTATAGACGGAGAGGACGAAGTAGGAAGGGCGCGCAGGTTTGAAGCTGCGACTCGCGGTGGTGGCATGAGCGAGGTTGTGGGTTTAGGTGGAGGCGCCATGAGGGTTGGCTTGCTAGGCGGCGGCGGCGGCGGCATGGCCGACAATGAGGGCGCTTTGGAGGCCCGCTGTGCCGAGTTCATGGCGGGGAAGGAGGGCGGCGGCAGGTCATCGTCTTCCTCGTCGTCGGAACTTTCGTGTTCGTTGAGCGTAAAGGTTGGTACTGCGGATGCGCTGTCTTCGGGAACCGGCACAGCCTTTGGTGTAGACTCCCGAGACAGACTCATCGGTGCCCCGCTGTTGTCTTCATGATTTGTGCGAGACTGTAGTTCTATGCTCTGCTCCTCAGTGGGGGCGCTGTCTTGTTTCTGGCCATGCTGCGACTTCTCTGCGACAGTCCGCGAGGGTGCCTGGGTGACACGCGTAATGAAGGCCAGCCATGTGGACGGCGGGCGCTGGTAGACCAGAAAGGACAGCGAGAGGGCAAATATGGAGAGAGCGACGAGCATCGCTTGAAGACAAAGGAATGATTGAACCCTAAAGGGTTGCGAAGAGCGGAAGCTGAAAAGCCCAGGCCTCATGCACATGCACAATGCCAGGGCCCGTAGGGCTGAGCGGGGATGTACTCATCATAAACCAATTAGATTCAACTCCCTATTGCTAAAAATACATGGTGCACGTGATTGGAATAGGTGAATAGTCATTACGTAATCACCCAAAACAGCACCATCCACTCTTCAACCAATTTGCCATGTACCATAATAAGGCTCAACCAACGTGCTTGCTGTGTCACTTGTCTGTCCAGTCAGACGAACACGTTGCTGCGGGTACGTATTGCTCTGATCCCAAGACGTATAGCTAATTATCGACCGCGCTTGATGGTACTGATCAACCGTATCAAGACTTGTTTTGCCGGAAAACATATTGTCATCCATGTTTTTCCAACCAAGGTCCGAGATCCTACTGCATCCATTGTGACTGCTATCGATTTTACCGCCATCTCCTTCCTGAATCGAAACGATTACGACTTAAGGACTTGTTCGAACTATGGCCAGCTATGTAACGAGCCTTACTTTGAAAGAAAATGCAGTCGTCGATCGCCATCACGCGGGACCGAGTAGGGGTGCTTGACATCAACTTTTGTGGTATATTTAGGTACCCGCGAGTTGGTTTCTGGTACAAGCTTGTACGGAATCATTGTTGGTTGAAATCTTGCTGGTTTTGTGAGCTTCGAAACATATGGCCACAGCAGCAAAACCAGAAATATACGCTCGAACTAGGGATGCAATACCAAAATACACTGCAAACATATGTCTTCCTCTTGCAAAGGGCGAGGTCGTTATTGCTGCATGGATACGTGAGCTGGATAATGGTCTTTGCATTCGCGACCCTGTTCTTGTAGTAAGCAGCCTATCCGTTTGCACGTAACAATCTTACGTCGAAACAGTTGCGCACATCCTTTCAGCCAACTTGCACTTTCGGACCTTATGTACCTGCGGACCGCCAGCGTCAATATCAGTACAAACCTCTTGTTGAGCAAGATGGCAGTCGGATCACAGGTTTCTGCCACAGCGACAACGGGACCTTATCTTCAAGACAAACAAGTATCGGTGTTACCCACGAAGAGAACCGAACAGGACCAATGTATTTCTCTTCTGGGGAGACCGAACTGGGCCCTTACACAAAGATTGTTTGCAACAGCGAAAAGGAGCAAGGCTGGAGAGAAATTCCTCGAGCAGCACAGGTTGTGTGGTGGTTCATAGCTAATTGTTTGCAACTAGACGTCCATACAACATAGTTTTAGGTATATAATTAGTGTCATGTTGGATGGCGAAAGCTTCTTGTCGTTTCTCCTCCGAGCCCCAAATTCGACCGCCGTTCGGTTATAGTTGTGTCTTTGCGACAACTCTCTGTCTATCCCATTTAGATTGAATTTTGCAGTCTTTAGAAGAGCCATAGTTATCTCTTTTGTAAATATATCCAAAAGCTTTTCAGTATTATCTGCGTCCCTTTTCAACCCCATTGTTAGAAGCTGAAAAATCCAAAGACGCAAACTCGAGGCCAACCGTTAACATAAGCAGTCAAAGTGCGTGATACTAGTGGAGGTGGTGAAGAACTGGACCTCGGCAAACACGCATGCGTCGTTCTTTGGCGGCTGACGAACGTTGTTTTTACGGTAGCACCACTATAACAAAGTGGAGCGCACGTCCACAGGCTGAGCGGAATGCCGCTACTAGCCCTTTGATGACTTCACGCGCTGCATGTCGTCATCTCTAGTGGGCTTCCGTAACATTTCACGTCTGGGTGTACACGTTGACCCAAGGTGACTACATGAGACCTGGAGACTACATATAAAACTCATTTCTTGTGCATCGACCGTCACAGGTCCCACAATTGCGCGCCGCCCACTAAGTAGATGGAGTCGCGCCTGCCCCACCACCCCTCCAACACCGCCATCGGACACTGCGACCGTGACTATATTATACCAAAGCACATCGGCTGGCGCAGACGGCATCATGGCGGCGCCGGCGAGCTTGCCCGAGGGCATCTTCTCCCTCTTGGATACCGATCTGTACAAATTGACAATGCAATGTTGCATACTAAAGTTCTTCCCGGATGTATCAGTCACATACAGCTTCACGAACCGCACACCCGACAAGAAGCTCAGCCGCGCGGCCTTCAAGTGGTTGCAAGCACAAGTAGATAGTCGGTGCATGTGTTTCTATGGCCCATTCATCTCACTAACTTGTGCTAGAGCTTGAAAACGTAGCCGTCACCGGTGAGGAGCTCGAATTTCTCAAAGACAACTGCCCCTATCTGAACACGCAATACCTACACTTCCTCTCCACCTTCCGCCTCAAGCCTTCGAGCCAGCTCAGACTGTCCTTTGAGCCTGCAAACGACACTGGCGCAGACAGCGACCGGGGCGATTTCCACATCCATACAGCGGGCCTGTGGCTAGACACAATCTTGTATGAGATTCCCTTACTGGCGCTTGTCAGCGAGGCATACTTCAAGTTTGTCGAGACGGACTGGAGCCACACAGGACAAGTTGAGAAGGCGTATCAGAAAGGAAGGGCGCTATTGGAAGGCGGCTGTATCTTCTCCGAGTTTGGGTCCAGAAGGCGGCGTGATTACCACACACAAGATCTTGTCCTGCAGGGGTTGCGCCGGGCGGTGGATGAGGGAGCAAAAGCAGGATGGAAAGGCAAACTGTCGGGGACAAGCAATGTGCACTTTGCCATGAAGCATGGACTAGCCCCCATCGGCACGGTTGCGCATGAATGGTTCATGGGCGTAGCTGCAATCACAAACAACTACGAGAGTGCGAACGAGATTGCTCTAGAGTATTGGACCGCCACGTTTGGCGCTGGAGTGCTGAGCATTGCACTTACAGACACATTTGGTACACCGGCATTCCTCCGCGCGTTCAAAAAGCAGATTCCTCGTATTACCACCGCTATTCCGGGAGGCGGTACAACACTCGCTTCAGCTGGGAACACGACCAACAGTGAGGCGGTCGAGTCGCTGTCGTCGACAAAAGCGCCTATTGAGGCGCCATACGACGGAGAGTTGGGGCCACAACAGACGTATGCCCAAGTCTTTACAGGCGTGCGCCAAGACTCGGGTGATCCCTTGGAGTTTATCAGGCTGATGCGTGAGTTCTACGACAAAGAGGGCATCAAGGAAAAGAAGACGATTGTATTTTCCGACTCGCTAAACCTGGAGCTCTGCTTCAAGTACAAAAAGGCAGCGGACGAGCAGGGATTCCAGCCTACGTTTGGTGTCGGGACTTTTCTGACTAGTGAGCAATCCACACGCACACGCACACGGTGGAAGCGCGGCTGACAAGCACAGATGATTTCGTCGAGACGTCAACGGGAAGCAAGTCGGTGCCCCTCAACATTGTCATCAAGATTGCTTCTGCCGCCGGTCGCCACGCCGTTAAGATTAGCGATAATGTTGGCAAAAACACTGGAGACCAGGCAACGGTCAACCAAGTCAAGCAGCGGCTTGGATACCAGGAGAAGTCGTGGGCCGGCGGCGATGAGAAGACGCGTTGGGGCAGTGCAGGCCAGACAGCCACATAGAGGTGCGTGTAGAGGTGGGTAGTAGGCTACTCGTTTACATGATGGGGTACATTGGCGTACCATCACTACAGCAGCAGTTGCTGAGTGCGTCTGCAGCGGCAAGGCTGAGTCTAGTGCAGACCCACTGGGGCTGCAAGGCTTGGAAGGCCGCCACGGGCTGCGTAAGCTCCCATTCGCCACGGGCTGCGGGTGCTAGAGGGGCCTGCTGGATTGGCGGGGAGGTAGATTAGAGACTGTAGCGCAAGCAATGCGGATGGCCAAGGTGTGGTGTCTCTGTGGGCACCGTGGTTCCTTGCAGAGACCAAACAAGTTGCACAATGCCATATTTAGACTGGTGTCAGAAGGAGCCGCGGGCCAAGGACGCGCCGCTGCTGACGGGCAGCCCGCTAGCCCGCTTCGGGGCCTAGCGCAGGCGTTTCCTGCAGCTGCGTGCCCGGACCACCTCTGTGTGCAGGTGAAGGGCCTCAGCCCCAGGAATGACTTTGCACGCTTGCTGCTGAAACACAAATATCTCTGTTTGCAGCCTTCTACTAGCATTGATTCGACCCCGTCCTCGAGCGCATTTTGCATCGCTTCACCCACCTTCCCCGCCAGCCACTAGCCTTCGGCCTCCAGAGAGAGTTGTTGCTTTGCGCGTTTGCGATCGCTTGTCTCAGGAGTATCCACGTCCGCTTGCACCCACACACGGCCCGTTTCAGAAATGAGCGTAAGTCATGTCAAAGTCATACAACTCGGTTCCACGCGCACTCCTATACGACACTTTCCGTAAATCCAATCACCACTTTTGCTGACCATGGCTGCCACCGACGAACAGTACGGAAACCGGGGATACGGCCAGATAGGCTCTTCGGGCGGCAACCCCTATGATGCCCGCGACAACTACGCACAGGGTGGATACGACGACCGTATGTTATCCTACACACTACACTTTTGACACCTGCCTAACACCTGCCCCAGGCGACGTAGAGATGCAAGCCTACAACGGCGGCGGCGGCGCTGCCGCCAACCCCAACGCCATCCTCGACGAGTGCCGCGAGGTCGACCGCGCCCTTGACGACCTCGATGGCCAGCTCGCCAACCTCGACCGCGTCTTCAGGCAGTCGCTGGCCCGCCCAGACATGCCCTCGGGCGAGATCAACAACCTCAGCTCGCAGATCATGAGCAACTACCGCGGCCTCGTCACCCGTGTCAAGAACATCAAATCGAAGCCCGACTCGGGCCATCCCAGGAACGCTCCGCAAGTCGGCAAGGTCGACCGCAGGCTCAAGGCCACCATCAACAAATACCAGACGCTCGAGTCCGACTTTAGGCGGGACTCACAGGCCGCGGCTGAGCGTCAATACCGCATTGTGCGCCCAGATGCTACCGAGCAAGAAGTCCGGGACGCCGTTGCGGACCCCGATGCGCCAATCTTCCAGCAGGCTGTAAGGACCTCCGTTTTGCCACTTGCCATTCATCACCATAGCTGACCCTTTTTCTTTCTTAGCTCCTCAACTCTGACCGCCGTGGCCAAGCCTCTTCCACCCTGCGCAACGTCAAGGAGCGACACGAAGCCATCCAAAACATAGAACGCCAGATGGTGGAGCTTGCCCAGTTGTTCCAGGACCTCGACCAGATTGTCCAGGAGCAGGAGCCGCTTGTCGCAAACATTGAGCAAAAGGGCGAAGAAATCCAAGATAATGTCAAAGCTGCCAACGTGGAAATCGATGGCGCCATCGTCAAGGCCCGCAGCCGCAACCGCAAGAAGTGGTGGTGCCTCCTCGTTTTGCTGCTCATCATCATCGTTGTTGTCATCATTGCTGTTGTCGTCACACAGGTCAACAAGGCAGCAGCAAACGCAACCACATAAACGGCGCGAAGCCCTCTTCGCTGTCTCTTGTTTTGTCTTGTTTTGCATCACCATGCGGTACGTATGCGTGCCTGGACCGTCATGCCCACATCCACCATTTCTCTTCTCCTTGCTCTAGTCTCCTTCAAAGGCCGGTCCCATACAACATGTAATATGCTCCATGGTGGACATACATACCCCCAATCTCTTTGCATCTGTTTTGTTGCCTAGGAAAGCCGGTCTACCGCATTTCTCTTTTTGCTGCTTCACGGCGTCTTCCCATTCTCAGCGACTTTTCATTTATAGAGCAAGGCCGAATTGCAATACCGGCTGATTGGTGGTATCACGTAGTTTTCCAAAAACACGAGCTTGCGTAGTTATATCGAAAATAAAGAGAATTTACCAAAATATATTGCTCACTTGCGTCACTGACGCCCTCGGTTCTCTAAAGTCCCGACAGAGCCACCTCAAACTCTGGTTCGGCGTGATCCTGCACATGTACACGAACAATGGGTCCTTTTGGAAAGCTGGTGGCTGGTTTTTATTCGCTCAGGTGACGTTTCTTGCAATATAATCGTGTACCACGCTAAATCTCGAAGCAATCTAACTGGTACAAGGTTAACGGAGCGAGAACCCGGCAGCTTTGTACCTGAACGTTCCGATCCACTGTAGAGATGATTCGTTTGTCACAAGTCCCCCATCATATATTTGCGGGAAACAAGCAATGCAAGTTAAGCCTTGAGCTATGCCTAAAGGGCAGTGCAAAGTAAAAGCTTGGATCAATGATGCTTATTTTCATTTACAGAGACTGAGAGAGTAGAGAAACAGATAAATACCATGCCATCTCTCCACATCCCTCGTCTTCCTCCTTCGTTACCAATACAGACAGGTATAACATATAACAACAACAACAACAAAAACAACCATGTTTTCCAAACCCAGCCTCCTCGCCCTCGCCGCCCTGGCACCCCTGACCGTCGTCGCCCAAGTCAGCGAAGGGTTCGAGAATGGATGGAACCAAACCACCTGGCCCGTCTACGCCAATGACTGCAACCAAGGCGGCAAAGTAACCCTCGACTCTACAACAGCGCATACCGGCAAAAACAGCATCCGCGTCGACGGTGCAGGCGGGTACTGCGGACATATCTTTGTGGGAACGACCAAGATTCCTGCTAGTGGTGATGTGTTTGTTAGGACGTACCTGTACGTAGTTATCTTCCTTTTTCCTTCTTGGAGTATCATATTCTAACAAACCCCCCCTCAACAGAAAAGCATCAAAAGCCCTAACCGACTCTCACGTCACCTTCATCACCATGCCCGACACCGCCCAGGGCACAAACAAACACCTCCGCATTGGCGGCCAGTCAAAAATCCTCATGTACAACCGCGAATCAGACGACGCCACCCTGCCCGACCTCTCACCCCAGGGCATCGCTACCTCGGCCGCCCTGCCCACAAACACCTGGACGTGCTTCGAGTACCGGCTCGGCACCGACGGCAGCATTTCCACCTGGTTGAACAATGCCACGCTGGCCGGGTTGACGGTCGGTGCCGGGGCCTCGAATCCGAATGCCCAGGGCTGGACGC
>Ga0265797_10008539_pt1 | contig 13601 bp, 5 predicted proteins | sample P2T30metagenome_FD_192433 | JGI IMG/M metagenome (GOLD analysis project Ga0265797, IMG submission 192433) | Plant litter microbial communities from East Loma Ridge, Irvine, California - P2 T30 | ecosystem: Environmental > Terrestrial > Plant litter > Unclassified | place: USA: California... | reverse complement strand
CCCCTCAGGGGACCCTTTTGTGTACTACCTCAACATATGTAGAAATGACCAATATTCGGCATATTCGGCTCATATAATACCAAGGGTGGTCGGACTGAGGGGCCGGGCGTGTTGTTTAGGAATGTATGCTGGAAACATGGAAGGTAGAATGTCCTTGAACATGTTTTCGTGGAATTCAAGTAAAATCAAGTAAAATCAAGCCAAGTGAAGCCAAGTCAAATCAAGCCTAGCCAGTGGCGCTATATGTGGAGAGAGAAAGAGATGACTTTCTGATGCTATAGGGGGTATCATGACTCCAAAAAAAAAGTCCAAACGGATAATAAAGCCTCTACCTGGCAAACACAAAAAGTTGTAGTGAGACAGAGATAGAGTGCTGTGGCTATGTTAACCGTAGAGAGAAGCAGTAATAGAACAGAAAATGGCTTCATAGGCCAAGCAAGTCAGTGTTAGTAGTAGAAGGCAAGACATGTCATCACGATGCATGAATTCAAGGGCGTGAGAGGTTTTGAAGTATACCCTTGCCATTGCTAAAGAAACGAAACATTATAACTAAAGACCGAAACAAACGGCCCTATGAACCAACTAACCATATGAGTCGTGTCCAGAAAAAAAAACGTGCGCTTCGTAAATCAGAAAAAAAAAAGTCAAAACGTGCAACATGTATCCATCGTGAAAGTAACCCTCGATCCCGCTTCAAGAAACGCCAACGTTGGAAGAAATACCAAAGAGAAAGATGACGCGCCAGCGACGCCGAAAGTGTTAACATCCACATTAGACCAAACCCAAAGATCCAAATCCTGAGAAGAAAACAAACTCCAACATCTCCTCTTCAACACGCGAGGGCCGAGAAGATGCATGCAATCTACCATAGCGTACAGGAACAATAACAACAAATCTATCGTCTAAGAGGAAAGAAGCTTAGAGCTTGAGACCTTGTTGGATAAGCTTGCCTAGTGTGACACCCTGAGATATATGTTAGTACAATGTTACAATGTGATGGAGTAGAGCAGGTAACTTACGTGATCACCCTTCATCATAGTGAAGTGGTTGCCACCCATGACGGCGTACTGGAAGTTGTCCTTGGGGAGAAGCTGGGCCCAACCGTTGTCGGCAAAGTCGGTACGGTTGTTGAGGAGCCACTTCATGGGCGCTGGGTCCTCACCCTCACCTGGGGGAGGACGGGGGTCGTTGGGGTTGGGGCAGACACCGTCGGTACACCAGATAGCGAGGACGGGGGGAGCGATTTTGGGATCCATGGGAGTCGGGTCGTAGTCCTTGAGGTTCTGGATAGCAGACGCGAAGTGAGGAAGAAGCCACGAGGGAGTACCGCCGGGCTTGCCGGTGCCGAGAAGACCTATCTGATCAAAGAAGATGTGAAGACGAGCGGGGAGGGGATCGAGAGCGACGGGGCAGGGAGCATCGATAAGGACGAGGTTCTCGACCTTTTCACCGGCGTTGACGAGCTGCTGCGCGACTTCATAGGCCATGACACCACCGGCGGACCATCCACCAACAATGTAAGGACCCTGGGGCTGGCGGCGTTTGATCTCCTGGAGGTACAGGCGTGAGACACCCTCGACACCACAGTTCCACTTCTCGGGGCACTTCATGAACGGGCAATTAAGTCCGTACACGGCCATATCGGGAGAGATGTTGGGGATGGAAATATAGCTGGTAGCGGAGCCGGAACCGTCGGGAACAAGGAAGAACTTCTTGGAGGCAACCTTGGGGTTACCCTGGAGAAGGACAGAGGTGGCGGGAGGAAGGGAAGAGACATCGGGAAGGGATGCGATCTTGCGGCTCACCTCAGCGAGCTGGGGGGACTTGGTCGAAACCTTAGCAGCGGGCTTGGGGCGCATGCCAAGAGCAGTCTCGATGTCCTTGATAGTGACGTTGACCGTGAGGAAGTCAGCGGGTAGGTCGCGACCGGTGGCCTCGCGCATGGATCCGAGAATGGTAAGACTCATCAAAGAGTCCATGCCAATGTCAGTGAGGTCGAGGTCGTCGGTGATCTCGGAAACATCAACACCCATCTCCTCGGCGACGAGCTTGCGGGCTAGACTGGCACCACCCTCAACTGGGGCGGAAGACTTGACGTCCTCACCAGCATCGCTGCCGGCAGAACTGGCCGGGGTGCTGTCGCTCTCAACAGGAGTTTCAAAAGGGGTGAGCTCTTCAGACACATCGGATGAATCGTCTTCGACTTGGGCAGCACCATCATACTGAGAGAAGTGCTTCTTGAGCTCACCAACAGTGGAGCAATCAGTGAAGAGAGTGGAAGGAATATCCATGTCAAGATCCTCACGGAACCTGGCAGAGATGGTAAGAGACAAAAGCGAGTCGACACCGAGGTTCTCGAAAGCAGCCTCGTCGACAAGCTCAGACATGTCGACATCAATCTCCTCAGCGACAATCTTCATGACCTTGGCTGTAACACCTGCGGGGGCAGCGATCTTGACGACCTTGGCGGCCTTAGCGACAGGCTTGGCTGCTGCCTTAGCAGGGGCGGCCTTGACGGGAGCAGCGGTGATGGCCTTGGGGGCAAGCTTAGCAGCAACAGCTTTTGTGGCGGGAGCAGCAGCAGCAGCCTTGCCGGCAGGGGGCATCATGATGTTGAGAGCGCGACGAGGAATGTTCTGGAACTTGAGACCCATGACCATACCAATGATCTCAGCGCCGTCCATGATATAAACATCACCAACGGAGATGTTACCAGGAGCGGGCTGCATGCGAACATAGGAGCGGTACTTCTTCTCTGGCGAGAGCTTGCCGGCGATCTTGATCGATCCCCATCCGTGGGAGATGTAGACCGAGTTCTCGGAATCAAGATGATCAGAAGCGTTGACGATGAAGCCCGAGAGATGAGCAAGAGAATCGATCCAGTAAGGCGAGCAGAGGAAATTTCCGTCAGCAGCGGTGGTCTGGAACTGTACTGAAGCAGTAGCCTCAGTGGTCTTGCCATCGAGGATGACCTCCTCCATACCACGGTAGTTGTCGGCGTAAGTGACAAGGGCCTTGAAGAGCTTGTAGGCCATGCCACGGAGCACCTTGTGGGCAGCGCCAGTTTGGAGCTTCATCTGGAGCATGTCGATCTGAGACTGCACCATGTACTGGATGCGGCCCCACTCTTCCTTCCAGGCGTTGACGTCCTCGTACTTGACAATACCAACTGCGTGCTCCGCAAGCACCTTGGAGCCATCTGCGGTAACAGTGCGGAAGGTAATCTTGACCTGATCGGTCTCAAGGTCGGCGTTACCCTCGATCTGTAGGTGTTGACCGCTGGCAGGAGGAGGGTACTGGGGGATAAGGGTCTTGGTGACCTCCATGGAGCAGACGTTGAGACCAGGGGTGGCCATGCCGGGACGAAGCTGCTCGTAAAGGTAGTTGGCAACAGTCATAGCCTGATCCGCGTAGAGCGAAGAAGGCGTAAGAGGAGTGCCATTGACTTGGTGACCGGTGATGGTGGCCTTCAACTGGGGATCGGACAGATCAGACTGAACGACAACAGTACCTGAGTTGGCCTGGAGCTCTTCGCGCACGATCCTGTGGCAAGAAGTTGTGGACAACTTGGAAGGAGCCTCTTGCGCAGGCGCAGCCTCGATGGCCTTGACAGCCGGAGCCTCAAGAACCTCGCCCTTGGTAAGGGTCCAGTTGTTGTGGTAGTCCAACCAGTACTTCTTGCTGTCAAAGGCGTATGTAGGGAGAGTGTACATTTCATGGGCTTCGTTGAAGAGCTTGTGGTACTCGTTGAAGTCGATGTAGACACCGGCGAGGTACAAAGTGACAAGGGTGTTGGAAAGGGTCTTCCATGGGTCTTCGTTGCGGCGGAGAGATCCAGCCGCGACGGGAGAGCCACCGAGTGAAGACTTGACCATACCACTGCAGACTGGGTGGGCACCAACCTCGAGCCAAGTAGTCTTAGCATCGAATGCCTTTTCGTCCTGACCAGTGGTGAGGGCAGCGTAAAAGTTGACGGTCTCGCGGGCATGGCGGGCGAGGTAGTCGGCGTTGATGATGCCAGCTTCGCGGATGATCTCGCCAGTGAGGGGAGACATGACAGGCACAGTAGGCTTGTTGAAGGTAACAGAAGAGGCGGCAGCCTTGAACTTCTCAAGAATGGGCTCGACCTGGGCAGAATGAAACGCGAAGGGAACGTTCAGCTTGGTAGCCTTGAATCCTTGGGCAGTTAGAGCCGAGTTGGTGGATTCAACAATCTCGACAGTACCGCAAAGAACAGTCTCCTCGGGGCCGTTCATGCAAGCAATCTCGGTCATCTTGTCGCCGAGGGCAGCCTTGATGGCATCAACACTACCCTTGACAGCAAGCATGCCGTGGGTGTTGGCAGTGCACTCCTCAACCAGAAGCTCAGCGCGGCGGCCGACCAAGAGGATCATGTCGCTGGCAGAGATGACACCGGCAACGTGAAGGGCAGCATATTCGCCAAGGCTGTGTCCGATGACAGCGACTGGGTGTATACCCCAAGAAGCCCACATGCGGGCAAGAGCAACTTGGATGCAAGCCATGCCGAGTTGGACAACAACTGGAGAGAGAGTTGCAACATCCGTACCCGTCAATAGAGGCAGAATGGAAGGCAGCGAGTGCAGACGAGCAAGGTTGTCGAGCTGGTCGATGTCGTTCTTGAAAGTCTCAAGATCCTCGTATAGCTTCTGACCGAGACCGGTGTACTGGGAGCCTTGGCCGGTGAAGGTAAAGGCAGTCTTGGTCGGCACCATAGGCAGAGGGCTGTAGGTATCCTTGAGCTGAGCCTGAAGCCCATCCTTGACCTTGGAGATGTCAGAGACAGTGAAGGCAACACGGTAGTTGTGCTGGATGCGGCGGGCAGTAGTGGTGTATGCCAAGCTGGGCAGAGTGGTTTTCGGGTTCTCATCGAGGAATTGCATCAAGTTGTTAATGTTCTTCTTCAATGAGGCAATGGACCTGGCGCTGACGGTGATAGTGTGCATGGTGCGGGGGTCAATGCCCTTGGGGGACTCAGGAAGAGGCCCATCCTCAAGGATAACAGCAGTGTTGCCACCAGCAGCCGAGAAGTTGTTCAAAAAGATCTTGCGCTTTTCAGCACCATTGCGAGGCCATGGGACCTGAGTGGTGGAGATGTGCACGTTGCGCTGGAGCAAATCCTTGGGGAAGGACTTGTTCATGACACCCTTGATACCGACGTTGGCAGGGATGGCGTTGTTCCTCATCATCATCAAAACCTTGACGAGGGAGTTGATACCAGAAGCAGCTTCTCCGTGACCAATGTTGGCCTTGATGGCGCCCAAGTGGAGGGTCTGCTCGGGACGACGCTGGCGGTGGCGCGGGGCAAATGCATTGGTGACAGACGTCATCTCAATGCCATCACCAGCCTGAGTACCAGTTCCATGCATCTCAACGTAGCTGATGTCGTGAGCATCGACTCCGGCGTTGGAGAGAACCTTGTTGTACAGGTATTCCTGAGCACCGGCGTGGGGGTGGGTGATGGAGACAGCCTCGGCACTATGGTTGGTAGCGGCACCGAGAATGCATCCAAGGATGTTGTCCTTGTCAGCGATGGCATCCTCGTAACGCTTGAGGACAACGGAACCACAGCCGTCACCACGGCAGTAGCCGTCGGCATCGTTGTCGTAGGTCTTGCAGCTACCGGTCTTGGACAGGAACTGGCCCTTGGAAAGACCGGAGAAAATGTCGGGGTTGGTGAGAACGTTGAGACCACCGGCACAGGCAGTGTCGCAGTCACCAGCCCACAAAGATGTGCAAGCCAACTGGATTGCGGCAAGCGATGACGAGCAGGCAGTGTCGACGCTGTACGACGGACCAGAAAACTTGAAGTAGTAGTTGATGCGACCCGGCGCGAAGGCACGCACACCACCCGTGATGAAGTAGGTGTCGATGTTCTCGGCAGCATTGATCTCACGCCAGTCGTCGGAAGTCTGGCCGTAAAAGGTACCGATACGCTCTAGCTTGGTAGAAGGAGTGCGGTTGGGTACATAACCGGACATTTCAAGGGCCTCGTATGCGGTGGTGAGGGCTAGGCGACCCATGGGGTCGGTCTGGGCAGCCTCACGCGGGGACATGTTGAAGAAGCGGGGGTCAAACAGACCAGGCTCGTCGATGAAGCATCCAAAAGGAGTGTGGCTCTTGTTCTTTCCCTTGCCGGAAGGATCGCAATGTGCCTTGGCATCGAAACGGTCGGCTGGGACTTCGCGGTGGACATCGAGGCCCTTCTCAAGAAGATCCCAGAGAGCCTCGGGGTTTGCGGCACCGGGGAAACGACCGGACATGCCAACAATGGCAATCTTGTCGTTCTGGGTGCGGCCACGGCTGTTGTGCTCAGCCGCAACCCAGGCAGAGTGGTCGCGGACGGTGACGGAAGCTTGACCACCATTCTTCAGCGCCGAAGCAAGGCTGTTGGTGATGGAGGTGACGCCAATGGCAGATACCGAGCATTCTGCGGCGGACGCTGATGTGACCTGGGAAACAATCTCAGAGAGAAGGCTGTCCCATCGCACGGGCTCGACGAGGATCTCGCCGAGTGCGGTGCGGATAAGGTCCAGGGTGTTGGTGGCCGTCTGGCATTTTCCGGAAGCGGCCGAGTGGACGAGAGACAGGGGGCGGAACTGCTGCAGATGGCGGATGGCGTCCCTGTCGAGGATGCGATCAATGTCTACTTGGCTGTACAGATGGGCAGCGTGGTAGGGAGCGTAGACCGGGATGGGGACGCGGGCGCAGGCCTTGAAAGCGTCGCACTGGAGTAGCAGCTTGGTGGTCGCAGGCGGGCCGCTGATGGTTAGCGCCATGGTGCTAACGGCGCTAATGTAAGCGTGCGCCAGCGTTGGCGTCCGCTGCTCCTGGTGAAACTCATCGATGGCGTCCCTAGCCGAACTTTCCGAAATGCTAGTGACGATGGTGGACCACGCCTCCTTGGTGCTTGAGGCTTGCTCGAGCGCCTCTTTTGCGGCACCAACACAAGTGCCTGTGCGGAAGGCAATACGGACTGCCTCGGTTGCCAATGGCAAGAGCTCGCTCAGAGACCTGGCAGATGCAACAACAGCACCTGCAAGCAGGCCGGTGCACAATCCCACGATGCGTGTGTTGGAGGCATTGGGCATCTCTGAAGGGTTCTCGGAGTAGTAGCTGCGCGCACGTGTTAGTAGTTGCATCTGGCACATGACAGCCATACTCGACTCACCCAATGTAATGCGCCAACTGCGCAATCGTCACCATGCAGCTTTCAAGCTGGGGCACCTTCGTGCCCTTGGCGTAGTATGCTTCAATGAGGTCCCATGTCGTCAGAAAGTTGGGTATCTGGTCTCTCTGAGTCTTTGGGAGCTTCTGAGCTTCTTCTCGAACAACCACACTGATCCTGTCCAAGAAGGTGGTGAGGGTCGAGTTGTTCTTCCATGTGCACGCCTTCCTCAGAAGCGCGTACTGGTCGGCGGTCTGGTCACCGAAAATGAGGACGTTCATGATGGCAAAAGGGTATGGGTATAAAGAATTAAAAAAAAGTTTGAAGGGTTGAGAATCTGGCGAATGGCAGAATGAGTATGGTAAACTTCAGTCAAGAAGGTTGAAGCAGGAATGTATTTAGAGCGAGTTCGTTCTGGGAGTCGAGGTAGAAGGTAGTGTAGTAGTAGAAGTAGTAGTTGATTAGGAACGAAAGTCGATTTCGTCCAGTGTAGTAGTCAAGCTCTTGATGGCAGGGTAAGGGTTCAAGAGGCTGGTGGACGACTGGTACGAAGAGGAAACTTCTGGGGATTGAGGTATCCTATATTTGTATGTGATCAGGAGTCAATGATAGCAGTAAGATGTCAAGAAGGTGGCCAAGGCGTAGTCCGCGCGATGACAAGCACAGTCCCACAGCATTCACATAGAGATGAGCCGTTCTAGCGTCTTAGCGTGTCCCCCGCTATGTCAATTCCGGTGGCAATGGTAGAGCGCAGCAGGGATCCATAATGGAGTGAATGTCGTGGTGCGTGCCGGATCTGTAACAACCCTGGTATTGCGGAACGAAGTACTGCAGCAACACATTGACGTGAGAAGAAGTGTGGACCGCGGACCACTTCCTTGCTAGGATAGTGCAGCCATGATCCCGAGGATTGATGGCGTGCAGATGCCGACCGTGCGTCGCAGTAAGCTCTAAGACCTATTGATAGATGGCGCACACTAGGTCTAGAAACCAGAGCGGCTGAGGTATCGCGCCAATACGTTGCCTACGATAGCAAACATGAGACGTGGGGACATGGACAGCAAGGGCGCTGTCTCAAATTGGGCGTTAGTTTGCCGGATCCCCTCCCATAAGCCGGGGTGGATGGTCGTCCCGCCCGTGTGTTTGACAATCAATTACAACATCTGCCAAGCGCATTCAGGCTCAGATCTATGCAGTCAGGATGAATTGAATACGGGAAAGTCAATGAATGTGTCGAAGCATCTGGAAGCAATCCCTGCCTATGCTGGCTTAGGTGGTACAATTGCACGCGAACGCTGGGCCTCTGTTGAAAATAGCTTCTTTCCTGGTGGTGGTGATGGTGGTAATCTCGATGCAAGCCTCATGGCTAATTTGTTCTTCGGGTCAAAAACACGTTGTGCCGAAGTGTCCCAATAGACGCCTTTGGCCCAACAATGGAGTTGATGCGCCAGTGCCTAGGATGACCTCCAAGGTTGGATCTTAGCAGGCATCACGTTCCGCACTGCTCCGCGAGTTGATTCAGCCACTTTTCCTTACGTCGATCAGGCTTCCAAAAGACCCCACACTGGCAGATGGCGGAGCTGGCCGCGTGAGGATGCTTGGTGGTGAGAAGGCGCATGAAGCATAGCCTACGACTCGGAACCTGGGAAGATACAGATTCCCAATGATCGTCGAGGCGCCAGCACATCGGGTCGACGACCCCTTTGGGAAGGCCTAGTAGGAGACATAAGGAAAGAAAAACCAATTGTTGGGCGGATATTCGTTGTTTGACCATGGGATCCAAGCGTTCATGCGAAAGCCACCACCACAGGAGCGCCGTTGGTGAACTGTTGTCTGTGAAGCTCAGCTAGCCCCCGGTAATGACGAGCAGAGGGAGGCTGAAGGATCATCGCATGTTTAGGTTGGTGTGAATGGTCCTATCGTGCTGACTCGGAATCCCTAATCCCGAAGCCACAGGCGAATCTCCGAGCGTATAATTACAGTATACAGCCTAACAGAACTAGGGTATATGGGATAGACATAGTACGGTAGCCTGTGGTGCCTTGCGTGAGTCCGTGGGGCATTCTTTTGCTGAATCGCGGTCGAAACAAACCGTCAGAGAGCTCGGACTTGGGTCGTTGGGAAATGTCGTGCAAGGGCTCGCTCTGTCAACATGGCACGCCCGATCAGCTAAGCGACGTATCTATGGGTGACACCGTTGTGCAGAAGGCTTATCACGAAGGCGTTGTCGAGATTTGGCCATATCAGGCGTGTACGTGATTACGAGGTGAGGTCTACGGGAAGCGGAGAACCGAATAAGAAAACATGCATGTGTCAGTCATGGACAAGTTTCTGCCGCCATTGACCGCCCTCGCGGACACGTGTGTGGGCTGCAACGCCACACATGCAACATCAGCTGCTCAACCACACTTGCTCCCCTGACAGCGGCCGCAGCTTCACAGACTTTGTACAATTCTTTTCCACGGCTTTCCCTCGTGGCTTAGAATAGAACTTCTTCGTACGGGCAATGTTTCGCAAGTGATGCAAACAACCTACAAGTATGTGGGGTGGTGGCGTGTCGCGAATCGCGTAGCCTCGAGGCGTAGGTAAAGTTTAAACTCCCTGAAATCATTGCAAAGCCCTGAAATGGTTCGTCTCACATCCTGTTTCGTCGTTTGTTGTCGTTGTCCATTTCCATCCTGTTTGGAGAATTCCAGAAAGAAAAACGCCACAACGTTTGACACCACGTTGCAAGCTAATCGTGGTGACGGCAAATATCTGCCTCGGGATGGCGACCTTCGTACGTTCACAAAGCCAAACTCTCGCTTTTACGCGCTAAGCCTGTTTTTGATTTACAGGTATATTCCTTCTCCATGTTCGATCCCTTGAATTGTATCTCCCCTTTTCATATCAGTGCAGATCCTTTTTCTTCTTCTTGCTCGTCTTGCAATCAGCGACCGGACCGCTACCTAACAGGCGAGCAGTTAGCGAAAGCACATGTCAATGCAATTCCTTAGCTCGAGCATGTGAATATGTACGCAAAAAACTACAAAGGTACCTAGGCGTCAGCCAGGCAGAGTGGCGGACTGGTGGATCGCAGCATGAGAGGAGCGGAGATTAGCAAACTTGACAAATACAACACCATGCTTGTTGCTGCTGCAGCGCCGGCCCCGCATCTTGGTGACTTGTGTATCTGAATACATAGAGTCCTGCGCCATTTTTTAAAAAAAAATCCTTGGTCGGGCGCCTGGGACGCCTCATAAACGCTCCACATTACTGCACAGCCGACCAAATCCGCCATGAGTTCCAACTGGACGTCCTCGCATATTGCCATGCTCACCTGCATCTTGCTCTCGGCAAATGTTGCATGCGACGCTGGGTTCGCTTAGTACATGGTCGTCCACCACGCCGCTTTCGCGTATTATGTGATCCGCGTACATATCCATGATGAACTTACCATACTTCCGGCGCCAGGCGAGGCATTTGCCGAAAGTGAGCTGAATGCCCCGAATAGACATGAGGGGGAAATGTGTGAGCTGATCTTCGAAGCCCAGATGCAGTTACAGCAAGCCGGTGAAGTCACATCGCAGTTGACACAATCAGTTACCTCTGGTGGGTACATTTCCCGTCCACTCAATCATGACAAGATTCTTTTCTACCCACCGCTAACAGTTGCGCGATCTACGATAGCACACCATTGCACAAGATCGGGACTTTGTCCTAGTGCAACGGCAGGCCCATGGATCTTTCTAGACCTCTAGCCAAGACAGTTACGTAGATGTCGGTAGATATCAAGCCTCGTCTCATCGACAGAGCAAAGATCACACAGGTGACCCAAGTCAAAAGACCGGTCTACCAAGTACAAGTCGCCAAAATGACTTACATGAAGCGGTATTGTGGTTTGAACATCCAGTAGTCTCAGCTTTCAGCAGGTACCCCAACAGGTCTCGAAGCGAGCTAGGCGAGGTCAAAGTTCCTTACACGCTTGTCTTGGTGATTGGATACAATGTACATTGGATTACATGTGCACCTGGTGCGAGCCAGCGCTCCAAGACATCACAACAGACATGATGCATGTTCTTGCTACCTACCTACCTACCTACCTACCCTACCCGGCAATCAACCACTGGGCATCATCGAAAGTTTAGCTCTCTTACTAACTGCCCCAACACAAAAAAATGCATCCAATTGAGGAACCTATCCAGAATCTCTAGTGTGTCAACGGTCCGCCAAGATGTCGCGAGCGGGCCGAAGATGTCGGCAAGATCGATGATGCGAGCATCTAGCATGAACGACACTTCCATCATTTTGGCTTCGGTACCTAGGCCAAGTGCGCATCAGTAGATGAGATTTCGGTACGCGGCTTTAGTAGATGGCAGCGAAGACGGCGTAGCAATAGTATACACACCAGGCCAGCGATAAGATACCCAGGTATGCATTACCAGTAGCAACAACCTTGGCAAGGAATGAGTCCAAGTGCCCCCCTCTTCCCCGAAAGTCTAAAATGAAATAAATTAAAAAGTAAAAAAAACAAGCTCAGACTACCTAGGTAGCTCACGACGACGACGCACAGCCATAAGGTAACCAGAACCCAGCACGTAACCTAACTCCCAATCTCGCATAAAATCAGCATTGTCTAACCTTGAAGCTCGCCCCTCCTACACAAGTTTGACCCACGAGCAAACAAGCAATCCTGCACGTAAGGTAAGCCCACCACCCCATTTTTATCGGAGGTTTTTTTTTCCTTCCTCTTTTTATCCAGCCCACCACCACCAGCACCCCCAGCCAATCTCCACACATTCAGGAATAGAGAAGAAAAGGCAAGCAATCTTTTGCTCCCCACGAGCCCAAAGCAGGTCCTCCCCTCCCCCCCAAACTGTGAGATTCCAAAAAAGCGTTCTTGGAACCTCACTAGCGCATCCAAACGTAGAAGGAAAGGAAAAAGACAAGCGCGGTCGGTTAGCCCTCCCGCCGGCCAATTGGAGCGGTTGCCAGCGGCTAAATGGATCCACGTCCTGGATCCGCTGCCCTCTGGTTGGGCCCTTTCGGTCCGTGACCTTGGCGGGGAGGATGCAAAATCCGGTAAGGCGTGTATGTGTGTGGCTGCGCGATGCCCGCGCCGAACCGTTCGATCATGATTGTCGATTGATCCTTTTTGCCACATGCGTGTTGGGTGGATGTTGTGGGGGTTTGGGTAAGGGGTTTGGGTGGTATGTGTGGCTGGGTGTTGTGTCCGAATGTGGGTGTGAGGGGACTGTGGGAATGGTGGAGTTGTTTTATAGGGGCGCTCTCTCTCTCTCTCTCTCTTTCTCTCCCCTCCCCCCCCCAAAGAATTGTCGGTTTTACTATAGGAAGGGGAGGGAAGTGGTATTAAGGAAGAAAACTGCTCGATTAGCTTGAAGCAAAGGTTACGCGATATGCCCGTTTTTTTCCTCCCTTCTTCATCTCCATGGTAGAGGACCGCTAGGATCACGACCGAGAGGCCCTTCATCTCTACATCTCATCACGTGAAATTACCCACACTATCAAATTACCGTCCCCATAAGAGTCATACCGAAAGCAGCACGGCAAAACGTTGATGGATGACCCCTAGATGTGTCTTCCATGCATGTTTCGTGGGGGGGCTGTTTGTATGACGTCGTCAATAATACATACCCCATGTACGTACCTGACAGCCTAACTACATGTACATCTTCAACAACACTCGGTGACCTCAGTCCTCACTCATGACTGCCCTTCCTCGCTTGGAAACAAAAAAACGCGCCCACAATGTCCACCAGTCGCGCTCGAAGCCGTGGTTTACAAGGGGGTTAATCTGGCATGTTATGGGGTGGGCCAACATCTGGAAATCTCCACGGCGGCTCCAGGTTCCGCGAATCTAGCATTGCATTAATCGGTTAGAGAACAATCCCCGTAGTGCCCCACTGCAATCGTGAGTTTTTCCGTCAACTCATCAACACAAGATCTAACGGCTGATTGAGGCGAACTAAACACAACGGGCTCGTTCATGCTAGGGAGCGGTTTTTACCACGAGTCACACTTGACTAGCACTAAGGGCCACCTTGGGTACAGTAATGTACCTGGGATTAGTTATTTTCGCCGTAGGACCCTCTCCACTTTGTTCCGCCCTCCCGCCCCTTCTGTTGGCGAAACCCATTCATTACGGCGTATGTTCTGCTCTTTTCTCGTTATCCTTTGTCATATTTTGAGAAGAAGAACAACAACAACATCAAATAAACAGTAACGTTACAATGATAACTGTACTCGTATACATATGTTTCCTAAAATAAATCTTTTTCTTTCAACAGCAACGACTGTCCAAACGCACAACTCCGTTTTCTCCCTTTTGGATACCATCTAACCCGGAAAGTCGAGTCCATGAAAATAAAAACCGATGACGCTTACATCGATTCAACAAACAGAAAGAAGCTAGAGT
>Ga0265797_10008535_pt1 | contig 13610 bp, 6 predicted proteins | sample P2T30metagenome_FD_192433 | JGI IMG/M metagenome (GOLD analysis project Ga0265797, IMG submission 192433) | Plant litter microbial communities from East Loma Ridge, Irvine, California - P2 T30 | ecosystem: Environmental > Terrestrial > Plant litter > Unclassified | place: USA: California... | reverse complement strand
TGTGTTCAACTGGCTTACTGACTCGGTCCGATACAGGCGTGCATCGAAAGCAATTGTTGTTTGGATTTGCGTTCACTGGAGCAGCCGCCACAGCAGCTTTCATCCTCGTTATGCCGCAATGGTACCTTCTAGCATCTGTGCTGGTCATCATTGGCGTTGTGTCTCTGGGATCGACTTTTGTTCTACTCAACTCCTTTTTGCCACTATTGGCAGCAAATCATCCTGAGGTTCGACACCGAGAACAGCAACACGACGCGCAATCGGCGCAACTAAAGCTCTCGGTTCAAATCTCTTCCAAGGGCGTTGGTCTGGGATACGCTGCTGCAGTCTGCGTTCAGATTTTCAGCATCGTTCTGTTGGTCCTTCTGAAGAAAGCCAATTTCGCTTCCGAATCCACTCCTTTGCGCTGTGTGCTCTTCGTTGTCGGAATATTTTGGGCAGTTCTTACCATTCCTGGTGCCCTCTGGCTTCGTAACCGCTCTGGCCCGTCACTGAACACGAGTAGTATGCGAAGCACTCTCTTGCCGACGGTTTTGCAGTACTTGGTCTTTGCCTGGTCGTCTGTCTGGAAGACGGTGAAGACGGCGGCTCGCCTCCGGCAGACTGGCATATTCCTGATCGCATGGTTCCTTCTGTCGGACGCCGTCGCCACGGTATCAGGCACTGCGATCTTATTCGCCCGCACTGAGCTGCGCATGGGCACAATTGCTATCGCCCTGCTTTCCATCACAGCCACCGCATCCGGAATCGCTGGTGCCTTCGCCTGGCCTCGCATCTCGAAGCGATACGGATTTCAAACTAAGAGCGCCATCATGGCCTGTGTTCTTCTCATGGAAATCATTCCGTTCTACGGTCTCCTCGGATTCTTGCCGTTTGTGCAAAGCTGGGGCGTCGGCGGCTTGCAGCAAGCCTGGGAGATCTACCCTCTTGGCTTCGTTCACGGGTTTGTCATGGGCGGCTTGTCCTCATATTGCCGCGCTTTCTATGGTGAGATCATTCCTCCAGGAAGCGAAGCGGCGTTCTACGCTCTATATGCCATCACGGATAAAGGCAGCTCTGCTGTTGGTCCCACGATCGTTGGAGCCATTATCGATTCTGTGGGCACGATACGACCTGCTTTTGGCTTCCTAGCCGTCCTGATCGCCTTGCCGCTTCCAATTCTGTACCTCGTGGATGTCCAGAAGGGGCATGCAGATGCCGTTGCGTTGTCGGAGAAGGAGAGTATCTACGCCTACCAGGACGTCGCGATGGATGATTTCGATGGCGATGATGACCATGCGCCGAATGCAGGACTGATGGGAGGCTGGGAGGATGAGGAGTTGGGCAGTGGGAGAAGGTGATCTTCCGACAACTATGATTTACGCAGACCCATGCCCGTATATATATGATGAAGTGTATCACTACGGCTGCGCAAGAGTCAAGAACCTCTTGATGCAATGCTACAGTAACCACGAGATCTACAATGCAATTAATTTTGAGATTCAAGCATCCAGAGCATACTTGTATGGCGACCTTTGTCGACACCGGCACATGTCTGCAAGCGCAGTCGAACGAGTCGGGTTTGCACGAGCAGCTCGCTTAACGTGCAGGGTAACGAAGTAAAGGTCACTTCAACACGAGCATGTGGACACCACTTTCGCTTCTACAGCGTAGAACAACTCCCGACGTAGTATTTTCTGCGAACCTGCAGCGCAGAGAGCGTCGATCCGGCTTCAAGGAACCCAATATCCGATGCGACCTGCCTAAAAAGTCAAAAGATGTGTTGCATTCTCGATGGTGCAATCGCTCGTCTGGATGCTAGTGCGAATTTAGCCGCCTCGAAGCTTCAAAAGCGTTGGCAAGGAACACCAAGCTTTTCCCTTAGCTCGGTGGCGCATGTCGTCGGCATCCACATGCCTCGTTCCCATTAAATTGAAAGCACATGGTTGGGCTTAAATTTTTGGCCTATGGGCGCGATGCTAAGCGACGTGGATAGCACAATCTCAATCGTGATGGCGACATCGCGCCATGTGGCACGTCTCAGTGCCATGTTACATCGATGAAAGTCTTCTGTGGTCTCAAATGAATCGACAATGCACAGCGAAGACGCTTCCTGTACATGCCACTGCCTCTGCTTATGCTCCTCAAGCTTGAGAACTACACCTACAAGATCTCGTTTTGGATGATTTGAGCCATCATTGCCCATTGAACTCTAGTACTCTCAAGCACAGCTTTCAGCGTGCAAATCGCAACATGCCGAGCAATGTCGAGACTTCTGGTTTGGAGTATACAGATTCGACGGACAGCGACGTCCACAATGCGGCGCTGAGGCACCGTGGCGGCGATGCCGAAGATACTTCTGGAGACAAGAAAAGCAAGGTCAACGAGACGGCAGTCGAAACTCCACTCACACCCAGCAACGAAGCAGGCTCTGACGATCCTGTTGAATATGTCAAGGGACATCCAGTTATCAAAAATGGTGCGTTATGGTATCAATTTTTGAGTTTTTGGCCGATTCAAAGCTGACAAAACTGCAAGGATTCGATGTCTCCAGATTTCTTGTGTCGGCAAGAGACGATGGTGATCCAGCGTTCACATTCCGCTCTATTCTTCTAGGAACGGTGTTTACTGCATTGTCCAGTGTGATCACTATGATGTATGTTTTCAAGCCGGTGCAGATGCAAGTCTCGGCGGTGTTCATTCAGCGTAAGCATACACACCATATTTCGACATCAAACTCTTTGCTCACTCATCAGACAGTGTTGATCTTCGTGTTCGGCGAAGCTTGGGCAAGACTCACCCCTGCTGACCACCATTTCAAGAACAAATGGGTTCAATCTACGCTTCGCTTTCTCAATTTTGGACAGCCTTTTGGTATTAAGGAACATGTTGTCGCTTCATTGATCGCTTCGTCCGGCAACAACGGCCTTTCCGGAGTAGAGATTTATGCCATTGAGCGTCTCTTCTACAACCGTGCCGTCACAGCTACCACTGCGGTTCTGGCAACATTCTCGATCTCCCTATGCGGTTTTGTTCTGGCTGGTATACTACGTCCACTTATCGTGTATCCCGCTGAGATGGTGTACTGGTCGACACTCCCACAAGTCATTCTCTTCCAAAACCTGCATTTCGACCGCAAAGCCAACCGCGGGCGACTGGTCAAATTTGGCTGGGCACTCACCATCGCTGCTGTATGGGAGTTCTTCCCTGCCTACATCATTCCCTGGACTAGTGGAGTGTCAATCTTCTGCCTTGCTTCCATCGGCGCCCCAACGAGCACTCGCACAGTCTTCGGAAGAGTGTTCGGTGGTGCATCGCCGAACCAAGGTCTGGGTGTCCTCAATTTCGGTCTGGACTGGCAGTACATCCAATCTCAATACTTGTCGTACCCTTTGAAGCAACAGATCAACACTTGGATCGGCTACGTGATTTTCTACATCGCAGTGCTGGGATTGTATTACAGCGATACATGGAGCGCACAGAGCTTCCCTTTCATGTCCTCGTCCATGTTCGCGAGAGACGGAAAGAAGTTCAAGCAATCAACGATATTGGACAGCGATGGTACGATCGACTACGCTAAACTGGAAGAAGTCGGCATACCATACTTGACTGCGAGCAATGCATGGGGCTACCTGACTCAGACAGTTGCTATTGGTGCATTGATATCCCATGTGGCCATCTTCTTCAGAAAAGACATGATTCTCGCGTGGAAGCAGGCGAGAGCTCGCACACAACCGGATCTACACTACCAAGGCATGCTCAAGTACAAGGAGACTCCGTTCTGGTGGTACATCGCTGTATTTGTGCTGTGCTTCATCGCTGGGTTGGTTGTCAACATCAAAGGCAACACGACTCTGCCGGTGTGGGGATTCATTGTCTCTTTAATCCTCGGTGCCTTCATTGCACCTTTCTCTTGTATTCTATACGGACTCTACGGAACAGGTGTTGGCACGAACGCCCTATCCAAGATGGTAGCAGGCGCACTTCATCCTGGACGACCTTTGGCAAACCTCTACTTCGCCAGCTGGTCCCATCAAGTCATCTTGCTTGCCGTCAATCTCGCCAACTGGCTCAAAGTTGGACAGTACACCAAAATTCCGCCTCGCGTTATGTTCATCACCCAGATTTACGCTTCTCTGCTCGGTGCAGCCTTCAACTACATCGTGATGACAACAATTGTCACAAGCCAGAGAGAGATCCTCCTCGACCCAGAAGGCAACAACGTCTGGAGCGGGTCGACAGTTCAATCCATGAACTCTCAGGCCATTACCTGGGCTCTCGCTAAAGAGATCTACGGCACAAAGGGGCACTACCTTGTGGTCCCACTTGGCTTGATCATCGGCCTCGCCATTCCTGTCGTCCACTGGGGCATCAACCGAGTATTCCCTGCGTTCAAGAAGGTTCCCATCAACACAGCAATCATTGCTTCGTACGCCGGACAGTACGTGTATGGCACCACATCATGGATGTGGTCCTCGATCGCAGTCGGAGTCTTCTCGCAGATCTGGCTGCGCAAGCGCATGCCAAATATCTACAACAAATACAACTACCTCATCGGCGCTGCTCTTGACGGAGGATCACAGATTGTGGTATTCGTGCTTTCGTTCGCTGTGTTTGGAGCCAGTGGCAAGGCGTATCCGTTCCGGTAAGCATTAGGCACCATTTTTCATGTGAGAAACTTGCTAACAATCTCGCAGTAAGTTTCTCCCTTCTTTCCTTACGGAAAAAATACAAATAGGAATTCTTCTTCAAGCTAAGTAATATCCACAAATGAGGACATTGTAACTGACTTAATGTTTGCACAGCTACGTGGTGGGGCAATCCAGCTAGTAACCCTGATCACTGTCTTTAGAACCCGGTTCTCATTCGACTGTTTGGCGTGGCTTTGAGATAAGGTTGGTGGTATATAACTGTTGCTGTGTCATGCAGTTAATCAATAATTTACTGCTTGATCTGCCCCAGACAGGTGAACCTTGCTCAACGAATTGAATGATGTGCTGCCGATGTTTCCCAAGTCTTTGCAAGGATGCCGTCAAATGAGTCTTCAATAAACACTCTACAATTAACAGAATAATATCGATACCTAAATGTTTGTGCATGTACCAAGATGTATTAAGCTTTGCTCGGTAACCTATATATCATCATCAGCGGGGTCACCACCGGCGACTCCACCACCTGGTGATCCTCCATTTGAGCCGAGAACTTGCAACCGTCGTGAGCTTATTTTTGCCATAGTCTGAAGCGTGGGTTGCTACAAGGTGGCTACGAGCACAAGAACTCGTCGACAGCCACATCATCACGTTGACGCGTTCCTTGATCGTCATCAGGCCGGACAACACCGGCTGACAGTTCAAAGGCGGAATCTATCGGAAGTCTGACCTGATCATTATAAAGACAGACAAGTGAGGACATATACACAATAAGTAGACAGCGGCCAGAAGGACAGCCACCAGATCTTCATTGTCTTCTGGGTCTTGCCTTTCGATATGGCGTCCCCACTTTATGCGAAAGGACCGATAACAACGTCCTACACCGGTGCCGAGCTCTTGAACACTCCTCACCTCAACAAGGGCACTGCCTTCTCCGAAAAGGAACGTCGCGAGTTTGGCCTGGAAGCATTACTTCCTCCCGCTGTTCACAGCTCAGAGCAACAACTAGACCGCGCATGGAGCCAATACCAAACCCGAACAACCGACTTGGCCCGCAACACTTTCTTAACGTCCCTGAAAGAGCAAAATGAGGTGCTCTACTACCGCCTGGTGCTCGATCATCTCTCAGAAGTCTTCAGCATAGTCTACACGCCCACCGAGGGCGAGGCCATCCAGAACTACTCTCACATTTTTCGACGCCCAGAGGGCATCTTCCTCGACATCCACAAGATCGACGAAGTGGACGCACGTCTAGCTAAAGGCAGTGACTCCAATGAAATCGACTACATCGTCGTCACCGATGGCGAGGAGATTCTCGGCATTGGCGATCAGGGAGTGGGAGGTATCTTGATCTCTATCGCAAAGCTCATGCTTACAACCATCTGCGCGGGCATTCACCCCAGCCGCACTTTGCCTGTTGTCCTCGACTGTGGCACAGATAATCAGGAGCACCTGGACGATCCGCTGTATCTCGGTCTTCGCGAGAAGCGAGTCAGAGGAAAGCAGTACGACGACCTGATTCATGCTTTCATCACCAGCGCGCGCAAGCGATATCCCAAAGCCATCTTGCACTTCGAAGATTTCGGTCTCACAAACGCTCGACGTATCTTGGACCAGTACCGGTCCGGTGTCCCCTGCTTCAACGACGACGTGCAAGGCACCGGCTGTGTCACCCTCGCAGCAATTGTAGCCGCGCTTCGCGTCAGTAACCTAGGCCTGCAGGATCTCCGCATGGTTGTCTTTGGAGCAGGTAGCGCTGGAGTGGGCATTGCGGATCAAGTGAGAGATGCGATCGCCTCGGAGCGCAAGATCAGCAAAGACAAGGCCGCGAAGCAGATCTGGCTGGTCGACAAGCCTGGACTCCTCACCACCGCGACAGAAGCATCCGATGCCCAGAAGGGTTTCCTGAAGGACGCGTCCACATGGAAGGGCAAAGATCGTGATCTCATGAGTGTTGTGAAGAACGTCAAGCCGAGTGTTTTAATCGGCACGTCGACGGTGCCGGGATCCTTCACAAAAGAGATAGTCCAGGAGATGTCACGCCACGTTGAGAGACCGATCATCCTGCCACTTTCCAATCCGACCCGCTTGCATGAAGCTGTGCCTGAGGACTTACTTCACTGGACCAATGGCAAAGCTCTCGTCGCCACAGGCTCGCCTTTCGATCCCGTCAAAGGACCTTGGGGCAAGGATGGGAAGGAGATCGAGATCGTTCCCGCCGAGTGTAACAATAGTGTAGTGTTCCCTGGCATCGCCCTTGGCTCAGTGCTTTCCCGCGCCAAGCTCGTCACGGACGAGATGTTGGTTGCTGCTGTGGAAGGTGTCGCATCTATGGCGCCGGCACAGGATGATCCGACAGCACCGCTGCTTCCTGGCGTTGATATTGTGAGAGAAGTGAGCGTCCGCGTGGCGCGTAATGTGATCAAGGCTGCGGTGAAGGGCAAGGTATCGCAACAACCCGACATTCCGGCGGAAGATGACAAACTTGATGCTTGGATAGTGGAGCAGATGTGGCAAGCTGAATATCGGCCTCTAAAGCTAAAGAAGTAGTCATGACTGCAAGGAGGTTTTGATATTACCATGCGAACACTGTCGAGTTAATTCTTTCCGGGACTGGTAGCAAGTCAGTGTCATAGTTCAACGGAAAGTATATGTGATAAGCACGCCGGAGAACTATTGAGCATTTATGGAGATCAGACCAGAAGCCGCCATGATGCCCTTTGTTATTAAGTTCGATACGCACAGCCCGCGCTATGGCTCTACATACCAAGGCCTCTCGTTATCTGCCATCTCCACGTAACAACCCGCTGACGAAGTAATGATAGCTCAAACCATACGCCAACGACTCAAAGCAGAGCCAATCAATCCTTTTGTTGTTCATTCTCCAAGGGACACAACGGCTTGTTCTGCAATGTGGGAATCGGGGTGGGATGGCTTGTCCAATTTTAAGAGATTTCCTGGGTATCATAAACGCAATTCTTGAAAATCAATCGCCGCAAATCAGTCTCGCACACACTATGATCCCATCTTGACATCCTCCATCTCCATGTCATCGTCGTCCCCGTCATCGCCAGAGTCAGAGTCGCTGTCAGGCTGGCCGGCTTCGGCAAGGGCGTCGTCGTTCTTGATGTCCAGACTGGCCGCGTATTCCGGGTTGAGCACGTACTGCATAGCAAAGTCGCCACTGCGGATGAGAGTACCAATGTTCTCGAGCGATTTTCTGATGAAGTCCTCGGGTTGGTGAAGGCGCTGCCTGAGGGCCTTGAGAGACCAGTACTTGTACTCGGTGAAGGCCCGGTGAATGGCGTCGTAAAGCTCGGTTTGCGACATGCGCACAAACTTGTCTTTGGCAGCTCTCTTGGCCGCTTTGCTGACCTTTGCGCCGCCGACGAAGGTGCTGAACATCTCGTTCTGTTTGCTGGGAAGCTGGCCCTTCATGAGAGACTTGTGGATGTTTGTGTTGACCTTGGGTTGCATGGCCTGGGTGAGGGTGCGTTCAAGTGACTTGTAGTAGTCCTCATCTTCTATAGGAACGAGGTTGGCTTCGTGGAGGACTTTGGCGGCGAGAGCGGTTTGCTTCGGGATGACCGAGCTGTAGCCATTGATCCTTTTGACGGGCTGTTGGTTGAAGCGGTCGTACTTGTTGACTCCCGCTGATTTCCCGGCGTTGTGGCGATTGCGACCGAAGGTTTGCGACTTGTGGCCTGGTAGGTCCTTTTCGGAGAAGACGACGGAGTTGTTGTATGATGAGGTTTGGATCTTGAGATTGTACTTTTTTGGCATTTCCTTCGTCTGCTCGACGCCATCCTCAAGGAATATCTCCACCTTTTGCTCTACCTGATTTGGGTTGATATCATGGACTCGCAATGTTCCAATCCTGACCATCTCGCCGCCGTGCGCGTTGTTGTACATCTCATTCCATGCTTGCCATAGCTCTGGTGGCACGCGCGCAAGCCAGCCTTGTGGAGGGTCGGGAGGGATGTAGAGGTCGTGATCTTCTTCAAACTCGTCTACGTCTGCGAGGCCGTCTTTCGTATCGACTGGGTCTGCTTTGATCTCGGGCTTGACGGCCGGGTCTGCCATGATGGCAGTGGTGCTTCGCCCGCGTGGGTGGCGGCGCGCTGTTGTGTGTTTGATGTCGATACGAAGATAATTTGGTCGGTGAGAAGGGTCGTCAAGATATTAGCAGGTTCGTGAAGTCGCGTTGTATTGTGGTGTAAGCTCTATGTATGTGTAGAATGGATGTACCTTGGTAGCAAGTGACGAGCGCTGCTTGTGAAAGGCGGCGATCAATCAGGCATCCACGCTCGTCAGGCAGCCGCGCCTGCCTTACGCAACACCAAACGAACAACATTGACGGCTCCGCCTTTTCACCTCAACACAACCAGCGACACCACAAATTTACTGGGACTGAGAGACCGACATCATCGCGACTCACTGAATGACCTGATCCTGCTCGCAACTCGATAAAAACGTATTACAGAGACCGAGCTTGCTAGTATCTTGCCATAGCCCACGCAACTCGTCCAATCACCAGCCGACGTGGTCATTAAAGATACGCTATCGCAATGTCTGCATCTGGAGATGTTGTCTCCAAACTGCAGCAGCTTGAGAACTTGCCACCAACAGCACAGCGCGGCGAGGCATACAACAGCGCTCTGAGCGAGATTATCAACTCTTTCTCGGGCAGCGACCTCGCCACAAACCTCGTTGCCTATGTACGAAGCATTCTCTCAGACAACATCGGTGTCATTGCCTCGCGGCCATTACTTTCTGCATTCGTCGAGCAATACCGCAACCTCCAGGACAATGATGTCAAAATCGAGGCTGGCAACGAGATCATCCAGCTCCTCGCTCCCAAAACCGTCAGCTTTGAGCAACAAGACACCGATCTCAAATTCGCACTAGCCGACGCCTATGAAGCTGATGAAGACTTCACCAACTCCGCCAAGACCCTTCAAGTCATCACTCTTGACTCGTCCCAGCGTAGCGTCAGTGACAATGAGAAGGCTCAGGTGTGGATTCGCATCTGTCGCTGCTACCTCGAGGAAGACAACCCGACAAACGCAGTTACATATCTCAACCGCCTCAAGCAGATCATTTACAATGTCTCAGACCAAGTCATCAAGCTCCAATTCCAGCTCTCCCAGGCTCGTATCAGCGATTCCATGAACCAGTTCCTCGATGCTTCTACTGCATACTACGCCCTCAGCTCAGAGCGTCTGATTGATGAAGAAGAGCGTCTCCACACCCTCTCCGCGGCCATTACTTGTGCCGTTCTCGGCCCTGCTGGTCCCACACGCGCCCGACAGCTCGGCAGGCTGTACAAAGACGACCGCGCTGCCGACACACCTGAGTTCTCGATCCTGGAGAAGATCTTCCTTGACCGCCTACTTGCACCTGCCGAAGTTGCCGCATTCGCTGCTGGGCTGAAAGACCACCAACTCGCAAAGACAAGCGATGGTAGCACCGTACTTGACAAGGCAGTTCTCGAGCACAACCTCCTTGCTGTCTCTCGCCTCTACCAGAACATCTCTATCGACGCGCTTGGCGCGCTGCTCGGCACTGACACCGACCGTGCCGAAGCATATGCAGCTGGTATGATCGAGTCCAGCCGTCTATCAGGCTCAATTGACCAAATCGAGGGTGTGATTCACTTCAACACAAAGGAGGGAGGAAAGGACTCGGGTGCCATGGACTTGCGTGCTTGGGATGCCAACATTCAGGGTCTGGCAGAGGAGGTCGAGAAGGTCACGACGATGCTGCAGCGGGAGGAAGCCACCTGGTACGAAGCACAAGTTGCTGCATGAATGTATAAATGGCGACGAACGTGGGTCAGCACGGCAGGTGCTTTGAAACCTTGAGCGATCCCATAGAGATGAATTATGATAGCACACAGTCAATGAAGCTTTGACAATCGCTTCAATGGTTCTTGCCACGAGATTGGCCAGGCTGTCGAGTATAGTAGCCTCACAAGCGCCCACATCTGGAGGGCCGTAAACTCTCTTGAGAGATGCTGCTTACTTCAATGAGACAGCAATGGTACGTATCTAAGTATCCGGAACCGGATCCGTCTGGAACGCCCTAGTCACAAGCTCACTGTCTCCGCCCCCATCAACGTCAGCCCATCGAGAGCTGGTTCAGATGCCGGTTTTTCCAGTAATGACAATAATTCGGTGTTGATCTTCCAGTAATAAATGAGACTGCATCAAAGACAGCACATCATACCGCGGGTAAAGCTCGCCACAGCACCATTGATCAACACGGCGGCTTGTTTGTTTACATCACAATAATAGAAAATGCTGAGTCACATGTCACACACCTCACACCCTAGGTAGGTACCTCGCTCGCCTGGGCAGGATTTAGACGAACACGCAACGCACGTCCAAACCCGCTCGAGCCGGAGCTACGCCGGTGCCAGCGAGTGAGCACATGCGCTCCTGTGCTTTGATTGTTCTCGAAGGCAATGGACGCCGCGCTGCATGGGGTGGATGCTGCTGGTGTATCGTGCTGCAGCACGCACAAGTGCCGGCTCTGCCGTGTGCTGGGCGAGCCAGGATGGATGGGCAATTATGGAACCAAGGAGCGCAGCAATGCTTGCTCGGGCAGGGGACAGGCGCACGCGGGTTGGCTGGCAGGACCGTTGACAGAGAGACGCCTCTGCAGTCATGGGTCGAGCCGCAGCGGCTTGCTTGCTTGACAGAATGGACGGTGGTGGTGGTGCCAGTGGGCGGTGGGCGTGGCGTTCAGGCGTATGCTGTGCTGGGAGTGATAAGGGTGTGGATGTATCTCGCTGGCAGCAATCAAATAATGCACGCCTTCCGCACCGTCGAATAATGTACATGCAGCCGGTGATGCGAGACGAGAACTCGTCGACCACTGTCCAGTCGCGGCGGGCGCGCCTATTCTCATTGATCAAGCTTATTGCGGTGGAAGGTTTAGGCTACTCTAGTGTGCGGGGCAGGAGCGACCTAGCAGATTCCGGGATTCCTCGAGACCACCTGATAACTCAGCGGCAGCACCAGCGACGACATCAGCACCAGCAGTGGAGGAGGCGTCCTACTAAATTCTCCGACCGCCACTTTTCTACCCACGACGACGACGACAGTTTATCTTTCTCTCTATCGCCGGCACAACAGGCACCACCGCCTCGCCCCACGCCGCTCCAAGACGCAACCGCGCTCGCTCACCAGCCCGCCGCCGCCGCCCGTTCCCACCGCCGTCCGCTCGCTCGTCCTTTGTGTAAGACATATAGGTCTTGCCCGCACCCCACTGCACCGCACGCTCGCTCGCGCCCACGCCACGTCGCGTCCACCCAAGCACACTCCATCCTGATTCCACATCACGATGGGTCTGCCTGCCAGACGGGCGTAGCAGCGCTTCCCTCAGTCTGCTCCCTCGGGACATGTGGACAGACGACGGACGGACACCCACAGAACTCGTGCACAAAGGACCACGGAACACCGAGCATGCCTGGCACACCACCGGTGCCGCTGCCGCCGCAGCAGGGCATGTTGATGCCGCCCGCCGTGGCGGCGATCAAAGAAGACGCCGCGCGGGAAGGCTCCCACAGGACGCACATGGAGCGGACGATCAGTATGGACATTCGCGAGGAGCGAGAGGACTTGAAAAAGGCCGTGGAGCAGTCGATGAACGCTATGCTGGAGCTGGATCTGGAGAACAAAGTACGCTGGGTCAGTCCATCTTGGCAGGACTTGACGGGACATCCTGCCGGAAGCCTCGTGGGCAAGCCTATCAGTGAGGCCTTGCTCGACAATCCTGCAGTGTTTGCCGATTGCGTCGAAGCTATTCGCAAGGACGACTCGAAAAGCAAGATCATTAGGTTCAATGTCAAATTACCGGAGAACTTTTGGACTTCGCAGGTTGCTGCGGCGCAAGATGAGGCACTAGAGAAAATACAGCCTCTGGTCGATGAAGCCAAGGAATTGGTTGATTCTGAGCAGCTTAGTGACGAGAACAAGAAAACAATTGAGCTTGGAGTGCAAGATGAAAGTACGACCGATGATACAAGCCCACCTCAGGATCTGCAAGATGTCAAGCCTCTGGCTGTGGAACTCGAAGCACAAGGAATGCTGGTCTACGATCGTTCCTCGGGAGAAGAGAGCCATACTATGTGGATGATCAAGCCTGTGGTGTCCCGCGAAATCACAATCGACCTTCCGGACGTACTCGTGGAATCACTTGGCATTGGAGCTGAGATTCTGGCCAATTACCTCACACTCCTAGCTGACGTTGGAGTCCACGATCCTGGAAGTCATCCGCCTCCCATGCCCGTGCTTTGTCGTCTGTGTGAGCGTCAGATCACACCTTGGTGGTTCGAAAAGCATACCGAGTTGTGCTCACAAGAGCACCATGCGGAGATGGAAGTTCAAATGGCTCAGGAAGCACTGAACGAGCAGCGAGGTGCCATTGTGAAGGTGCTCGACTCTTTAGAGTCTCAAGCCCGGGCGAAGAGTAATTCTTCTGATGATGGTTCCCCTGTGCCAGCTACCCCAGCTGAATACAAGGGCTTGACGATTGGATCTTTGTCAAACCCATCATCAAATCCGTCGTCTGGCAGAGCGTCACCTGCTGTGCAATCATCTTCCCGCTCACGAGACTCGTCATCCAGCGGATTCGGTCACAGCCGTGCTCGGTCGTTCGCGGTTCGAAGGCCGTTAGCCCGTATTGTTGAGCTGGTCATGGACTTGTGCGACACTGTGATGGAGATCAGTACGCCAGCGATCAAAGACACCAAGAACTACGCACCTGGTGAGATGAGGACGCTTTCGCCACAATCCGAAGGCCGCATACAACAAGTTCTGCAATGGCAATCGCCAAGCGCACAGACACTCGAGAACGAGTCTGGCCTTGCCATGTTGTGCGAAGACACTTCAACCCTTGCAAGAGCAAAAGTGGAAGCAGTCTTCCGCCACAGACAAATCTTGGAATATTCCGAACGCATCAGAATTGAATACGACG
>Ga0265797_10008531_pt1 | contig 13617 bp, 10 predicted proteins | sample P2T30metagenome_FD_192433 | JGI IMG/M metagenome (GOLD analysis project Ga0265797, IMG submission 192433) | Plant litter microbial communities from East Loma Ridge, Irvine, California - P2 T30 | ecosystem: Environmental > Terrestrial > Plant litter > Unclassified | place: USA: California... | reverse complement strand
TGTCCGCGTGGGATCGAGGTCGACGCCGAGTGCACGGCCGACGTCCTCGAGCGCTTCGAGCCCGATCACGGTGACCGAGGCGTGCACGTGCGCCCGCGCGGCGAAGTACCGGTCGCCGACGATCCCCAGGCCCGCGCGCAGCTCGACCCGGTCGCGCAGTTCGTCCTCGTCCGCGGGCAGTGCCCCGTCGGCGGGCCGTCCCTCGTAGCGGTGCCGCCGGGACACCTGGAGCATCGCGACCTCGACCTGCGTGACGTGCCCCAGCACTGCGGGGGTGACCGCGTCGGGACCGGGAGCCATGCGCACGACGCTAGCCGAGCCTCCCGTCCGCAGCGCACGCAGGGGACCCGCCGGCCTCCCACCACGCCGTCCGATTCCCGCCAGTCCGTGACGGTGGCCCGTGTCAGGCTGACGGCATGGCCACCCCCGACCCCGACGCGCTGCACGCCGAGCGCCACCGCATCGCCGCCTCGCGCGATGCCCGGTTCGACGGCCAGTTCGTCACCGCCGTGCACTCGACGGGCATCTACTGCCGTCCGAGCTGCCCTGCGCGCACCCCGCGCTCGACGGGCGTCACCTTCTACCGGACGAGTGCGGCTGCGCACCTCGCGGGCTTCCGCGCGTGCAAGCGCTGCCTGCCCGAGGCGACGCCCGGCAGCCCCGAGTGGGACCTGCGCGAGGACGTCGCCGGCCGCGCCATGCGCCTGGTCCTCGACGGCGTCGTCGAACGAGAGGGCGTGCCCGGCCTCGCCGCCCGCGTCGGCTACTCCGAACGACAGCTCGGCCGCATCCTGACGGAGGAGCTCGGCGCCGGACCGAAGGCCCTCAGCCGTGCGCACCGCGCACAGACCGCGCGCACGCTGCTGACCTCGTCCGACCTGCCGATCGCCGACGTCGCGTTCGCCGCCGGCTTCACGAGCGTCCGCCAGTTCAACGACACCGTGCGCGAGGTCTTCGCCCTCACCCCGACGGGACTCCGCGCCCGGCGCCGCGCGCTCCCCGCCCCCGACGGCGGCCTGCACGTGCACCTGCCGGCGCGGGCACCGTTCGACGCGCAGGGCCTGCTCGACTGGCACGCCCTGCACGCGCTCGCCGGACTGGAGCGGGTGGTCACCTCCGATGCCGGTGTCGTCACCGCCTACGAGCGGTTCGTCGACCTGCCGGGAGGCCCTGGCTGGTTCCGCGCGTCGGCCGCCCTCCCCGACGCAGCCGGCCCCAGGGCCGGCATCGACCTGACCGTCCGGGTCACGGACCTCGGCGACCTGCCGACGCTCGTCGCGCGGGTGCGGGCGCTGTTCGACCTGGACGCCGACCCGGTCGCGGTGGACGCCGTCCTCGGCGCGGTGCCCGTGTTGGCCCCTGCCGTCGCCCGTGTCCCAGGGCTCCGGTTGCCGGGGGCGGTGGACGCGCACGAGATCGTGTTCCGCACCCTGATCGGCCAGCAGGTGTCCGTCGCGGCCGCGCGCACGGCGCAGACCCGGCTGGTCGCGGCACTCGGAGCTCCGGTGCCCACGGCGATCGCCCCGGACGGGCTCCTCTTCCCGACCGCCGCCGTCATCGCGGCGTCGGGACACGAGGTCCTGCGTGGGCCGGCCGCCCGCGTGGACACGATCATCCGGGTCGCGGCGGCGCTCGCCGACGGGTCGCTCGTCGTGCACGGTGGACAGTCGCTCGACGAACTCCGCGGCGGGCTCCTCGCCGTCAAGGGCATCGGGCCGTGGACGGCGGACTACGTCGCGCTCCGGGTGCGGCACCACCCCGACGTGTTCCTCCACAGCGACCTCGCCGTGCGGAACGGTGCACAGGAACTCGGGCTGCCCGGTGGGGCGCGTGAGCTCTCCCTATGGTCGGAGCAGGTGGCGCCCTGGCGGAGCTACCTCACGATGCACTGCTGGCGGCCGATCGTCGACCGCGCCACGGTGGCCGCTCGTGTCGCCCACACGAACTCCCGGAAGGACACCCCATGACCGACGCCGTGATCTCCACACTCCACACCCCAGACGGGTCCTTCACCGTGCTCGAAGACGTGCAGGGGCGCGTGCTCGCCTCGGGCTGGACGGACTCCTTCGACCGCATCCTGGCCCGCATCCCCGCGCAGCACCGGCCCGCGCACGTGTCCACGGGCACGGTGTCCTCAGCCGAGGCCGTCGACGCCTTCTACGCCGGGGACATCGACCCGGCGATGCACGTCCCGGTACGCCAGGTCGGCACCGAGCTCTCGACCGAGGGCTGGCGGCAGCTCCGCCTGATCCCCGCGGGGTCGACGCTGACCTACACCGAGCTCGCCGCGGCGATGGGCCGACCGGACGCCGTGCGGGCGGCAGCGAGCGTCTGTGCCCGGAACGCCCCCGCGCTGTTCGTGCCGTGCCACCGGGTCCTCCGGTCCGACGGCTCGCTCGGCGGCTTCGCGTGGGGGCTCGACGTCAAGCGCTCCCTGCTCGAACGGGAGGCCGTGGGCACCACCGCGCTCGTCCAGCACTGAGCCCGCGGCACCACCCGCGTCGAGGGGCCGAGCGGTGCGTCTGCCCCTGGAAGCGGGGGGAGACGTACCGTTTGCGAACTGTCACACTCGGACCACCGACATCCGCACGGCCCAGTCGAGGGCCCGACGCAGCCTCGTCGACACACCTCGAAGGACCCCATGCACGCTCCCGTCGACCGAACGGTCACCTCCGCCGACGGCACACCCATCGCGGTGACCGAGGCAGGCAGCGGCCCCGCCGTCGTCGTGGCGGCCGGAGCCTTCGACCACCGCGGTACCCCGTACATCCAGGCCGTCTCCCGCGTCCTCGCGGAGCGGCACCGGGTCATCACGTACGACCGTCGTGGCCGCGGCGCGAGCGGCGACACCGACCCGTGGACGATCGAGCGCGAGTCCGACGACCTCCGTGCCGTCGTCGAGAGCGTCGACGGGCCGGTCACCGGCCTCGGCGTCTGCGTCGGCGTGGGCGTGGTGCTGCACGGCATCGCGGCCGGCGTCCCCCTCGACGGCGCCCTGCTGTGGGAACCGCCGTACCGCGCGAGCGTCGACCCGCACGCCGAGGACGTCGTCTTCGCGGACACGCTCGACGAACACGTCGCGGCCGGTCGCCGTGGTGCCGCCGTGCGGGCGTTCCTGGCGCAGGTGCTCGGCATCCCCATGGGGCAGATCGCCGGCGTCCGCCTGAAGCCGGCGCTGTGGCGGGCCCTGCTCGCCGACGCGCACGTGCTCCCGCGGGACGTCCGCATGCTGAACGGCCTCGCGATCCCCGAGCGGGTGCTCTCCTCGGTCGGCGTTCCCGTGCTCGTCGCCTCGGGCACCGAGTCCCCGGACTGGATGGGCCCCGCTGCCCGTGCCGCGGCCGAGGCGATCCCGGGGTCCGACCACACCGTCGTCCCCGGGCAGGGCCACGTCCCCGACGCCGAGGCCCTCGCCGCCCTGCTCGACCGCGTCCGGACGGCGCAGCACTGACCCCGCGGCGGACGCCCACCGCGGCCCACGGTGCTGCGAGGATGGACCTGTGAGCGCACCCCGACTCGGACTCCTCCTGGACGTCGACGGCCCCATCGCCAGTCCCGTCTCCCGCACCATCGCGATCCCCAGCATCATCGACGACCTCATCGCGCTCGCCGCCGAGGGGATCCCGGTCGTGTTCAACACCGGTCGGAGCGACGCCTTCATCCGCGAACAGGTCGTCGGCCCCCTGCTCGCCGGCGGCCTCGCCCCCGGCGGCCGCGTGCACGCCGTGTGCGAGAAGGGTGCCGTCTGGTGCTCGATCGGCCCGCAGTACGAGGACGGCATGGGCGACGTCACGGTCGCCGAGGACCTGGCGCTCCCGCGTGACTACGCCGACGAGATGCGCGAGCTGGTCCGCGACGAGTACGCCGACCTGGTGTTCTTCGACGAGACCAAGCGCGCGATGGTGTCGATCGAGCAGCGCGTCGAGGTCCCGAACGACACCTACCTGGCGCGACAGCCCGAGTTCGACGCGAAGGCGATGGCGGCGCTCGTGCGGCGCGGCCTCGGCGTGCGCCGACTCGACGACGTCCGCCCCGACGCGTCCGGCGCCGTGCAGTGGCGGATCGACCCGACGATCATCTCCACCGACGTCGAGTCCGACCGCAGCGGCAAGGACATGGGCGCCGAGCGCTCCCTCGAGCTCCTGGCCGAGGACGGCGAGCTCCCGCTGACGTGGCGCACGATGGGCGACTCCCGCAGCGACTACGCGATGGCCGACTGGCTGCACGCGAACGACCACGACGTGGCCCACGTCGACGTCCGCCCGTCCGACGGGGTCCCGGCGACGCCGTACCCGGTCCTCACCGCTCCCGACGGCGTCATCCACGACGACGCCGGAGCCCGCTTCCTGGCGGACTGGCGCCGGTCCGTCTGAGCCGGGCCGGGCCTCCCGTCCGGGTGCCGACGGCCACCGGCCGGACCGCGGCCACGCACGATCCCGTCCATGTCACCTGTTTGCGCCCCGAGTTGGTACACCACTACGCTTCCCGGGTCCCACGCCAGCCGATGACGGGAACGACCCCATGGCATCCTTGCTCCGTACGAAGTCGATCGAGGCCTCGCTGGCCGACGCCGACGAACAGGGCCGCTCGCTCAAGCGCTCCCTGAAGACCTTCGACATCGCCGCGATGGGCATCGCCGTGGCGGTCGGTGCCGGCATCTTCTCGGTCGGTGCGAACGCCGCCGCGAACTTCGCCGGCCCCGGCGTCATCGTGTCGTTCCTGCTCGCCGCCGTCACGTGCGGCCTGGCGATCATGTGCTACGCCGAGTTCGCCTCGACGATCCCCGTCGCCGGATCGGCGTACACGTTCACGTACGCCACGATGGGCGAGCTGCTCGCGTGGATCGTGGGCTGGGACCTCATCCTCGAGACCCTGACGGCCAGCGCCGTGATCGCGAAGTACTGGGGCATCTACCTCAGCACCGCGTTCGACGTGTTCGGCATCACGCTGCCGAGCACCATCGCGATCGGCCCGGTCGCCTTCACCTGGGGCCCGGTGCTCATCGTCGGCGTCTTCACCGCGCTGCTCGCGTTCGGCACCCGCCTGTCCAGCCGCGTGTCCGCCGTGATCACCGTCATCAAGGTCGCGATCGTCCTCTTCGTCATCGTGGTCGGCGCCTTCTTCGTGAAGGCCGCGAACTTCACGCCCTTCATCCCCGCCGCCGAGCCCGCGAAGGGTGCCGAGGGCAGCGTCTGGACCCAGTCGCTCGTGTCGTTCGCCACCGGGTCCGAGCCCGCGCAGTACGGCGTCTTCGGGCTGCTCGCCGCCGCGTCGCTGGTGTTCTTCGCGTTCATCGGCTTCGACGTCGTCGCCACCAGCGCCGAGGAGACCGAGAACCCGCAGAAGACCCTGCCCCGCGGCATCTTCATCGGCCTCGGCATCGTGACGCTGCTCTACGTCGGCGTCAGCATCGTCATCACGGGCATGGTGTCGTACAAGCAGCTCGCACAAGAGGACGCCCCGTCCCTGGCCTCGGCCTTCGACATCGTCGGACTGCCCTGGGCCGCCGGCATCATCGCCATCGGGTCGCTCATCGGCCTGACCACCGTCGTGATGGTGCTGCTCCTCGGCCTGTCCCGCATAGTCTTCTCGATGAGCCGCGACGGGCTGCTGCCCCGCTGGTTCTCGGTCACGAACCCGAAGACGCAGACGCCCGTCCGGGTGCAGCTCATCGCCGGCATCGTGGTGGCGGTGCTCGCGGGGTTCACGCCGGTCGAGAAGCTCGAGGGCCTGATCAACATCGGCACGCTCTCGGCCTTCGTGCTCGTGTCGATCGGCATCATCGTGCTCCGGAAGTCGCGCCCGGACGCACCGCGGTCCTTCCGGGTGCCGTGGTCGCCCGTGATCCCGATCCTGTCCGCCGTGCTCTGCTTCTGGCTCATGCTCAACCTCGAGGTCGAGACCTGGCTGCGCTTCATCGTCTGGCTCGTCATCGGCTTCGCGATCTACTTCGGGTACAGCCGCAGCCACAGCCGGGTGGGTCGCCGGGAGCAGTAGGGGGCTGCTGGTGGCGCGGATCGGATCCGCACCAGCAACGACGGCTCGCGCCAGCGGACTCGGTGGTGCGAGCCGTCTTCCGTTGTGCGGCGGCAATCCGCGCCGTGCGCGCGCCGGCCTGGGACCCCGTGTGCGCAGCCGCCGGGCCTCCTGGCCAGCGCGCGCCGGCCTGGCACCCCGTGTGCGCAGCCGCAGGGCCTCCTGGCCGGGCGCCGGCCGTGCACCGGTCGCGGCGAGTCAGGCGCCGACGACCAGCAGCACGCCGAACACGAGCATGACCACGGCCACGCACCCGTCGAACACCCGCCAGGTCAGGGGTCGCGCGAACAGCGGTCGGAGCAGCCGCCCGCCGAACCCCAGCGCGCCGAACCACAGGCAGCTCGCGGCCACCGCGCCGGCCGTCCACCACCAGCGGTCGTCGACGCCCTGCTGGTTCGCCACTGACCCGAGGAACACCAGCGTGTCCAGGTAGACGTGCGGGTTCGCCCACGTGAAGACGAGCATGGTCAGCACGGCGGTGCGCATGGCAGGTGCGGTCCGGCCTGGAGGCTCGGCCTGACTCCGCTCCGCTGGCTGCGGTCCCGACGTGGTCGCGACGGTCGTCGCCACCTGCTCCGCTCCCACCCCCACCACGGCGACCCCGTCGTCCTCGGCCGCGACCCGGATCGCCTCGCCCGACGGGCGCAGAGCCCGCCGTGCCGCCAGCACCCCGTACGTCAGCAGGAACGCCGCCCCGACGTACCGGATCACCACGAGCGCCGCGGGGAACCGCTCCACCACGGCCCCGACGCCGAGCACCCCGGCCAGGATGAGCAGCGCGTCCGACACCGCACACACCAGCACCGCTGCCGCCACCACCCGGACGCGAGCGGTCACGGCCAACCGGAGCAGGTACGTGTTCTGCACGCCGATCGCCACGATGAGGGCGAGTCCGGTGCCGAGGCCGGAGAGGACGGGGAGCAGGACGGTCACAGGACGACCGTACGAGGTCCGAGCCGGACAGACCAGCTCATGTTCCTGTCGCACCGTAAGCTGGACTCATGATCCGGTTCCAACGTCAACACCTCGAGACGCTGCTGACGGCCGTCGACCTCGGCACCTTCGACGCTGCTGCCCGCGCGCTGTCGATCACCCCGTCGGCGGTCTCGCAGCGGATCAAGGCGATGGAGCAGCTCGTCGGCCGGGTCCTGCTGCAGCGGACGACGCCGATCGTGCCGACGTCCGACGGAGCCGTCGTGCTGCGGCATGCCCGGCAGGTCCGCCTGCTCGACGAGGAGACGGCGCGCGACCTCGGCGGAGCAGTGACCGACGACGGAGACCGCGTCCCCTCGATCCCGCTCGCGGTGAACGCCGATTCGCTCGGCACCTGGTTCCTCGACGCCCTGGCGGTCGTCCGTCGTGACACCGAGGTGGTCTTCGACCTGCACCGCGAGGACCAGGACCGCACCGCCGAGCTCCTGCGGTCCGGCACGGTGATGGCGGCGGTCACGGCGGAGTCCGAGCCCGTCCAGGGCTGCTCGTCGGTGGCGCTCGGGATCGACCGTTACCGGGCGGTGGCCTCGCCGGCGTTCGTCGACCGGTACCTCGGCGGCGCGGACTCCGAGCGGCTGATGCTGCAGCGGCTCGACCGGGTGCCCCTCGTGGACTACGACCACGACGACGACCTGCAGCAGGGCTTCCTGCGTCGGGTGGTCGGGCACGCTCCCCGGGGTCCTCGACACTTCGTGCCCACGTCGGCGGACTTCGCCAGGGCGGTGACGCTCGGCTTCGGATGGGGTCTCCTGCCGGAGGCCCAGTGTCTCGAAGCACTGCAGCGGGGCGCCCTGGTCGAGCTCACGCCCGGCCGCCGGGCCGACGTCGCGCTCTGGTGGCAGCGCTGGAACCTGGCGTCCCCGCTGCTCGAACGGGTGACCGACGCGGTGCGGGCGACCGCGGCCGAGCGGCTGCACCCGCCGGTGTCCGGCGGACGTCAGGCGGTGGCGCGGTAGCGCAGGCCGTCCACGAGCAGGGCGACCATGCGCTGGCTCTGCTCCGGGCTGGGCGAGCCGTGGCACAGGTCCCCGACTGCGCGGAGGAGCTGCGGGGCGTCGACGTCGGCGCTGATGGTGCCGGCGGCCGCAGCGGCGTCGAGCAGCCGCGTCAGGGCGTCACCCAGTCGGCCGATGAAGTAGGCGGGCAGCGCCTCGAACGCCGGGTCGCCGGAGTGCAGTGCGGCGGCGAGGCCCCGCTTCGTCGCGACGAACTCGGTGAACCGCTGGAGCCACAGCGCGAGGGCCTCGTCGGGTGCATGGGCAGCGGCCAGGTCGTCGGCCGCATCGGCACAGGCCTCGACCGCGTTCCGGAAGACCGCCACCACCAGGTCGGAGCGCTGCGGGAAGTGTCGGTAGAGCGTGCCGACACCGACACCGGCGCGATCGGCGATCACCTTCGCGGGGGCATCGACACCGTCGCTGGCGAACACGGCCTTCGCGGCGTCGGTCAGGGCGTCGAGGTTGCGGCGGGCGTCGGCGCGCATGGGGCTCCTGGTCGACGGGTCGGACAACGGGGTCTTGCACAAACGGAACAGCGTTCCGTATAGTTCCGGAAGGACGTTCCAGTTTGGCCCACGATACGGCACGGCGACTCGGGACGCCATCGACAGGAGGAACCCATGCAGTACCGCACCCTCGGCACGACCGGTGTCCAGGTCAGTCCCTTCGCCCTCGGAGCCATGATGCTCGGCACCGACGGCCGCATCGGCAACGGCGACGAACAGGACTCGATCCGCATCGTGCACCGCGCGCTCGACGCCGGCGTCAACCTCATCGACACGGCTGACCGCTACTCACAGGGCGGGTCGGAGGAGCTCCTCGGCAAGGCACTCAAGGGCCGGCGCGACGACGTCGTCCTCGCCACGAAGTTCAACGGGGCGATGGGCGACGACCCGAACCGGCAGGGCAACTCGCGCCGGTGGATCATGCGTGCCGTCGAGGACTCCCTGCGCCGACTCCAGACGGACCACATCGACCTGTACCAGGCGCACCGACCGGACGACACGGTCGACCTCGAGGAGACGCTGTCCGCCCTCACCGACCTGGTCCGGAGCGGCAAGGTGCGGATGATCGGCACGTCGGACTTCCCCGCGTCGATGCAGGTCGAGGCACAGTGGACGTCGGAACGCCGGGGCCTGGAGCGCTTCCGCACGGAGCAGCCGACCTACTCGATCCTCAACCGCGGCATCGAGCGCGAGGTCCTGCCGGTCGCCCAGCGCCACGGCATGGGCACGCTCGTGTGGAGCCCGCTCGCCGGTGGGATGCTGACCGGGCGGTTCCGGAAGGGCCAGGACAGCGACCTGGCGCGCGTCGGCATGTTCCGCCACAACCAGGACGAGCGGCGCATCGACGCCGTCGAGCAGATCGTGGCGCTGTCCGAGGAGACCGGCATCCGGATGACCCACCTGGCCCTGGCGTTCGCGATCGCCCACCCGGGCGTCACGAGCGCACTGATCGGCCCGCGGTCGATGGAGCAGCTCGACGACCTGCTCGCCGGTGCCGACGTCGTGCTCTCCGACGAGGTGCTCGACCGCATCGACGCCATCGTCCCGCCGGGCACCGACGTCGGGCGGCTCGACCAGCAGTACGAGCCGCCGGTGATCAGGCTTGCAGAGCTCCGTCGTCGTCCCGTCGCGGACCGGCCCGCTGCCGTCTGATCCCGGCCGGAGTCGACGGAACCGTCAGGACTGGCAGCGCGGGCACCAGTAGGTGTCGCGGAGCGACAGGTCGGACTCGCCGAGCTCACCTCGGCGGATGGGCGTCCGACAGCGCAGGCAGGGCTTGCGGTCCCGGCCGTAGACCCAGAAGCGGCGGCCGGGCCGGTCGACGCCCGTCGTCACGCGGGCGCTGCGGTCGCGGTTCGTCAGGATGAGCCGGTGCGCCAGGGCGATCATCCGCGTCGGGTCCTCGACCTCCCCGGCCGGGCGGGTGGGCAGGACGCCGCGGAGGAAGCAGAGCTCGTTCCGGTAGACGTTCCCGAGGCCGGCGAGCACCCGCTGGTCCAGCAGCGCGAGACCGATCGGTCGTGCGGGATCGGCGACCAGGTTCGCCTCGGCGACGGCGGGGTCCCAGTCGGGCCCGAGCAGGTCCGGTCCGAGGTACCCGACGATCTCGGACTCCTGGTCGCGTGCCACGACCTCGAGCACCCCGAGGGTGAAGCCGACGGTCGAGACGTCCTCGGCGTCGAGCACGGCCCGGGCCTGGTGGGCCGGGCGGCGCCAGCGGTCGCCCGGCGCGTAGACGTCCCAGCGGCCCTCCATCTTCAGGTGGGAGTGCACGGTCAGGTCGCCGATCCGGTGCAGGATGTGCTTGCCCCGGGGGACGACCTCGTCCACGGTGCGGCCGACCAGGTCGAGCGTGGCGAACGCCGGCACGCGGAAGTCGCTGCGCGTCAGGACCTTGCCGGCCAGCGCCGTGTGCAGGCGGTGCGCGGCGCGGTAGACGGTGTCGCCCTCAGGCACGGAGTCGCACCCCCTGGGGTGTCGCGGTGAAGCCGGCAGCGCGCAGGGCGTCACCGAACGGGGACTCCAGCACGAAGACGCCGTTGACCCGTTCGACCGAGAGCTTGCCGAGCCCGGTCCGGACGGTCCTGGCGATGGAGGTCGCGGCCGCGGTGAGGTCGGCCGGGTCCTCGGTGAAGGTCAGCACCGACTTGCCGCCGCGCTCGACGTAGACGCCGAGTTCGCCGTCGACGAGCACCACGAGTGCGCCGGCCTTCCGCCCGGGTCGGTGCCCGCGCGCCGTCTTCGCGACCGGTTCAGCGGAAGCGCGAGGGACAGCGACGGCGGCACCGGCGGCAGGCTCGGTGCCGTCGGAGTCCGCCGTGTCCCCGTCCGTCGGCCACGGCAGCGACGCCCCGTACGGGTTCGCCGGGTCGGTCGCCGCCAGGGTGATGACCTCACGCACCCGGTCGGGGTTCGCCCGCTCGTCCTCGTCGAGGTCCCTGGCGTAGGTGCGCAGGCGGTCGATCGTGGGGCTGGTCGCGAACTGCGCCGCTCCGAGCCCCTCGATGAAGTACCCGCGACGCGCTCGACCCGACTCCTCGAACCGAGCGAGGACCCGGTACACGCCGGCGAAGCCGCCCCGGACGCCCTCGACCTGCACGGCGCCGCGGGTGACCACGCCGTACCGCTCGAGCAGCTGCTCCGCCGTGGCCGCCGCACGCACGGTGGCGTCGGCCTCGGCGAGCGGCAGCAACGACCAGCGGCCGCCCACGCTCGGCGGTCCGGACTGCGTCGGCAGCGTGGGGCGACGACGGCCGCGGTAGGCCCGGGTGCGCGGCGCGGTGGTGCTCTTGGCGCGTCCGCCGAGCATCGCCCGCAGCGGCGCGAAGGTGTCGTTCGTGATCTGTCCGCCCCAGACCAGGTCCCAGAGCGCCGTCGTCAGGGCCTGGTCGTCGGTGCTGCCGACGGCCTGCCCGAGCTGCCGGAAGAAGTACGCGCCGCCACCGGCCAGGGCGCCGAGCACGTCGCGCTGCAGCTCGGTGGTCTCGTCGCCCGAGGGCTCGGCGAGCGTCGTCGCGGCGGTGTCGGCCAGGTGCAGCCGGACCCAGCCGTCGTTGCCGGGCAGCGTGCCTCCCCCGGACCACAGGACCTCGCCGGTGGCGGTGAGCTCGTCGAGCATGCTCGGCGCGTAGTCGGACACCCGGACGGGCAGGACGAGCGACTCCCACGCGCTGGCGGGCAGGGCGACCCCGGCGAGCTGGTCGATGACCTGGAGCACGCCGTCGATCCCGCGCAGACCACCGCGGGTGCCGGGCGTCCGGACGTGCTGCCACGCGGGCAGGAACCGGGCGAGGGTGTCCGAGGAGACCGGTTCGACCTCGTGTCGGAGCGCTGCGAGCGACCGCGTGCGGATCCGTCGCAGCACCTCGGCGTCGCACCACTCGGCGCCCTGCCGGTCCGGGCGGAACTCGCCCTCGACCAGGCGACGGTCGGCGACCAGACGACGCAGGGTGTCCTGCACGACGGCGATGCCGAGCCCCAGGCGCGAGGCGGCGTCCTGCGCCGCGAACGGCCCGTGCGACCGGGCGTAGCGGCCGACCAGGTCACCGAGCGGGTCGGCGACGGGCTCGATGAACGCGGTGGGGACGCCGATCGGCAGCGGGACCCCGAGGGCGTCGCGAAGCCGGGCGGCGTCCTCGATCACGGCCCAGCGGGTGGCCCCGGCGTGGGAGAACGACAGGACCCGGCGGTCGCGTTCGAGTGCCTCGAGCGTGGTGCGGAGGGTGTCCCGAGCCGCCGGACGATCGGAGTCGGTGGCGAGCCAGCTCCGGTCGACCGCCTCGTCGAGGTCGATCGCACCGACCAGGCGCAGGACGTCGACCAGGCCCTCGGTGTCCCGTGCGCGGCGGTCCGGCGAGAGTCGCTGCAGGTCCTGCTCGGTCGACGCGATCACGACCGGGTCGAGCAGCTCACGGAGCTCCGCGCGACCGAGCAGCTCGCTGAGGAGCGTCGAGTCGAGCGAGAGCGCCGCGGCCCGGCGCTCGGCCAGCGGGGAGTCGCCCTCGTACATGAAGGCGGCGACGTACCCGAACAGCAGCGAGCGGGCGAAGGGGGACGGCGTCGCGGTCTCGCTCTCGACGAGCCGGATGCCGCGCCGGGCGATCTCGTCCGCGATGCCGAGCAGCGCCGGCACGTCGTAGACGTCCTGCAGGACCTCGCGCACGGTCTCGAGCACGATCGGGAAGGTCGGGTACTTCTGGGCGACCTCGAGCAGCTGGGACGCCCGCTGCCGCTGCTGCCACAGCGGGGAGCGTCGGCCGGGGTCGCGGCGGGGGAGCAGCAGCGCGCGGGCGGCGCACTCGCGGAACCGGGCGGCGAACAGCGCCGACCCGCCGACCTCGTCCGTGACCACGGCCTCGAGGTCGTCCCGCTCGAAGACGAACAGGTCGGCCCCAGGGGGTTCGGCGTCGGTCTCGGGGATGCGCACCACGATGCCGTCGTCCGCAGCCATCGCGTCGCCGTCGATGCCATGCCGTTCGCGGAGTCGTGCGGCCACGGCGAGGGCCCACGGCGCGTGGACCTGCATGCCGTACGGGGAGTGCAGGATCAGGCGCCAGTCGCCGAGCTCGTCGCGGAAGCGCTCGACCACGAGCGTGGTGTCGTTCGGCACGTGTCCGGTGGCTGCCCGCTGCTCGCGCAGGAAGGTCAGCAGGTTCGTCACGGCACGCTCGTCGAGCCCGCCGGCGGAGACCCGGGCGCGGGCATCGGCGTCGGAGGCGGACTCGACCTCCCTGATGTAGGCACCGGTCGCGCGCCCGAGCTCGGCGGGACGCCCGATGCCGTCGCCCTTCCAGAACGGCACCCGGCCGGGCTGCCCGAACGCCGGGCTGACGATGACGCGGTCGTGCGTGATCTCCTCGATGCGCCAGCTGGTGGCACCGAGCGCGAAGACGTCGCCCACGCGGGACTCGTAGACCATCTCCTCGTCGAGCTCGCCGACGCGGGACGCCCGTTCGCCGACCATGAACACGCCGAACATGCCGCGGTCGGGGATCGTGCCACCGCTCGTCACGGCCAGACGTTGTGCACCGGGACGTCCGGTGAGCGTGCCGTGGACGCGGTCCCAGACCAGGCGCGGACGGAGC
>Ga0265797_10008530_pt1 | contig 13618 bp, 15 predicted proteins | sample P2T30metagenome_FD_192433 | JGI IMG/M metagenome (GOLD analysis project Ga0265797, IMG submission 192433) | Plant litter microbial communities from East Loma Ridge, Irvine, California - P2 T30 | ecosystem: Environmental > Terrestrial > Plant litter > Unclassified | place: USA: California... | reverse complement strand
CAATAGCTATAAGACTGATATGCCTTTGGCTCAACCCTCTTTTGAGGTCTTGAGTTTCGTTACTGGTAACGAAATCTGCATTGTCAATTCTGTGGCTGTTGGTGAATGTCGGCACGCCCTCTTCCTCTGCTGACATGACAACACCATCATGTTTAGGCGTAAATCCAACCGCTCCGCTGGCCATGGTCACGCTGGTCGTGTCTCAACGTGATAGAACAGTACGTGAATTGGAGAGGTGGAAGGCATCGCGTGAACAAAGTTAGAGCTGCGATGGCGTGCTATTGGACAAGATGCAAGGTTGCCCCGATTGCGGGTACCAAATTTGCAGGCGAGAGATAAACCTTCGGGGTGCACGTTCGGTTCGGTTACTCCAAGATCGGTATACCGGTGGACTGTACTGTTGTGCATACGACAATTGTAGGTGTGGGTAACCCGAAATTCCAAGTCTGTGGAACTGAACAACCAACAGTATACTCGAGAATGACCCGTTGCCACGTTTAGCCGCTTAGTAGAAGAAGTACAAAATGACCTCGATCGCACACAAGCATTGGTCAAGCATTTACGGCAGCCCGGCGCGGAGCCATCCAGATGCGGTATGTTTTGCCTTGCCACTCCGCTCACCAAGTCAAGTCCGCGCGCGCTGTCGCAAGCCACCGACTTCTCAGTGGTTCCACGCGTACCGTCTGGCAATCATCACGCCCACCCTCTACGGACGACGTGCCGCTTACGACATGTGCATATCTGACATGGCGACCGCCCCAAGCACAGAGAGCTCCAGCATCCAGACTGTCTGCTGCAGCTATCCCGCGCGACGTACTGGAAGGTCGCGCCACCAGCACGTGTGTATCAGGCCATTGCACACAGCCTCGTGGAGCTGCTTCGCGGAGCTGCTCTCGAGCTCTGGGCGGGCCATTCAAGGACGAGTATACCTTCAATTTGGACTCGTGGCTGAAGGTGTTCAAGATTGATCATGAGAGCCGTGGTCGTGAGCTGCGAGTACCCGAACATGATGCTGACATCGCACAATCTCGACCAGGGTCATGCTGCAGCCAATTCTTGCCCGACAACATGTTTACTCGACCAATTTTTGATCAATTAGTCAGTCCGCTTCTGTGGAGAACGTATACAAGAAGCAGCTCGACGCAAGATCAAACAGGAAATCATTGCTCAGGCGTGCTTGGCTGCAGCAAGACCACAAGATGGAGCGAATTCCTGTATCCGAAAACCAGATTACTTATCACAGTGTCGCTCATAAGCTTCAGCCTTTGTGCAACGATGACACCGCTGATCTGATCTGACCTTATCAAGTCACTAAGTAGTAATAACATGCCGTAGTCCGGTAGCCACGAGCTGACGCAGTCTGCGCCATGCAGCCGTAGTACAGCAGAGTGAGGCCTGGAAGCGATCAGGCTGAGCCAAATAGTCGCAAGGCTGGACTTATCATGACCTCTCTGCTATCCCCACTACTCAGCGATCAGCATGTAAGTTCTCATTCTCAAGCATTGCCAACATGTTGCCCGTACTTGCCTGTATCCTTGGATACTTGGCATTCGGGGTCATTTCTGCACCCTATGACCCAAGGGAAATCGACTGGAATCTCAACACAAACCAGCAGGCAGTACACCCGCTTGACTACTCGGGGGAGTGGGAAGGCCATGTCTACACTCCGTCTCCCGAGAACTGGCGCTTTCCCTTCTATACACTTATTTTGGACAGGTTTGTCAACGGAGATCCTACCAACGACGACATCAACGGCACCACATTCGAGCATGATGTGACAAGCAACCAGCTCAGGTATGGAGGTGACTTGTCTGGACTTGTGGAATCTCTGGACTACCTGCAGGGAATGGGCGTCAAGGTGAGCTGCAGGAAGCAACTTTCGGAACGAAGAAAATTCGCCGACATAGATCAAGGGCTTGTATATCGCTGGTACACCGTTCCTGAACTTGCCGTACAAATACGACGCCTACTCGGTACGAAGTCTTCCGCGCATTCAGACTACACACGTATTGACTGGCATTGTAGCCTATCGATTTTACCGTCCTCGATCACCACCTTGGAACAATCAAAGAATGGCAAGCGGCGGTCAACGAGATCCATCGTCACGGCATGTACGTGCTGCTCGATATCACTGGCTCAACGTAAGTGTCTGGGCGCGGGTGCCCAAGCCGAAATGGCTTCATAAACAGGCATACTTACACGATTCTAGCATGGCCGATTTGATAGGGTTTAACGGATTTTCAAACGAGACCACTCCCTTCGAGCAAGCAGAACACGAAGTCTTTTGGAAATCGAACATCACCTACCTGGATTTTTCCTTTCAGAACAACTACCAGAAAGAGTGCGAATATCCAAGGTTTTGGAACGAATCGGGACAAAGAGTACTGAAAGAGCTCGACCAAAACTTCAGTAAGCTTGTAGGTTGCTATGATAGTGAATTTGATCAGGTGAGTCTAAAAGGATTGCGTTGAGGAGGGATTTACAAGACTGACTGCGAGTAGTACGGTGACACCGAAGCTTTCGGCGTGTTCCCTGACTGGCAGCGCCAGCTCTCAAAATTCGCATCAGTTCAGGACCGCCTTCGAGAATGGAAGCCCTCGGTCCGAGAAAAGATCGAGCACCTCATGTGCATAGTCATCAGCCAACTGGACATCGACGGATTTCGCTTCGACAAAGCGACGCAGATGACGATAGATGCCCAAGCTGAGATCGCCGCTTCCCTGCGAACATGCGCTCGAAAGTACAAGAAAGACAATTTCTTCTTACCTGGTGAGATCACTGGCGGCAATGATTTCGGCTCCATATACCTTGGTCGCGGCCGCGAGAGCGGAATGCGGACAGATAACATCACCGAGGCTGTCCTGACAACCTCGTCGGACTCCGAATTCTTCATTCGTAATGATAGTCTGCAGTCGCTCGATGCTGCAGCTTTCCATTACAGTATTTACAGAACTCTGACTAGGTTTCTTGGGATGGACGGCAACCTATCTGCAGGATACGACGTCTCGACCAACTTCGTGGATATCTGGAATACAATGCTTACCACCAACGATTTTCTCAACGCAAACAACGGCAAGTTCGACCCGAGACACATGTACGGAACATCGAATCAAGACGTATTTCGCTGGCCAGCAATCAAGGATGGCACTGATCGGCAGCTGCTTGCTTTGTTTATCACAACTTTACACATGCCTGGTATCCCTCTTCTGCTATGGGGCGAAGAGCAAGCTTTTTATGTCCTCGACAGCACTGCGAACAACTATATTTTCGGTCGGCAACCAATGGCTTCCAATTCTGCTTGGCAGATGCATGGCTGTTACCGACTGGGCTCCTCACAGTACTACGATTGGCCGGCTGATTCAGTACTGAATGCATGCAACGATAGCTCAGTGGGCCTCGATCATCGAGATCCTACGCATCCGGTCCGCAACATCATCAAGGCGATGCATTCTTTACGTGAAGACTATCCAGTTCTAAACGATGGCCTCAATCTTCAATCTCTCTCTAACCTAACGCATCAAGTTTTCCTCCCCGGCTCTAACGGAACCGCGACTGAGACAGGGATGTGGAGTGTTGTCAGGAACCAGTTGGAAGCTATCCAGCAACTGGATTCTGGCAACCAATCCGTCTGGCTCTTGTATCATAACGAAGACCGCCAGATCACGTACAACTTCGACTGTAGCCAGAACGACTCTGCTCTGTTTGCCCCATTCGCGGAAGGTACGACTGTGAAAAATCTTCTGTCTCCCTACGAGGAGATCAAGCTCCAGGACGGCCCCGGCAAAAAGCTCTTCATCGACAAGTCGCAGGAGAAGAACGGCTGCCTCAAAGAGCTTGTCCTAGATGCCTGGGGCTTCAAAGCATTCGTTCCCAAAAGCGCATGGAAGCCCTCTCCTCCAACGCTGACAAAGTTCGTTCCCGGATACGATGCGCGTCTTGCATCAACGCCAAATCTCGACATCGAGCTTCATTTCTCCGCAGAACTGGATTGCGACCTTGTGACAGACAGTCTGATCATCAATGCAACGACACAGGATCATACGGCCGCCAAGATTGATGCTTCCAGCGTGCATTGCGAAAAGATGACTCAAGCAGAGAGCCCTGCTTACGGAGTATACATTCCTTCTTCGTGGAGATGGATGGCGACTTTGAACGATGTAGCCGATGGAATTCACACGCTGACATTGAATATGTCGTCGAGCGCAGTCGCGGACGAGGGAAACAGTACAGGGTCTGTTGATCGCTTGATGTTCCGCGTAGGTGGAGAGGACAATCCTCTTGTTTTCCCTCAGTCAGCGCACAGCAATCCCAACACATACTCCCGAGACCCGAAAAGCAAAGACCTGAAGGTCACTCACACGGCTGCTGGTGCTGACAAGTGGCGGTATTCCACCAACTGGGGCTCTTCTTGGAGCCCATGGACAGATTACGAGGGTGGATCTACAACAATCGCAGAGCTACCATGGTCTGGGACTCGCCGCCAACGATGGTCTGGCGATCATTTAATCTTGCAGTACTGGAGCAAGATGGCCGGAAGCAGTGATCACATCACACACGCTGACGTAGATTGGTCCACGAAAGTCCCGCGAAGACTGCCTCACATTTTCGCTCAGGGAGCCTACAACCTCTTTGGCTACGATGGTGGCCTGCCCAGCTTGTTCAAGCTGGATACGTCTACTGGCGTCTCGAAATTCCACCTCTCTACAGAGTGGCCGACGACGATACAGCTGAACGTCTGGGGCATGAACCCCGATGATCAACCAGATCAGACATTCGTGTATGGTGACATGGACAACGACAGTGTCCTAGATCGCGCTCTGCCTGGCTCACTGTCTCCGACGGTGCTCAATCTCACCAAGCTTCCGTCGTATCCATACACAGCATGGAGCGTGCACTTAGACGAGGCTACCCTACGCTACGAGGTGAAACCGGAAGGTAGTCGGCTTGTTCAGATACTTGTATACGCTTTACTGTGGGCATTGCCAATCGTTGCAGCGGCGTTGGCCATCTGGATCTACATGGGTGCTTTCTACAAGATCAAGTTCAACAAGATTGGCAACCCTTTGAAGGGCAAGGGCAGTGTCTTTGGCATCTTCAAAGCCCGACAAGCTGGTTTCCAGCGCCTTGACGATGACGATCACCACAATGCTGGCCTCAGGCCTCTGGAGCTTGGAACCATGCGCTCACCCAAAGGGAAGAGAGCCTCCGGTGGTGCCGTCTTTGATCCGAAGTCACCTCGACGCTGCATTTTGATTGCCACCATGGAGTACGACATCGAAGATTGGGCGATCAAGATCAAGATCGGAGGTCTGGGTGTCATGGCACAGCTCATGGGCAAAGCGCTCGGTGGGCACGACCTGATTTGGGTCGTTCCGTGCGTTGGAGGCGTAGAGTATCCTGTTGACCGGGCTGCAGAGCCAATGGTTGTGACTGTTATGGAGCAGCAGTACGAGATCCAGGTGCAGTATCACCAACTGCGCAACATCACGTACGTCTTGCTGGATGCTCCAATCTTCAGACAGCAGTCCAAGACTGAGCCGTATCCGCCGAGGATGGACGATCTGGACAGTGCGATTTACTACTCCGCGTGGAACGCCTGCATTGCCCGAACGGCCGAGAGGTTCCCTGTCGACATCTACCATATCAACGACTACCATGGCGCCGCAGCACCGTTGTATCTCTTGCCAAGGACGATACCATGCTGTCTCTCGTTACACAACGCTGAGTTCCAAGGTCTGTGGCCGATGCGCACGAAGCAAGAACAGGAAGAAATCTGCAAGGTGTTCAACTTGAGCCAGAAAGTCGTCGAGAAGTACATACAATTCGGGGGTGTCTTCAACTTGTTACACGCCGGCGCGAGCTATCTACGTGTCCACCAGGGCGGATTCGGAGCTGTTGGCGTCTCGAACAAGTATGGATCTCGATCGTACGCTCGCTATCCTATTTTCTGGGCACTCAAAGAGATCGGAAAGCTACCGAATCCCGATCCAAGCGACACTGAGCCATGGGACGAGGAGGCAGAGGCCAAGCAGGTCATCACCGTCGATCCTGCTTTCGAAGCTGCTCGTGGAGATCTGAGAAAGCAGGCTCAAGAGTGGGCTAACCTGAAGGTCGACCCAAACGCCGATCTGTTCGTCTTCGTTGGAAGATGGTCTGTTCAGAAAGGGGTGGACCTCATTGCGGATGTCTTTCCTGCGGTGCTTGAGAAGCACAAAAGCACCCAGCTTATCTGCATCGGCCCTGTGATCGATCTCTATGGCAAATTCGCTGCTTTGAAGCTGGAGGCGATTATGGAGAAGTATCCCGGACGAGTGTACTCGAAACCAGAATTCACCCAGTTGCCACCGTACATCTTCAGCGGAGCTGAGTTTGCACTAATCCCCTCTCGCGATGAGCCTTTTGGCCTCGTTGCAGTTGAGTTTGGTCGAAAGGGTGCGCTTGGTGTCGGTGCAAGAGTTGGAGGGCTCGGTCAGATGCCGGGTTGGTGGTTCACGGTCGAAAGCACTACTTCGAAGCACCTGATCCATCAGTTCAAGTCTGCGATCGATGACGCTTTAGCCTCGTCAAGAGACGTGAGGGCGGATATGCGAGCCCGCTCAGCAAAGCAAAGATTTCCGGTTGCTCGATGGGTCGAGGATTTGGAGGCTCTGCACAGTGCGTCTATACGGATTCACCAGGGCGAGGCGCGATCCGGCAAGAACTCTCCTATACGCCGCAGCGCTTCTGAAACCAATTTTGGTCTATTGGGCTCCCTTGGGGCCAGCGATCTGTCCGCCAGCACGCACCGTCTGTCGTCTTACGAAGCTCCTACAAGCAGAGAGCCGAGCGTTGAGCGCACTGCGGCAGCATCTGGCCTTGGGCGCACTCTGTCTCTCGGCAAACGAGCCGGGCCTGGGCACAGAGCGCCTCCTGCAATAAGCAACCGCTTGTCGCAAGTTGGAGAGGGTTTCGAAGAAGATGCGGAAATGCAAATTTCGAGCGAAGAAGCTGAAGCCGCATACCGTGTCGAAAACGTCCAAGACGCTCTGCGCAGCCTTGAGGGTCGTCAACCTGACGCGGCGCACTTGTCACGAGGCGTCGGTTTGGCACTCACTGATGATGATAATTCTCGCGGCAGAACGAGGTTACAGAAACCTCACTTCTCTCTTTTGGCGCCTGACGCCAACGAAGCACTGCCCATAAGTCCAACGGTTGGCATGCGCGACAACAATCTGTCCCGATCGCCTAGTCCGATGGATCGTGCTCTCACAAGTCTTTTGCCAGACGATGCACTTCGTTCATCACATCGTCTTTCCTCGGCGTCATTGCTAAGTCTGAACGAAGTGACCTCTGGCCGGCGAGATTACAGTTTGCAGAAAGTGGAACTTGACTTCACCGACAGTCAAGGAGAATACTACAAGAAGTTCCAGAGTATGCTACATGAGAAGCTCACGGCAAAATCGTCCGAGAACACCCTCGTGATCGAAGACTTCCTCAAGAAAAGCGAGAAGGAATGGTCCGCGAGATATCGCGCCGAGAAGTTAGCGAGACCACGAAGTGCCAGCAGACCTTCCACTCCACGTGCCAGCTTCGATTCTCGTCGCGGTAGTGCGGCATTGTCCCATGGAGATAGTTCGCGCTCTAGCTTGGCCGAATCAGCCTCAGTGTACGACGCCGGATCTATGATCGACGATGAGTTCTTACTCGGTGAGAACTACGTTCGCCCAACAATCTTGAAGCGCTGGCTCCAGATCAGGATCTTCGACTGGCCTATCTACTGCATCTTCCTTGCACTCGGACAAATCATGGCGGCCAACTCATACCAGATCGTGTTGCTGACAGGTGGCTCTGGTGCCGATGTTGCTACCAAGCTCTACGTGATCGGCGCTGTTTACATAGTTGCATCGTGCCTATGGTGGGTGTTGTTCCGTACGATGACTCCTCGCTATGTGATGTCTGCGCCGTTCGCCTTATACGGACTTGCTTTTGTCATCATTGGTCTTGCGCCATTGATTGCACCAGGCGGCGGAAGAGCATGGGCTCGCAACATCGCTACTGGGATGTATGCGACCGCATCTGCAAGTGGGTCACTTTACTTCGCTTTGAACTTTGGCGACGAAGGTGAGCTGATGAATGATTGCATGACTCTGAGACTTGTACTGACAATCAATAGGTGGCGCTCCGATCCAGCAATGGGTGTACAGAGCATCAATCGTCCAGGGAATCCAGCAAATATATGTCACTGCACTATTCTACTGGGGCCAAGTCATGGGCGAAACTATGACTAAGACTACCGACGCACAGAGACTTGCACACCCCATGATCACCGACAAGCCCATTCTCGCTGCCATTGCCTGCCCAATCGGAGCCCTGCTGCTCGTCATCGGTGCCTTGATTTTCACGAGTCTTCCATCTTATTACCGCGAGACGCCAGGCAAGATCCCTTACTTTTACCAATCACTGGTCCGCCGGAAACTGATCATCTGGATGTTTGTCTCGGTCGTATTGCAGAACTACTTCCTATCATCGAACTATGGCCGCAGCTGGGGATACCTCTGGAGCTCCAGGTATGCACCGAAATGGGCCATTGCAATCCTAGCTGTGGTGTTCTTCGTTGGCTTCTGGATAGCCTTGCTTCTCATCTTTGCCCAACTGAGCAAGTCTCATTCTTGGATTCTGCCAATGTTTGCTTTCGGACTCCTTGCGCCGCGCTGGGCACAGATGTGGTGGGGCACGTCGTCTTATGGTCTTTGGCTTCCTTGGATGCCTGGCGGACCAGTCGGCGGCGCTATCGCTGGTCGCTCTCTGTGGCTATGGCTCGGTGTATTAGACTCGATCCAGGGAGTAGGCATTGGCATGGCCTTGCTTCAGACTCTTACTCGCATTCATGTTGCGGTAGTCTTGACAGCTTCGCAAATACTCGGCGCTGCTGTGACTCTGATAGCGAAGGCCACAGCGCCTAACAAGGACGGGCCCGGGTCGGTGTTCCCTGACCTTTCGGCGGGTGTGGTTGCCGGTCTGATGCAGCCATGGTTCTGGGTGGCGTTGGTATGCCAGTTGGTGATACCTGTGGGCTTCTTCTTCTTCTTCCGCAAAGAACAGATGAGCAAGCCTTGAGGGACCATCCAACCTTTGGGGTTTTCTTCTGTGACTAGCGGCACGGTTTTTTCCTTTGGAGAGGGAACTAGTGAAGCACTTATTGTTGAATAGCATGTTTCATACTAACATAGAGTCTGTACGTTCACACCCAATGTATGATGACTACCAATAAGTGCACCTTCCGCCAAGAATCCACTCATTTGACTTCAGGAGATGGAGCAGAGCTACGTGCAGCATTATCGGGACTAATGCTGGAACCGCGGAGCTGCAGGTACTGGTCAATGACGCTCCTGACGATCCAAACAGCGTCCGAAAAACCGGCGCCCAACGCCTTCTGAGTTGACCTTACGTCAAAATGCATCATCAAGTCTTTCTGCCCTCTGATAGGACGTAGTATGCCAGCTTCGACTTCTTTTGGATAGCAGCGTTTGGTGATCAAGGCCATCGAATCCCATGGTATGCCATGCCCATCATTGGCGACTACCACGAGATTCTCCAGATTGTGGACAACTTTGGGATTCAGTGCGAAGAGGTGCATTCCCGCCACGTCTTTCAGCAGGACCTGGGCAGTCATTTTCGGGCAGTTGAGGATGTTGCCAAGCGCAGTGTCTATGGTCGCTCTGTTGAAATCGTTCAGCATGTCGTCAACCGTCTCGTGCAGCTCGCTGGCGCCCTGCATGAAGCCAGGGAGGATGTGGACGAGGTCGAAACTGGGTTTGCGCTCTTTGACGAAGTTCACGGCGGTTTCGTAGGCGATGATTTTCGAGTGTGTGAAAGCTTCGAAGTCGGTGACGTTTTCTGCCACCTCGGTTGGAAGGCGCTTTCTGATGTCGTATGCTTTTGCTCATTAGCGATGCTCGAACCATGGCGATTGTTTTCAAGGCTCACGTCCTGCGCCAAACTCGCTTTCGCTCGGCTGCAGTATGGTGACGGTTGAGGTGATGACAACGCGGCGAACACTTGGTGTTCTGCTTGCTGCTTCCAAAATTGTCATCGTGCCCTTCCATGCCGGGTCGTAGAAGCGCTGAGCCATGGTCTACAGCAAGATGCGTTAGCTGGATTTCTCTTCTGAAGTAAGACTGCACGACATGGCCACATAACATGTACCTACTTGATACGGTGCGGGCGGCGCGTTGGGCGACGAATTGTGGATGATGTGTGTAACTCCTTTCATCGATCCTCCGAAAGCCTCAGGAACCGTGATGTCTTTGACGAATGCAAAGGTGAGCTGTTTACGGTAGGGAAGGACGCTGGGCTTGCTCGATATCCTCCTGGCCTCCTCTGGTTGTCCGACTGTTGCTAAAACGCGGTTTCCAGCTCCTAGAGCGAATACAAGAATTCGGAAACCGAGGTGCGTAGAGGCATTAGTGATAAGCACGAAGATGTCGGATGTTTTGCTTGGGGTGTCGGTCGTGGCAGATGGGATGCACGGAGGATTCATCTTGTTGAGGCTGTAAATAAGCTAGATGAGATGTGCGAAAAATTGATCAAGTTCATCTGCGAGGATGGTAAATCGTGAGACAGGTGATTCGTGTGGAGGATCAAGTTTGCGCGGACAGCAACTGAGCAGGTGCCCTGGACTATACTTATGGAAGGGGTGAGGCAAGCACCAGGCGCCTGCCGAAGACGACCGATATTTGAAGACTGATGAAAACATCGCATATAAACACACTTGATGATGCTGAAACCATTGTCTAAGTACACAGTGAGTCTCAATATGGAAATCTATTGGAATGATGTTAGCCTTGTGGTCGCGAATACCAACTTTCAGCATTTTCGTTCGCGAACTGTGAGCATGATTACAGTCGTTGTTTTTCAGTAGCTTTCGTTACCAGCATATTTGCTCGACAGCAGCTAACCACTAAGGCATTCTGATTCGAAAGCTCGCATCTCCGATCACTCATCCGCTTTGTCATTTTTTGGTCCACATCCTGTCTTCGTATTCACACCTCTGCAGATACCGCTTGCACCTTCCTTGCGATAATCCACAGCGCATGTCTCCCTTCGAACCCGTTTAAGCTGACCAGTTTCGGCCATCTGTCCGTGACGGCAAGATCTCCTGGTATCAAGCAGTTGCTCGAGCGTCGCCATCATTGCGGTCCAGGTATGGGGCGTGTGCTGGGATGGGGGCCATACACGGATTGACGAACGTACACGGTTCCCACGTTGCCGCAAGAGCGTCTGCAACACTTTGGTTGTGCGTCAACCAACATGATGTTCTTGCAAAAAGCACACTGCCACGCGTTCATCGATTTCAGATGTCTGAACCGAGTGCGAAACTGTGTTGCGTCGTGGACGAGGTCCTGGATGATGACGTGTCGCTTCGTGAGCCAAACCGAGAAGGTCGGGACACTTGCAAGCTCCTTCAAGCGTGGCCTAGCAAGAGCTATAGCACATAGCTCGAGTGATTCGCAATCGGGATATTCGTCAGTGAGGATGACAAGAGCTTCGAGCAGTAAGGTTGCTTCCTCGAGACTGGTGACGAATGTCTTCAGACTTAGGTGGGCTTCCTGTGCCAGAGCGGGAAGATCGTATTTGTCGGCGGCGACTACCACATTACAATAGTATCGAACCTTGTCGTGGGCTTCGAGGGACAGCGTCGGCGGCGTGAACCGAATGCCGTACAAGTGACGGATCATGGTCTCCAGAGCATCGGGGTCATCGCCTTGCAACTCGATTTCGCTCTTATTTGCTTCCTGCGATATTGATGTCAGCCGCGTGTGAGCATTCGTGTCACAGCAAAGCTAGCCTTACCGCGAATTGGCTTTCTGGTCCGCAGAGCTTGTCGAAGTAGGCAGAACCCTGACAGAGTATCAAGCGATGAGCTTTGATTTCGCGGCCAGAGAACTTGATCAGCAGGTCGCTGAATCTCGCGCTGTTCCAGAGTTTTGCGTTACCGTCTTCGGCTGCCTTGGCCATGTTTGCTGCTTGTTGTTCCGTCTGCGTGTGCACGTCGCTCGGTGACGAGGGAGAGGAAGATTCAGTCAAGAGTGAAGTGGACTGAGAAGGCGCGCGTTCGCCACAGCAAGATAGGAAGGCGCGAGCTCACGCGTGCCAAGAAGCCGACGCGACAGGATGTTTTGCCAGAGATGACATCGAGCCACCGCAGCCGAAATGAAGACTCATCAATACAATATGCTCAGCAGGCCAGCGATCGTACATATCGTCAATATCCTCTTAACATACACATGCCCAGCCAAAGCTGCCATCGAACTCCCATTCTCCCTCGTCTTTGCCAGTTCTCACTTTTGTGAATGTCGGCACCTCATCTGGTGCATATGACTCCAAGAGAGCATCCATGTCCTCGGGCTCCAGCTCGCACAGCTCTTCTAAACTCCATTGTACACACACTTTCGACATCCTGCAAACGGTCAGCATCAAAATCTAGCGGAGTCTAGCATCATAACTCAACATACCACTTCATTCTCTTGGGACCCTCCTCGTTGCCTGGCGCAACCTGTCGCAGTCGCTTCCTAAGAGCTCCAACTTTTGCAATTGCGTCGCCAATGTTCGGCGGCAGTGTGCTCTCTATCCTCTTCCGAACCAAGTTTGCCATCTTCGGACCATTGCCGTTTGTGCTGACCATGATCTGTAGTGGTCCGTCCCGGTGCACGCTTCCAAAGTAAAAGTCACACTCAGGTGGCACATCGGCAATGTTCGCTGCTATCCTCTTCTCTTTGCACAGCTTCCAGATGATCGTTGACACATCTGGCTCATCGATGGCGGTCAAGACCATTGTGATGGACGGGTCATCCAAATCTGAAGGCTCGAATCGTTTGTCCAGGTATTCGACTTGCTTTTGGTCGACACGGTAGGCGACTTCATCATTGAGACCTTCGCGAGGACTCAGGAGGGTGACTTTCGCATCGGCGTCGAGGAGGTTAAGAATGCGGCCGGCTGCTACCTGATTGCCTTCACGGTCAATGTCAACTCTCTTCCCCATGCTACCATGGTGCTTCGGTAATGATCAAGACTAACCTCGCCGCCACCAATGACCAAGACCTTCTTATTCTTCACCTGCCAGGCGAGGATTAGAGAGCCTCCGCCCTTGACCTCGGGGAATTGGTGATGCGCCATGGTGTTGTGATGTTGTAGAGTGATGGCTGCTCGAAGGATTTCCGAACCCTGGCGTCTTTAGTAAGTTATTATTGCTGCTTATGGCTTATCAGGCCGGTCCCGGAGAAAGGCAAAGGTAATCGGTTGCACCAGCGCCGAAACATGTGAAGCCCACGTCATGGCACGTTTGCGGGCCGAGCGAGCTAGCCCTGGTCGAGGGAGCTGCGGCTGCACCTAGACCAACACCCCGCGTGCCTAAACTCCGCCTTCGATACCAAACGGCAGCGTGCGTACGGTCGCTGCACGGCTTGGATCATCCAAAAAGACATTTTCTGTTTCCCGGGATGTTCAGTGTTCGGGGAGCGTGAGAGAAATGGCCGCCAGAAGAAGCCTGGGAGGCGGCAGAGTGCTGGGAAGCGGCAAGAACCTCGCACCGCCAGTACCCGTCAAACCACAACTACGACCCTCGGGTGCCCTGTCACCA
>Ga0265797_10008529_pt1 | contig 13619 bp, 8 predicted proteins | sample P2T30metagenome_FD_192433 | JGI IMG/M metagenome (GOLD analysis project Ga0265797, IMG submission 192433) | Plant litter microbial communities from East Loma Ridge, Irvine, California - P2 T30 | ecosystem: Environmental > Terrestrial > Plant litter > Unclassified | place: USA: California... | reverse complement strand
CAGATCAAACAGGAGCTCAATTTTACCTTCGCCCAAACTATCCAGATTCATCGCTTTCCGGTGAATGTAGTGTTCAATCCGTCCTTTCAGCTGCGGCGGGCAGTGACTGTCGTTTGGACAGAAAAAGGCAACTTCGCCTTCGTTACGCAGTAAAGCTGTTCCGCATTCCGGACAGTTTACTGGAAAATCTACCGGCTGGGTCATAAATTCAGCTCTTTTTTCAAGATCAACCCCGGTAATTTTTGGAATAATTTCTCCGCTTTTTTCTACAAAAACAGTATCTCCGATTCTTATATCAAGCCGCAGAATTTCATTTGCATTGTGCAGCGTGGCTCTTTTAACCCGTGTACCTGAAAGATGTACACCTTTTACCTTTTTGTAATCAACATCACGTTCTGTAACATCCGATAAATTCGCAACCGGCGTAACGGCACCGGTACGCCCTACCTGAAAATTAACCGAACGTAAAATAGCCGGTTTGTTTTCTGCTTTATACTTAAACGATATAGCCCAGCGCGGACTTTTTGCTGTAAATCCAAGCTCGCGCTGTTGTTCAAAAGAATTAATTTTCACAACAATGCCGTCGGTTGCCAATGGCAGAGATGCCCTTTTGTCCTCCCATTCGTGTATGAATTCAATGACTTCATCAATAGTCTGTACTTTACGCCAGCCGGGTGAGATGTTGAAACCCCACTTTTTCAGTTCCAGCAAACTCTCTTCATGACTCTTAAAATAATTGTCATCTGTCAGAAAAGAATAAATATAGCAATCCAGGTTCCGCCTTGCCGTCTCTGCTGAATCCTGTAATTTGAATGAACCCGACGCCGCATTTCTTGGATTTGCATACTGATTTTCACCCAGCGTATCCATTTCATCATTTAATTTTTGAAAAGATGTAAAAGGCATAAATCCTTCTCCACGGATTTCAAAAACCGGTGGCAAATTCTCCGCTTTTACCCGCAATGGAAGCGAACGGATGGTTTTTACATTGTTGGTTATATCATCGCCTCTTGTTCCGTCCCCACGCGTGATGCCTCTTACCAAAACGCCGTTTTCGTAGGTAAAGCTTAAAGAAATCCCATCAAATTTCAGTTCACATATGTATTCGTATGCTTCGCCGTCGAGACCTCTTTTTACACGGTCATCAAAATTCCGGAGTTCCAGCTCATTATATGTATTATCCAGCGAAAGCATGGGATAACGATGGTAAACGGTGGCAAAATTTTTCGTGATCGTCCCGCCTACTCTTTGCGTCGGCGAATCGCTTTTCTTAAATTCCGGATGTTTGTCTTCCAGGTCTTTCAGCTGCTTCAACAGCTGGTCAAAGTCGTAATCCGATATTTCAGAAACGCTGTCCTGATAGTAGCGGAAGTTATAATGATCTATTTTCCTGCTTAGTTCATCTATTTGTTTTTCAATATCCATATTTTCAAGACTGATTTATTCTGGTCAAAATCGGGTGTCGGCCGGCTGCTGATGATAATTTCGCCAAATTTACTGTTTTCAGAATATTTATCATTTCTATATTCCTTTCCCGGAACATAACAGTTTTTAGAAATACATCAATTCTTAATTTCTGAGCATAAATTCTCTAATTTTGATACATTATTTTGTATTAATTAATTTGTATATCCATGTCCGAAATTGCTCCTTCAATACTTGCCGCCGACTTTGCCAATTTACAACGCGATGTCGAAATGCTGAATGCCAGTGCGGCAGAATACATTCATGTGGACATCATGGATGGCATGTTTGTTCCCAATATTTCTTTTGGCATACCTGTTTGTGAGGCTGTTAACCGTCATGCAAAAAAGCCATTGGATGTTCATTTGATGATCGAGCAGCCGGACCGCTATCTTGCCGATTTCCGGAAGGCCGGCGCATCTATTATGACGGTTCACTATGAAGCCTGTCCGCATTTGCACCGTACGGTTCAGCACATTAAGGAATTGGGTGCGCTTGCAGGCGTTGCTTTGAACCCGCACACACCTGTTGAAGTACTTACCGAAATCCTCTCTGATGTTTCACTCGTCCTGATCATGTCGGTGAACCCCGGCTTTGGCGGACAGAAGTTTATTGAAAACACCTATAAAAAAATAATGCGGTTAGACCAGCTTCGTAAAGAAGGCGGTTATGATTTTAAAATTGAAGTGGATGGCGGTGTGAATCTGGAAAATACACCTAAGCTGACAACTGCGGGGGCGGATATTCTGGTGGCGGGAAGCTTTGTTTTCAATTCTGAAAATCCGATGCAAACGATACAGGATATGAAAAATGCACAGCAAATATGAAATTAAAGAAGCTAATATTTTTATACTTCCTGCTTCCTGCAGGTTTTGCTGCACCAGCCGCAAAATCTTATAATGCAAGTGCAGATCAGTTTCCGCTACGGATTCATCCAAATGGTAAACACGTAACGGATAATAACGGAAAGCCTTTTCTGATGGTTACGGATGTGGCCTGGCAACTGCTGAGAAAACTGAATTACACCGATGCAGTACAGTACATGGATATCCGTAAATCGCAGTCTTTCAATACTTTTGTATTGCAGCTTTTACCGGCTCTGCCAAATCAGAAAAACGTTCATAAAATTGCGCCTTTTCAGGATAATGATATCAATAAACCCAATGAGGCCTACTTCGATTATCTTGAAAAAATTGTCACCGCGGCAAAAGAACGGAATCTGGTGATCGGTATCGTTGTATCACGAAAAAGCTGGAATGTGGTATTTGATTCTAAAAAAGAAGATGACTGGAAAGATTATGGCCGGTTTGTCGGAAAAAGGTTTGCAAAATATCCGAATATCATCTGGATCGTCAGTGAAGAAGAATATCAGAGTGCTTCCCAATTCAGTGCCATTGCAGAAGGATTACGGATCTCAACGGAAAATAATAATCTGGTTGCTTCGCTTTCCACCTGTTCACCTTCTAATCTGGCGCATAATGCTGCCAACCGCTCTGATCTGAAATTTGTAATTCCGGATTCTACGGTTACTTTCGGAGAGTATGAAACACTGGCCAACTGGCAGAAAAATTCCGGACAACTTTCTCAGCAGCCTTTTTTAATTTCAAATTCTGAATTTCCGAAAGAAATAACCGACCAGTCTGCACTGATCAGAAATCAGGCTTACCAATCGATTATGAGCTCCGCAGCTGGATTCTGTCATATGAGTACAATCAAAAATTTTTATCCGACCTGGAAGGTAAACATTACCAAAGACGGTGCGGAATATATCCATCATTTTGTTAAAATACTGAAAGGAATCCCCTGGGAATACATGTATCCCAATCATACACCCGGACTGCTTCCGGATTCAACAGACCAAAGACAGATCGGCACCGTTTCGCTGACCAATAACCGGTTATCTATGCTATATATTCCCGAGTCAAAGCCAGTTCTTCTTGATCTTACAAAATTGAAAGGCAATGATTTTCAGATCGTTTGGTATAGCCCACGTACAGGAAGAAGATGGACAGGTGCGAGCATAACTGCTTCCACAGGTGCACTGATAACACCGCCCGATGCACAAACCGGCTGGGATTGGATCCTGCTGGTTGGAGCGCGGGAATAAGTTAACAATGCTGTAAATTTTAACAATAAATCGGGATTAAAAAGGTTTACTTTTTATGTTTTTCTTGATTTTATTTTAATATTACTTTACAATAGAGATGTTCATACGAATGAAAATCTCTTGATTCAAATTGAAATGCCGGTACCCGCAGCTCCGATGAACTTATTGAAACCAACTGTATTTTTCCTTTTTTTAATATGTGCCGGAAACTGTGCTTTCGGACAGCAGATACTTTGGGCTGATAAAGTACTTGGTTACTCTTCCGAATACCGTCCCGATCAATACGGGAATGCTTACAGGTCCAAACAGATACTGGGAGAGCCAAACAAACTTCCGGCTTTCGGCAACAGCCCCTGCGCCTGGTCGCCGGCGGATGCAGATGGCAGAAGTGAAGAATGGATCAAGGTTGGATTTAAGAATAGTATAGTATTAAAACAAGTTGCTATCGGTGAAAATTTTAACCCGGGAGCCATCGCCAGAGTTTATGCATACAATGAAGAAGGCAAGGAATACCTGATCTGGAAAAATGACCCAGCGCCACTTACCGTCCGGGGAAGAATGCTGAATATTTTTCCGGAACAAAAAGATATCATGGCTAATGCTGTTAAAATTGTTTTACAGCCGGACAAGGTACCCGGTTATAACCAGATTGACGCCATTGCCATTTCGGACCAGACAGCACCCGTGGAAGCCGTGATTAATCTGGTGCAGGGAGTTTCTACAACGAAAATGGTTAAGGAGAACTTGGGTAAAGCAATAAATAGCGTAACAAAAGAAATTAATCCCATCATATCACCTGATGGGAAAACGCTTTATTTTACAAGAGAAGGACATCCGGAAAATATTGGAGGAAATCCTGAAACACAGGACATTTGGTATTCAACTCTAAATAATAAAAATCAGTGGACTACTGCGGTTAACATGTCCCCTCCAATTAATAATTACCAGAGTAATGCAGTAATAAGCATATCTCCGGATGCAAAAACACTTTATCTTCTCAACCAATACAGACCAGGAGGTAAAGTTGTTGTGGGTATCTCAAAAACATTTCGTGATAAAAACGGTTGGACTTTCCCTCAGGATATAGATATTATAGGCATGAGAGAACAGGAGGAAATGGATGTTGCAGTTTCACCTCATGGAAATGTGATTGTCCTTTCCATATTGCGGCCGGATTCTGAAGGTGATAAAGACTTATATGTATCCTTTCTGCAAAACGACAAAAGCTGGTCTAAACCGAAAAGGATGGGCGATGTGATCAATTCCGCAGATTATGAAGGTACGCCTTCGCTAGCTCTGGACAATAGTACCCTCTATTTTTCATCTGCTGGTCATAGTGGTTATGGAAGAAGTGACTTATTTATGTCCAAGAGATTGGATGACACCTGGGTTAATTGGTCTAAACCATTGAATTTAGGCCCAGTAATTAACACACCGCAATGGGATGTTTATTTTAGTGTTCCGGCGTCAGGAGAGTATTCTTTTATCAGTACCAGTGAAAACGGATCTGAACAGGACATTTTTAAAATTTATTTACCAAAAGAACTAAAACCTGATCCGATGGTGGTTGTTACAGGAAATGTTACCATTGCCGGAACAAACAAACCGGTTCATGCAGACATTGTTACCGACATTAAAAAGAACAATACCGTATTTGCTACTGCGACTTTTGATCCGGAAACCGGAGATTACCGCATCCTGTTGCCCGTCAAAGAAGTTTACCGGATCACTGCCAATGAAAAAGGCTACTTTCCTGCCACAGAAGAAATTGACTTAATTACAGACAGCACCCTCAATACGATCAAAAAGAATCTGGTATTACAGCCGGTACAGGCAGGCCAGCAGATCAGACTAAATAATACCATTTTTCAGCAAAGCAGTGCAGAGGTGAATGCTACATCCTATGCCGAACTGGACCGTATTGTTGCTGCAATGAACGAATATCCAACCATGGAAATCCTGCTGGAAGGACATACGGATAACCAGGGCGATGTTCAAAAAAATGTAAAGCTGTCCGAAGACCGTGTTCAGCAGGTAAAAAAATATCTTTTGTCCAAAGGCATTATCGCACGAAGAATCCAAACAAAAGCCTGGGGACCTGCAAAACCTATTGCCAGCAACCAAACCGAACAAACAAGACAGAAAAACCGCCGGGTGGAATTCACGATCCTGAAAATCTAGAAACAGCGCTTCACAATAAATTGCTTATTTTCGCAAAAATTTCCGAATTGTACTTTCTAAAAGTTAAACGGGAATTTGTAGCGCAACTATTACCTGGAAATGATTCACACAACTACCAAAGAAAACAGTAAAACCTGGCTTATTCTATTTCTGATATTAACCGCCGGTTTGCTTCTGAGACTTTATCATCTGGATTCTTACAGTATTTTCTTTGATGAAAAAAGTACAATGGTTGTCAGTCAGGGAATTGTGCTGGAAGGTGCAAATCAGAAGGACGTCTTTTCTGTTAACAATGTGTCGGCCCGCCGGTTTTGGCAAGCACCAATGCCAGTGCCATATCAGGCTCCCAAAATGCTGTATTCCTTTACCTATCAGGATAATTTTTCTTCCAGAGCATTTACGCCAAGAGAATTCTGGGCACCAAAATCAATTGCTGATTACTATGAGGCAATGACCAGAAGTGATATAGGCAACAGCCCGTTTTATTATCTGCTGCTACATTTCTGGATGGAAATTTTCGGCATTTCCGATTTCTCTTCAAGGCTGTTCTCTGTATTTTTTAGTGTCCTGATTATTGGATTAACTTACATTTTTGCCAGGCGTTTTTTCTCAGTAAACACCGGTTTGATCTCGGCCGGCATAGTTGCCATAGAACCATTTTTTATTGCATACAGCCACCAGGCAAGAAACTATTCACTGACCTTTTTCCTGACCCTGCTTGCTACCTATTTCTTTCTGCTGATTATTGAAGGAAACAGGACGAAAAAAGCAACCACCGGACTGTATCTCGGCTATATTCTGGCTGCCGGTCTGGGACTGCTCAGCCATTTTCTTGTAATCGTTGTGCTGGCAGTACATGGTTTTTATGCGCTTTTCTTTTTGCGGTCGGTTTCCGGTTGGATTAAAATGGCGGTATCAGCTGTTGCTGCCTTATCCGGACTAACCTGGTGGCTGCTTTACGGAGGAGGAAAATATACGCTTTATTCACTGAATCACCAGGCCGCAGAATACAAGCGATTTGCGGAAACAAGCCCTGGTAACAATCCGTTCGGTGTGTATCCGTCTACTTTTTTATATGTTTATCAAAAATCTTTACCCATTTTTTCTGATCTGCTGATTTTTACAAACGGAATGGCAGATGCGCTGATCGGTAAGCGTAATTTCATTGTTTCCGTTTTCATCGGCATTTTATTGATTGTCTGGTACCGGCTGAAAGACAGGATCAGACTTCCCGTTTACATTGTTACGGCTATCCCCTTTCTGGCAGTTCTTCTGAGCGCACTTGTATACACCAGCAACAGGCTTCAATTCTGCGTCTTTTCAATCGTCCTGTTTACACTCTCATTTTTGTATGATATTCACCGGAAATCAGGAAAAACGGAGCGAAGCAGACTTTGGCTGCTTTATATGATGGCAATTATTCCAACAACTTTTTTGATCCTGATGGCCATCAAAGGCGGACATACAAACAGTATTCAACAGCGCTACTCAGGGTTTTCATTTCCTTATGTCATTATTATGGTGAGTTTACTGCTGCAGTATATATCCGCATTGCAATCACCGGTCAGGTACCTGATTTATTTTTTCCTTCTTGTTCAGTGCTATTTTGTGGCACAGCGTTTACAGGAATTTTATGAAGACCGGTCACTGAAATACGGCGGTTTTACCAACCCAAGGGTTCCAAATCCATATGCAGCGGCTGCCCGGAAGATCCGGGAGGTCTATCAGAAAGGCGATACGATTTTCTATCCGGCTTTCAAACTTCAGATCCTTTCAGAAATGGACCGTACTTTTTTGCCTTATTCTTTACAGGATGCCCAGCTTACAAATCTGTATCTGCCAAAAGATGCAGACTATATTCAAATCATGGATACAACGCAGGTAGACAGAATATTGCTTAAAAGAAATGTTAAAAAAGACACATTGGAAATAATCAACTTAAAGGGTTTACGTTACGGATCCGAATAATAGAAGCGACGCCGCATGGCAAGCTCTACAAATAAGAATTCGTATATTGCGGCCTGATTTGTACCACTAATGTTGTTACTTTGCCTTATTTTAGTAGGGCAAAACTGCAATTACACTTAGCACATCAACATACACAATGGCGATGACCATAGAAGACATCATGAACGATCCCAGACAGCTTAGCGGAGATTTGCGGCTTAAAATACTGGGTTTATACCATCAGGCCAATGCCGGGCATATTGGATGTTCATTAAGCTGTATCGATCTAATGATCGCAGTTCTTTTCCTGAACAAATCCGCCGACGATACATTTATACTGTCAAAAGGACATGCAGCCGCGGCTCTGTATGCGTGCCTGAATGTTTTAGGCGAAATATCAGACGAAGAGCTGGCAACCTTTTACATGGACGGCACAACACTTCCCGCCCACCCTGCGCCCCGCCAATATAAAAGTATCCCGTTTGCTACGGGTTCTCTGGGACACGGATTACCCATTGCAACAGGTATTGCCCATGCTGCGAAAATCGGAGGCGAGGAAAGCTATTCTTTTGCTTTACTTTCGGATGGTGAAACCAATGAAGGAACAACCTGGGAAGCAGCACATTATGCCATTCAAAATCAGCTGGACAACCTGTTTATGATTGTTGACAAGAACGGATTGCAGGGTTTTGACTTTACAGATAAAGTTCTTGGAGAAACTGCATCTGCCGACAAATGGAAAGCAATCGGGTTTGAAACGATAGAAGTGGATGGTCACAATATTCTTTCTCTTCACGAGGTTATACAGGAACTGAAAACGCATAAGAACGGATTGCCCAAAGCAATCATCGCTCAGACGGTTAAAGGAAAAGGAGTTTCTTATATGGAAAATAAACTGGAATGGCATTACCTGCCTATGAATCCGGAACAATACCAGCAGGCCACTCTGGAAATAAAGGAACGCTATCTTAATGAATTAACGAATGCTTGATCAGTTACCGGTCTATCAGGAAAAAATAAGAAATCTTAAAGGACCAATATTTATTTTCGGCGCCAGTGGTTTCATCGGCGCCAATCTTTTCAATGACATTTTCAAGATCAGAAAAGATTGCTACGCACTTACACACGATGCAACCAAAGCCTGGCGGCTGAAACTTCTGAATGTTCCTTTTGAAAATATCATACACTGTGATATTCTTTCCAATAACTCTGTATTAGAGGTTTTTGAAAAATACAAGCCGCAGACCATCTTTAACCTTGCCGCTTACGGGGCTTACAGCAAGCAAAATAATGTAAACCTGACCTACGAAACCAACGTAATCGGAACGGTGAATATTCTGCAGAACTGCACCCGCGAAATGGTGTACATCCATGCAGGAAGCAGTTCGGAGTATGGCTTTAACTGTACTTCTCCAAAAGAGACAGACCGTGTAAAACCAAACAGCCACTATGCAGTTTCAAAAGTTTCGGCTGCATATTTGCTGGAATATTATGCACGTCTTTTCGATCTGAAAACGCTCAATCTCAGACTTTATTCGATTTACGGTTATTGGGAAGAACCCGACAGACTGATGCCGAAAGTGATCGAAAGCGCAAGAAAAAAGCAATTGCCTTCTCTTGTTTCTCCGGATATCAGCCGTGATTTTGTTTTTATTGAAGACTGTGTGGAGGCTTTTCTGGATGCCGCGTTAAAAATCAGCAGCGAAACTTCCGGAAAATCATACAACATCGCGACGGGAAAGAAAACAACCATCGGAGATCTTGTTGAAACTTCCAGAAGCACTTTCGCCATCCCGCAGCAACCGCAATGGGGAAGCATGTCGAACCGGAAATGGGACCTGGCAGACTGGTTTGGCGATCCGACTGCCTTTGAAACAGATTTTGGCTGGAAAGCAAAAACTTCCCTGGAAGTTGGGTTGTCCAAAACAGAGCAATGGCAGGAAGCAGTTCATTACGAAGAAACGATCATTCCGGCTTTTGAAAATCCAAAACTGAATCCGGTTATCACAGCCATTATCGCTTGTTATAAAGATGCGCAGGCCATTCCGTTTATGTACGAAAGGCTTGTGAAAACCTTTAACGAGCTGAAAGTAAGATACGAGATCATTTTTGTAAACGACAGTTCTCCGGACAATCAGGAAGAAGTGATCAATAAAATCTGTGATAAAGACCCTAATGTTGTCGGCATCAGCCACTCCCGGAATTTTGGCTCCCAGTCTGCTTTTCTGAGCGGAATGGAAATCGCTACCGGAGATTGCGTAGTACTGATGGATGGAGATTTACAGGATCCGCCGGAAATTATCCCTGCATTTTACGAAAAGTGGATGGATGGAAACGATGTGGTTTATGGTGTTCGCGTACAGCGGGAAATGAAACCGCATATTCATTTCTTCTATAAAACGTTCTATAAAATATTTCAGGGACTGAGCTACATTCCCATTCCGCGCGATGCAGGAGATTTCTCCATGATCGACCGGAAAGTAGTTAAAGAACTGGTGGACCTACCGGAAACAGAGCAGTTCCTTCGCGGACTTCGTGCTTGGGTGGGCTTCAAGCAAACAGGAGTTCCGTATGTAAGACCGGAACGCATGTTTGGTGTATCTACCAACAACTGGACAAAAAATATCTGGTGGGCTAAGAAAGCAATTTTCTCATTTAGTTTTGCTCCGCTTGAACTGATGAGTTATGCTGGGTTTGGGCTAACGGCCCTGTCAATTCTCGGGATCATCTGGCAGATACTGGCGAAGTTCATTTTCTTCCCGGATACGCCCCGTGGCCTGAGTACGGTAATTGTATTGGTTACATTATTTGGCGGACTTACTATTCTGGGAATTTCATTCCTGGGAGAATACATCACCAAGATTTTTGAAGAAACAAAAAAGCGGCCGAAATACATCCGGACACGCATCAGGCGCGGTTCAAAATCGTATAAAACGGCAGATGAAATACGAACGCTGGTAAAACAGCTGAGAAAGTAATTGTGAATCAATGCTTTGATTTAAAACATTGCTTATAAGCCACAGAAATGAGAAAAGAATTTTCAAATGCAATGGAGCAGCTGGCGATAGAAGATGATTCTATTGTCTTTATTACAGGAGATTTGGGGTACAATGCCCTGGAAAATCTGAAAGCTAAATTAGGAAAGCGGTTTATTAATGCCGGTGTTGCCGAGCAGAATATGGTGGGTGTAGCAGCCGGATTTGCCCATAAAGGATATAAAGTTTTTTGTTACAGTATTGCGCCATTTATCGTTTACCGCTGTCTGGAGCAATTCCGTAATGATGTATGTTTTAATAACCTGCCTGTTTTCCTGGTTGGAAACGGAGGAGGTTATGGTTATGGCATTATGGGAAGCAGCCATCATACACTGGAAGATATTGCCTGCCTGAGCGGTCTGCAGAATGCTAATGTGTGGGTACCGGCCTTTTCAGACGAAGTAGAGCCTGTTCTTCAGCAAATGGTTAAAGATGCACGTCCCGCTTACCTGCGGCTTGGTGCCGGAAAAACCACGCCCGATCATGCTTATCAGAGCGGTTCATTCAAAGTAATTCATAAGGGAGCACAGGCAGAAACAACTGTTTTTGCACTTGGACCGGTTGCAAACAATGTCATGTCGGCGCTTTCTGTTGCAGGCGATCTTACTGAAAAGGTTAATGTAATTACTGCTTTGCATTTTCCTTTAAGACTTGAAGCGGATTTGCTTGACATGGTTAAAAGTGCACCAAATATTCTGGTTGCTGAAGAACACATCAGTACCGGCGGACTTGCGCAGCAGTTGTCGGTTCAATTATTGGAGAGAGGTATTTTTCTAAATTCCTTTAAAAGTCTGAAAGCCGAAGGTTATCCGAATGGACGCTATGGAAGTCAGTCATATCATCAAAAGCTTTCCGGACTTGATACCGACTCCATTATCGCCCATATTAATCAACTTCTGATACCGGCATGACAAAAGGAGCTTTACGGTTATTGCTCATCCTGATTATTCTGATACCTGTCGCCATCTATTTTATGGCCTGGGATTATTATGCTATCAATATCCCCAAATGGGATGATCATCCGCTAAAAGGTTTTATTGTCAATTTTGCCTCAGCAGACAATTGGAAAGACAAGATTTCGATACTTTATAAACAGCATAACGAACACCGGATTGCGCTAACCAGGCTTATTTCCTGGATTGATTTTTCCATTTTCGGAACGCTTAACTTCCGGCATCTGATGCTGGTCGGCAATATGCTTTTGCTGGGAATCATTCCATTATGGTATGTTTTACTAAAAAATAATAAAAAGCCCCTTTTCGCGCTTATTCCTGTGCCTTTTATCCTGCTTACACTGGGGATGTGGGAAAATATGTACTGGGGAATGGCCTCCATCCAGAATTTCGGGGTAGTCATGCTGACGCTCTGGACGATATACTTATGTGTAAATCCGCAGAACGGGCTGTTTGCTTTATCTCTTCCACTGGCTCTCCTTACTGTTTCTACAAGTCCGAACGGTTTTTTTGTATTTCCAATCGGTGCCCTTCTTATTTTTCTTACAGGAAACAGAAAGCGGCTGGCACTATTTGTCATCACCGGGGCAGCAGCCATATTCCTCTATTTTAGTTCCTATACGCGGGTACAGTCCAACCCCGAAACAAAGGCCTCCATTCTGCAAATCATTAAAGGCTATATGGCGTTTCTGGGTTCTTTTGCAGAATCTTTTCCGGTTGCGGACAACTTCCGGGTCTGTTTCCTGCTGGGAATCGTATTGTTTCTGGTTGCCGTTTCCATTGTATCCACAACACTGTTCCGGATTATCCGAAATAAATATCCTGTTAAATTTGAAAAGATCACGGACCTTTTTTGCCTGGGTACCCTTTTATTTATTTTAGGAACTGCCCTAATAGTGACATACAGCCGGGCGGGTTTTGGGATTGAAGGGTTAATTACCAGCAAATACAAGATTTATTCTGTGCTGCTACTGATCGTTGCTTATCTGTATGTAGTGATTCCGATACGCGGTAGTTTTCTGTCCCCATACATTACAGCCATTATCTTTTTTGCCGTTTTGTTTAATATTTTCAGTTACCACTATCATCTTGTGGATGCTTACAATCTCCGGAAGATGCTTATTTCAGAACAATTTAACTGGACCTATACAGATAAAAGCCTCAAACCTGCAAAAGACACAACATCTGCCAGTAACGTTGTAGCCAAAACACCTGTGATCTACGAAAACTGGCTGCCTCTGATCTCCATTGCAGAAAGACAGAATTATGCCGGCAGCTCACGCGGACTGATTCAGCTTTCGGATAAAACAAATTTCACCAAGACAGAAAACTCTTTTAAACTTGAAAATGAAACCTTTACCAGTCAGCGTTTGCAGGACAGCGGCATTTATATTCTTTTCAGCTCCAAAGACCGTTATTATATTTTCGAAGCTTCAAGGACACGAAATAAAAGCCGTAAACAATTATTTCTGAAACAATATTATTTCGCACCGGGCTTTCATGCAGATATTCCTTTCTCAAAATTGCAAAAGGGAAGTTATGATGTAGCGCTGATCAGACAGGAAGGAGATCAAACAGGAATTCTTTTCAGAAATCAAAAAGTGTTCATTCCTGAATCTCAAGAAAATAAAGTAAAAGTAAACTGGTAACCATGCACGCGACCTCTAAGGGACATATTATTCAACTGGATGGAATCCGCTTCATTGCCGTTGCCCTTGTACTGATTGCCCACCTGACCGACAGTGCGCTTCCGCTGGGGGAGCTTGGCGTAACGATGTTCTTTGTACTAAGCGGTTTTCTGATATCCAGGATCCTGATGCTAAGCCGTGACAAACTGCAAAACGAACCGGGGGGATTTAAAAAATACCTGAAAAAATTTCTGATACGACGTACCATCCGGATTTTCCCGGTTTACTATCTCTGCCTGCTGAT
>Ga0265797_10008528_pt1 | contig 13620 bp, 11 predicted proteins | sample P2T30metagenome_FD_192433 | JGI IMG/M metagenome (GOLD analysis project Ga0265797, IMG submission 192433) | Plant litter microbial communities from East Loma Ridge, Irvine, California - P2 T30 | ecosystem: Environmental > Terrestrial > Plant litter > Unclassified | place: USA: California... | reverse complement strand
ATCCAAGTCAAACACTGACACCCTCCTCCAGAGGCCATCTGGGCCCCAACCCCTACCACCCTCCGCGGCTCACCCACACCCTTGTCCTCCGACAGCAAAGGCGAGCGCATCGCCTACGCAAACAACAAGTCCATCTTCGTGCGCTCCATCGACAACCCTTCCGTCTCAAAGCAATACACCGCCCACACCGCCCAAACAACCGTCGCCCGCTTCTCGCCCAGCGGCTTCTACATCGCCTCCGGCGACGTGACGGGCTCCGTGCGCGTCTGGGACAGCATCGGCGCCGAGAACACAAAGGGCGAGTACCACATCATCGCCGGCAAGATCAATGACATCGCGTGGGACGGCGACAGCCAGAGGATTATCGCTGTTGGTGACGGTAAGGAGCGCTTTGGACACTGCATCACGGCCGACTCGGGCAACTCGGTAGGCGAAATCAGCGGACATGCCAGCCAGATCAACTGCGTGAGCATTCGGCAGCAGAGGCCTTTGCGCGCGGCGACGGGTTCCGACGATACCAGTCTGGTGTTTTTGCACGGCGCGCCGTTCAAGTTCAATACTAGTGTGAGGGGGAAGCACGACAAGTTCATCTACGGCACGCAGTTCAGCCCGGATGGTAGTGCGCTGGTGAGCGTGGGGAGTGATAGGCGGATTTGGCTGTATGATGGCAAGACGGGCGAGCCGACGAAGCAGATTGGCGAGGGAGAGCATAAGGGTTCGATTTTTGGCGTGTCGTGGGCGCCGGATAGTAAGAGGTTGGTGACATGCTCGGGAGATCAGACGGTCAAGGTGTGGGATGTTGAGAGTGGAGAGTGCGTGCAGAGCTGGCGTATGGGTGGTGATGGTATTTCAATTCAAGACCAGCAGGTCGGCGTGACTTGGCCTGCGGGCAGGAGTGACGGTTTGATCATCTCGCTCGACCTCGAGGGCAACTTGAACTACTTCCACGTCGACAAAGCTGAGGGTCCCGTCAAGGTTGTGCGCGGCCACCAGAAGGCCATCACCTCTGCGGCCTCAGCTCCCGGCAGCGGCTCGCTCGTCACAGGCTCCTACGAAGGCCGCGCACGCAGCTGGGACCTCAAGACCGGCGCCGCCGATCTCGTCGACGGCGAAATGCACTCCAACCAAGTCTCCGGCCTCGCAGCCGGCAACGGCAGAGTCTACTCCGTCGGTTGGGACGACAGCCTACGCACCGCCGACGTAGCACAAAAGAGCTTCATCGGCGGCGCCGTGAAAACCGCAGGCCAACCCAAGGGCGTCGCAGTCGCCACCGCAAGCGGCAAAGAATTCACTATCGTCGCCTCCACCGCCGGCCTGCACATCTACTCCGAAGGCCAACAAGTCAGCAACCTCTCCCTGCCCTCACCGCCAACATGCGTTGCTGCTAACAACAACGGCCTCGTCGCTAGCGGCGCTGACGACAAAATCGTGCGAATCTACAGCATTTCATCTTCCGGCTCCTTGACAGAACTCACAACTCTCAAAGACGCCACCTCGCCCATCTCCGCCCTTTCTTTCTCACCCCAAGGAACCCACCTCGCCACGGGCCTGGCTAACGGCAAAGTCTTCGCTTACTCCTCCTCTAGCCCCGAGACCTGGAAACTGGAAACAAACCGCTGGTCCGCGCACACCGCGCGCGTGACGTCGCTGTCCTGGTCGCCTGACGGCACGAAAGCTGTGTCGGGCAGTCTTGACACGAATGTTTGCGTCTGGAGTTTGGCGAACCCGGGTGGTCGCGTCAAAGCTACGAATGCGCACAAGGAGGGCGTGGGAGCTGTGGTATGGGCTGAGGATGGGAGGGTGGTGAGTGCTGGTGCTGATGCGGCGGTTAAGGTGTGGAAGGTTGATGGGGTGGCGTAGATTGGGGGTGGAAAGTATGTATAGAGGATAGAATCGATGTCGATATGTCTGGATATTGTCAGGTTATCCTAGTGTGTCCATTCCGAGTGGTCTTGCTTTGTGTTCGTTTCCCCAGCAGCAGTTGTCTATGCATCATGGCGATGATGTGGCAACACACGGACTCTCACGACAAATGCTGTAAGATCAAGTGAGGTAGCCATTTGAAGCTTCATTTCTCAAGGGTGAACAATAAAATGAGTAGCATTTGGGGCGTTTGCATTCATTACAAGTTTGAATTGTTTATATATGTGCAAATGCACAGAAGAAGTAAAAAAAGGGAAATAAAACATCATCCCCGGGTATACACACATTTTCCTTCCTGCAACCGGTCCCTTCTCCTTCTAGCTGTGTATCAGTGGTCGTCGGGTATTTCCAGCGTACCAGCAGGAGCGCTTCTCAAATTCTGTAGAAACACAATGGAGAAGTGAATCGGTTTGGAGAGCCCTCGGCCCAAAAGATGATTGGGGATCGAACGGCCTAATCGAGATCTTAATTATGATTGTCAAGCAAGGGTTTTGAACGGCTTGTGACAGGTGATCGGCCCTGTCAATACTGTCTGAATCGTACGACTTGGGGCGAGTCGAAAAATGCCTTAGTCGCGCCGTACAGGGAATCTAGATCACGTACTAGAAGAGAAGATGTCAGTAAAAGCTCAAAATCACCGGAATGGAGTTTTTGAAAACTAACCGGAATGAAAAGGTACGGCACTCTCCTCTCGTACTCCTTCCACGCTTCACCATACTTCTCCCTACACCTCTGAATGTCACGGTACGCGCGGTGCACGATCATGAGCGAGAAGAACACTGGGTAGAACCAGGGGAAAGGACTCTTGAAGCCAGTGATCAGACCCCAGCAAAGCGCAAAGTACAGATCGGCAGTGTACTGCACCTTGCGTGCGTACTTGTACCAGCCGTCGCAGAGGAGGTTGTCGCCGGACTCAGTCTTAATGAATTCGGGGTTCTCGACGTACTTCCATGGCAGTTGCGGGAAGGTGTTGCGGTGGACGTGGTAGCCGCGCTGCATGCTGCGGAACATGCACTTCTGGCTGTTGCCAGTGTCCCAGACCCAGTAGGCGAACAGGTAGCTGACGTACATCCAGACGAGGAAGGGCTTGGACCAGGCGTACTCGCTCGGGTCGTGGTTGGCGAGGTAGATGGTGCAGTGGCAGTAGGAGAGAGGGACACCTGCGAGGTTCCAGAAGATGAGCATGAAGCCCCACTTCTCGTAGTACATGTCCCAGGTGGTGACAATCATCTCCTCGCCCTTGGAGCACGCGTTGGCGTACAGGAAGTGGGCCATGACGAGGAAGGCGACCTCGGGAGTCACGTAGCCGTAGGTCTCGTACTGGCGAGCGGCGGCGGACAGAGAGATGAGGTAGAGGATGTACCAGGGAAGACGGACTTCAAAGAACATCTTGAAGTCGAGCCAGCCGAACATGCGCGGGTTGAGCTCGGCGCCCATGAAGAAGTCGTAGATGTGGGAACCGGTCATGCGGTGCTGTGCGCCACGGGCGAATGCAGAGATGTAGGCTACGATCGCGACAATGAAACCGGAGCAGATAGCCACGCTCATGAGAGGGCCGAACTCGTCGATCAGGGTGTAGAGCGGGAAGAGGCCAGTGACGTGAAGACCAACAGCCATGATGTTGGTCGCGTAGAAGCTCCAGACACCGCTGCAGTAGTATCGCAGCTGCTTGCCGCCGGCGAAAGGCAGAGGCTTGCCGGTTGAGTAGACACCGGGCATGAGGCAGTACATAGCACCCTGGACGACCAGGAAAGTCCAGTAGATGATCCAGGCCTGCAAGTGAGGGAAAGAGCCAGTGTAGGCGAGGTTTGCGACGTGGCGAGTGTACTGGGCCCAAGTCATGCTGGGCTCAGACGGGAACTTGCCGTCGTAGTAGGTCGCGCCAACCCACATGAACCACATCAAAGCCGGGAAACCGAACATCATGGCAGTGACGCCGATGGTGCCGCCAAAGTCGAAGTGAGGAGCGGCATCAATCTTGGGGTCGCCGCCCTCCATCCAGCCATCGATGATCCTGGCCTTGGGTGCAGCAGCGGGAACGCCATTGGCAGCGGCCTTGTTGTCGATGTCCTCCACTTTGGTCTCTTGTCTGGGAATCTTCAACACGGGGTCGACATCGAGTTCGAGTTCCTCTTCGGCGGACGAGTCGGTGGTAGGAGCGACCGACTTGCGGGTGGTGCGGCGTCTGGTGGGAGTCTCGACGAAACCTTCGGGGAGGGGTGCCTTTCTGCGACGCGTGTGTCAGCAATTTCATTCGCGCGTGAGGATTCCCAGTCGAAGTGATATGTGGTGTTCACTTACTTGGGCGTCTTGCCCGTCTGGGAGCGCGTGACCCTCGACATTTTCAGCAGGCCAATGGCTCTCTTCAGTCGGTGTCAATGGGTATGCTGAGACCTTCAGCCGGAGAGAAAAGGAGTCGCAAGCAACAACAACACGGCGGGGATGTTGACAGCTGGTCGACGGCCGCTAAGAGGCGTTAGATTTTCTGAAGCCCATCCACCAAAGATCGGCCTCCAATTTGTTTACTGCCCCGGCATAATCGTCTTCCGGGGTCGTTGCGGCGCCACCCACTGAACATTCAAACTTTATCTGCCGGTGCCTGCCAAGCATCGCGTCTTCTTCACTTCCATTGCTATTGCCCGATGCGGTAATGGCGATATGCTTGATGTTGGGTGTACAAAACGTCCACGGGGAGCTATAACAAATTGCTTTTTTTTTTTTTTGAAAATCGCTACGCATGTCCTCATGCACAGTCGATCTGACATGCATCTCATCGATCCTGGGCTTCCTGTGGACCCGCTTATCGAAGCTTCACTCGCTTCACGAAGCAGTCATAGAATAGCTTCATCGATAAACACAAACACGCCAAATAACAGCAAATTCCCCTATCCACCATGTTGATTCAAGAGTCCTTCAAAGATGTGCCCACCCAAGATGGCGGTAGCATGCGTATCTTCACCTTCCACCCACAAATCCCTAACTACCCGAAGGCCAAGTTCCCAGGTGTTGTGGTGTTCAGCGAGATCTACCAGGGTGAGTATGATATTCGCGATATTGAGAACACGACTAGTTTTTGACCCAGCCGGTTGAGAGCAGTTGCCTTCCATACACGTAACACCAACTGACAACATCCAGTGACCGGCCCGGTACAGCGTTTCGCCCGCCAGATCGCCTCTCACGGCTACATCGTCGCGGCTCCCAGCTCCTACCACGAGTTCACTGGCCCTGAGGCTCTTGCCTACGATGGCCCTGGCACTGACGCAGGCAACGCGTGGAAAATCGAGAAGAAGGTCGCTGCATACGACGAGGACGCCACTCTGAGCGTCGACTTGCTCACCAGCATGGAGACTTGCAATGGGCGTATCGGTGAGTTTCCAACCGTCCCAGATGATATAGAACATTAAGCTAATTGGTTTGCACAGTATGTCTCGATATCCTATGTCTTCAGCCTTGATAGCACCACTAACTAAATCTAAAGGGCGCCACCGGCATGTGTCTCGGCGGCCACCTCGCCTTCCGCGCCGCCTTCGACAAACGCATCAAGGCCGCAGTCTGCTACTTCGCCACCGACATCCACTCGCACACTCTCGGTCACGGCAAGAACGACGACAGCCTCGACCGCGTCAAGGACATCACCGGCGAGCTCATCATGGTGCGTTGCAACCTCAACCCTCACACAAATTTACCTCTCCAAACATCCCCGCCCAAAATACATCTTCGACTTACTGATTAACATCACACAGATCTTCGGTAAAAAAGACACCCACGTCCCTCCCCAAGGCCGCGACCTCATCCGCAAGACCCTGCACGACGCCGGCGTGACGTTCTCTTTCTACGAGCCTGCCTGGGCTCAGCATGCGTTCATTCGCGACGAGCTGTCGAAGTATGTTCATCAACCTCCATCACATCAACTCTACACACACCCCCAACGCAAAGACTTCCGCATACTGACAACATTACAGGGGCCGCTACGACCCAGCTCTCGCAGGCATCTGCTTCCAGATGTTGCTGGAGCTCTTCGGACGCACGTTGAACGGCGATTTGGGGCCTGTTGCTGGGGAGGTGGAGGAGCCGGAGGACGTGTGCTAGATCTTTCGGAGAATTTGAATATCATGTCGCTCACTGTATGTATGCACGATATGGAAAATTCTTGTGCATTTCGGTGGACATACCGGTCTTCCTGAGTCTATTGAGTGAGGTCTGGTCACTGCGACACTAACTAAAACTTCCTAATAGCCACCCTAGAATTCCTTCTGAGAGGCTCATCGTCACGAGCTACACTTGCCAATTCCACAAGAAGCCCACAGGTCACCCAGGAAGCCACGAAAAAATCAAGACTGGTATCCGGAAGAAGGACGGGGGACTCCACCGCCAAATCGCCATGCAATACAAAATACAACGTAATAACAACAGTGAAGAAAAATATCAGCCCCAATAACAACCACTCACATGTACTCCTCCCGCTTAACCAGCGCCACAGGCGGCACATACTGCTTCCTCCCATAAACAAAATAATAAACAACCGCAAACCCAATGATCCCCGCGAAAATCACTATCGCGTAATTCATCCCCGCGGCATCAGGATTCGCCACCGGCGGGAAGAACGCAAACACATATATCGCGAACAAATAGCACAGCGCCAGAATATTCACCACCGCGCCGTATTTCCCTAGAGACCAGCGGGCGTGCGGGAGGGGCTCGCGACGGAAACGTTTGAGCAGCACGACACTGATGACGATGATGTAGGAGGTCAGCAGCGAGACGGAGGTCAGGGCGAGGATGGCGTTGAGGGCTGCTGTGGAGCCGATGTTGATGAGGGAGAGGAGGCTGGTTACGGTGAGGGAGATGAGCACGGCGTTCAGCGGGATGTTCCAGTTGGGCTGGATGCGGCCGACCCAGGCGGAGCAGGGGACGCCGCCGTCGCGGGCGAAGGACCAGAGTTGGCGGGATGCCGTGGCGACTTCGGCGATGGCGGCGGAGATTAGAGTTAGGATCACGATGGTCGTGAGAACGCTGGCGCCGGCGAGGGAGCGCGTGGTGTTGTAGAATAGCTGGATGAAAGGGTAGCCCGTCGGGGAGTCGAGGATGGAGGTCACGTCGCCGAGGGTGAAGCTGAGGGTGATGGCCATGACGAAGCCGAGCAGGCCGTTGAAGCAGAAAGCGGATATCATGGCGCGCGGGAGCGTGGTGGAGGCGTCTTTGACTTCTTCGGACATGTGCACGGCGCAGTCGAAGCCGATGAGCGAGAGCACGGGGGAGAGAAGGCCGACCATGAAGGCGGTGCCGTCGCTGTTCCAGGCGCCGCCGTTGGCGAACTCGGTGAAGACTCTGTCTGCTGGGGCGGTGGGGGCGAGGACCCAGAGGACTGGAGTGTGTTAGTTTTTGGATGTGAGATGGGGATGTTGGAACGCGATGGACGTACCGATGATGATCGCGAAGAAGCCAACAACGTGAAGGACGAGCAGTAGGCCTTCAACGAGAGGAAGCTTCTTAGCCAAAGCAGTGTTGAAGAAGATAGCAAAGGCAGTGACCGCGATGACCAAGAGTGTTCCATGCCATGGTCTTTGACCCTCCAGCGCGTACTTTTCGTTGTTAAGTGCGATCAATCCTTGGATGATCGTTCCGCACAGGAAAGTGATGGAGCAGATCGCAGCTTGCCAGCCAGTGAAACAGAGCCAGCCGACAATGTATGACAAGAAGCGTTGGAACCGTGGCGGTGACCATTCTGAGACCCAATGGTACTATAGGACGAAGAGTTCAAGTTAGCAGAGTGTCATAGATGTCATATCGGATTCTATCCTTCGGTTTCGTCGTACCTGTCCTCCTGATGTAGGTGCCCTGTGACGGATTGTCAGTAAGATGTGCAGTTGTGATCGTTTCGCCAGTTGATGCGACTTACATTGAAGCCATCTCAGCAATCGACAAGTACACAAAGGAGAAGCCAATAAACACAATGAGGAATGCCCATATCACACCTGCGGTTCCTCCATTGGTCAAAATGCTCGCCAAAGTCGTAAGAAGCACCTCCCACGTCGCGATCAATGTACACGCAAAGCCGACCATGGAGGTGAATTGAAAGTTCCTCTATAGACATGTTAGCAAGAATATCATGCGCCGTGGCCAGAAGCTCTCATAGTGTTCCTTTCTTGAGACTTACGCGCAACTCTTGAATCCTTCCAAGTTGTGACATCTCCTTCCTATCTGCCTCTGTACCCTGCCATTTCCTCTTTACGGCGCCCTCTTGCATCTCGTAGACGTCTGCATCGTCGGCTTGTCGTACTGCTTGCGCGGTTTCGAGCTTCTGCTGGATCGGTCCATCCGAAGCTGGTGAAGAACTCATGATTGCTAGAGGCGCGATATGTAGTTCGCGTTCATGGAGTAGCCAGGCGCAAATGCGCAATGAATAAGACGAAAACCCTCAATAATTTTGCCGGGGCCTGCAGCTGGAGGAAACAAGCGATCTGCAGAACAGGACAGGCGAAGGCTGTGGATTACAGACGAAGGATTCGCGACCAGATCTCAGGAAGCGAAAAGATGTATGTACGATGATGAGATGATGTGCCCCGAGCACCTCGTGGCTGGGCACATGGCAAGAGAGACGATGAGTGCTCATCACGGATGGAACGGCGAATAGCGCCGTGTCCCTCGTTGGAGGGGCCATCTGCCCTTTGGACGAGAGCTTGATGATCCCGCCGAACTGAGGTGCGCGCCCTGGTCCTACCGGTCGAGCCGAGTGATTTAGCGCACTCTAGTCTGGGGGACCGCTATGCGGCATCCACTTAGGGTCACAGCCAACCGTCGATTGCGCACTTGGGCAACGGTTGGTGGACTGAGCTTGACCTTGCAGGACCCTTCCTTTTGTGGTTTTGGTAGAAGCTGAAGAGTTGAGCATTTGGAAGGTTGCACCCACCACCATGGCTCAGGGCTGATTGAGCAACATTGCAGGGTTCATCGTGGTCGAGGGAAAGTGGCAGTGGAATTATGGCTCTGCGAAACAATAATTGACCCGTCCCACGTTGCAGTGAGAGGTTTCTTGTTACTGGGGCTCAACGGCCATCACAGCTAAAGTCCAAGTGCTGAGCGTGCAAGCGTGTGACACGACCGCGAAAGCACAAGAACTTAGCACCAGATTCTCAAAGTACAGCACTGTACCACAGTTGCCATACACGTCCAGTACAGCATGGTGCAGGACATTCTGCTCTCTAGGCCTCCTGCGTCTCGTGCGCTGGCATTGGACAGCTTGGTCCTCGAGAGTTTATCGCAAGATCCTGATCTAGCGAAAGTCAGAGTGTCTGCAGATGCGCTTAACGCGTTCCCCTTTGCGCGAGCTCCTCTTTCATCCGCGGTCTCGTACTTCAGCTCGTAAAAGCCCCGAGGCAACTTGCAAGCATTGAGACGCGTCCGTTGATCCCTGCCTGCACTCCTATAACATGCGTCTGTTGTTGACTGGGTATTCCACCTTCACGGGAGGATTGGAGTGGGCTGTCGACTGCCGGCAATGCAATTGAAATTCCCCGGTAATAGTGGAAGCACTATAGTCCGAGCACTCTTTGGCTGCAGGTGGCGCTCATATGTGACGTGACATGCTTCGCATCGATGATAGCATTGCTGGATCGAGGTATTGCTCTGGTCGTCGAGACACCTCGTAGTTGTAGTCGCCGGAACTCGATCCGATGGATGTTGAACAAAGTAGCATCTTAGTCTACCATTATGTGTCTTCATTCCATTGTGTGAAGACAGGAGCAAAGTCCGAGCGTAGCCAATTCTCGAATCCACTTGATGCCGAGAGAGCCCATTGGCCGTTAGCGGATAAAGATCGACGTTGCGGCATCCTTCGAACTTCACCTCGGGCCAGCTCTTGCGCACAGCGCTTGCCAACTGCGGAGATTCTCGTTAACGTGCATGGTAGGCGAGTGCAACCCCGAACTCACCTGCTCTAGTCTCTTCAACCAGCGCATGCCCTCAACACCCTCCTCTCAGCGCAGTAAGCTCTCGAAAATGGCACTGTCTCCGAATGGGGTATAATCACGTGCCTGCTTACGCCCAATCGTGTGCAAAGAGCGTCGAATCTCCTGCGTATAACGCGTCTTATCAGTGCTGTCATATGCATACAACCGGCGTCAGGTCCGCAAGCGATAGAAGGTACTGCGCGGAATCCTTCCAATCTATCGTGATCACTGATCACAGCTCATGAGAGTGTCTCAGAGAGAGCCAGACGAGCCAGTCCTATGGACTCTGTAAACCCTAGGCGTTGCGTGTATCCATGGCTCCAGGCTCGCGCAGATCCGGATGCCTGGAGCCTTTCTCATCACACGCTCTCGGAGCCTGGACCCATGCGCGTACAAACCGCCACACCTACCCGAAACTTTTCCCAGTCCCACGAGCCGAGAGTGTGCTTGCGTGCTGTGTTCTGAGTGTGCATGGTGTCCGACCACACCAATCCCCTCTGCTGGGACTGAAGGTACATCATTATTGGACGGTCCACGCCAGTGTTCTCCGTCCAGTACACTAATCCACTCTGTTACTCGAAACTCGCGATCGTTCAAAGCTACCGACGCCTGGAAATTGCAGACTCGGCATCTGGCATTGCGCAACCCTACCACTATCTACTCAGCTCGGAGTACCTAAGATCCCGGTACCGGCTTTTGTATTGTCAGCTCTCTCGCATGTCGACCTCTCAGTCGCACAAAATCTCTTTGTTGCCATCGCTGTAGCCGTGAAGGCTACTCAAGTTACACAACAGTATGGCTACACTATCAACGGCGGTGCCCGACGGCGACCGGCCTCCCCTGCTCAAACTCGACGATAACCACCATGGCAGCTGGCTAGTGATCTCAAGTGCTTTCGGCCTGGTCATCATCCTGCTTACACTCATTATCCGGATTTACCTTCGATATAGAGTCTCGCCACCTTTCGCCGCAGACGATATAGCACTAACTGTGTCAACGGCTCTTGCTGTAATACAATGCGCTCTTGTATTTGCGGGCGTCCACCAGGGAGACGGAACATCCATTGATCTGATAGACCCAGATAACATTGCCCCGATACAACAGGTCAGCATCGCGGGATCACACGGCATCTCGGTCAATAGCTAACAATCACAACAGCTCAACTACGCAGCCAACATATTCTTCGTCCTCACGCTCTATGCCTCGAAAGTCTGCCTTGTGCTACTGTTTAGGCGCATTTCCTCAGGCATCGTTCACAAAAAGATTTCTCTGGTCGCCCTAGGTATCACGCTTACTCTGGGTTTCGTCTCTGTGCTGCTGAGTGCACTTCGCTGTGACCTCAGCCAGCCGTGGCTCCAGTTCGGCAACGTAGGCGACGCAAAATGCGGTTCCCTGTTCGCTCAATGGAAAGCGATTGTTGGTCTCGACATCGCGACTGAGGTGGGCTTGTTCGTTATGGCCGTCCACCTGGTATGGGGTCTCCAAGCCGCCGTCTCCACCAAACTCAGAGTAATCTTCGCGTTTGGCCTGCGGTTACCGTAAGTTTCATACTTATTAGACAGTATTCTCGACCAGCCACGCTAACAAACCAACAGAGTCATCGCCCTTGCCGCTCTCCAAGTCCACTACCTCGCCCAAAAGCTCTCCTCCACAAACAAAACCCTCGACGGCGTCCCCACAATCATCTGCCGCCAAACCGAAATCTTCTACGCCATCATGGCCTCGACGATCCCCTGCCTGCGTCCCTTCCTCGCCTCCTTCTTCACTGGCTTCGGCGCCATGGGCGGCGAAACCGTCATCGCAGGGTCCCAAGTCGGCAACTCCGGATCCAACAACTCCCGCGAAAAGAGCGCTTACGCCCTGGGCTCGATGCAGAGCGCCGATCGCGTTGAGAGAGCAAAAGAGAAGCGCAGGAGTAGCCGCAGCATGGGGCTGACGATGATGCGCGGCGGGCGCAGTTCGCGCGATCTCGACAATTTTGGGAACGATGCGCAGAATCAGGCGCATGTCGGTCACGATACGACGGGGAGTTCGAGCCGGACTGCTGTGCCGACGGTGGCGTCGGGGGATGCGGTTTCAATTGTGAGCAATGAGAGCACGAAGATGATTATTACGAAGGAGGTGCAGTGGCATGTTGATAGTGAGAGGGGGAGTATGGTGAGGCCTTTGTAGATGTTTTTTTTGTTTCTGATCTTGGGGTTTGGGGGAACGAATGGGATGGGATGGGCTATGGGCAAGCCTTAAGTATTATGGGATGGGGCTTCACGAAGTCAAAGGGGCTGGGTCATGAGAGCTACATGCTCGTTGGTTTGCATTTAGCGACGGAGTTCTGGAGTTTTGATGGTCAAGCACTCCTAACATGGAGGTTTGAGGAAGGACATGATGGGGTTGACGAACGCATGTTGTTTTCCTGTTTTTCTTTCTTCTCTAAATTCCCGATGTACAGACGCGGAGAAGTTTCTTGTTGTCGTCTTGGGATATCATGAGAAAGCAGAGCAGTGTATATAGAGTGCTAAACATTCTCTGATGGGATCCAAGTATGAATTTCACGCAAGCTTTAATATTCAACATTGGTCACGTTCCATCTCATTTGGCCATTGTTTAGCAGTCTCGGCGTATGAGAGTCGTGGAAGAGTCGAACGACTATCTCATGAAAGTACGTGGTTGCTAAGATCTTGCAAGGATACCGTTCAAAGACTTCGCGTATTCCGAATGTGGTATAACAAAATGGTACATTTCTGTCTCCTGTTCTGTCTTCATTGATATTTTACATTCGACGCCAGATCATCCTGTCTAGCTGAAAGAACGTGCACATTCATCAATGGATTTGGGTGCTTACGACTAGTCTATTACAACACATCCTGATGTAACCAAGCGGCTGTTTGAGCCGAAGGCCGAGGTGTTTGTAAGCCAGTCTGGACCTCACCCATGCACATCCTCCGTGTACATGCAGTCAGTCAGCCATCGATCGCGGCAGTGTTACCGCAGGATTATTGAAAGAAAACAATCATAATTAGCCCCCCAGAGCACGATATAGAAAGGCATCGCACGCGTGTGCTGAACGTGGAACGACGGATTCTGTGCTATTTGCCTCCTTGGCCAACTTGTTGTTTCTGAGCCTCGACGCTATTCACCCAGACTCTTTGCCACAGATAATACGTCCACTGCGAAACACAATCGACTCCTAGCTCTAGGCCAAGGCAACCATCCCATCCCTGCAAAGCAAATTGAACCAACCACAAGCCCAAACAAACACCACCTACACATCGTTACCCGGTCCCCACCCAACCCAAGAAACGAAAAAAGAGAAACAGATATCATCAAAAATGCCCCCCAACACCGACCACTCCAACATGGACGACGTCCGCGACCCCTCCACCGGCGCCTTCAAACGTCCCAACGCTGCCTTCAGAAACTGGATCTCCTCCTCCCCCGGCGCGCGTTTCCCCCCAGCAAAAGACCGCTACGTCCTCTACCTCAACCGCGGCTGCCCCTGGGCTCACCGCACCAACATCGTCCGCAGCCTCAAAGGCCTCGAACCCATCATCCAGCTCGTAACCATGGGTTTCAACCTCGGCCCCGAAGGCTGGGAGTACGATGGCACCGCTGGTTCAGACGCCAAAGACCCATTATATGGCTTCACGAAGCACAAACAATTATATTTGAAAGCTGATCCTGAATACAAAGGAAGGTATACGGTTCCTGTGCTGTGGGATAAGGTAGAAGAGACGATTGTGAGCAATTAGTC
>Ga0265797_10008527_pt1 | contig 13621 bp, 7 predicted proteins | sample P2T30metagenome_FD_192433 | JGI IMG/M metagenome (GOLD analysis project Ga0265797, IMG submission 192433) | Plant litter microbial communities from East Loma Ridge, Irvine, California - P2 T30 | ecosystem: Environmental > Terrestrial > Plant litter > Unclassified | place: USA: California... | reverse complement strand
TAACTTTTTTTCTGGACGTCTTGGTCGTGGCGCAGGGGCGGGTTGAGAGATGCCGAGGTCCAGAGGAGGAGTGGGAGTGAGACTCCTCCGCTGCATTTGGGACAGACGCCGCTCTTGGTGGACCATTGCGCACGTAATATTGAAAACCCTAACCCTCTAGCAGCCTGCACAAGGGGGCATGTGAACATGAATCGTGGCATGTCCAACGTACATGTAGATGCACTTACAAACATTGCCAGAGAGAGGATAACACGAAGATGCGCAAGGATGTAAATGTACATACACCTTCAACACGCTGCTAAGCCTGGACAACAGATGACCCATATAATTCGCTACAAGTTAGGAACAAGAAACCTCTAAGCTGGCAATACAGCCACTCTCCATGTATCGCTGACTACGAGTCAAAGCTGTACCTCAACCACTCACCCACAGCCCTCAGGCTCTCCCATCTCACAGTCTCGTTCTCGTCCTGCATCAAAGCCATCACTCTCGCCTTGAGACCAGCCTTCTCCAGAGTCGACCTCTTCTCAGGGCACTGCTTCACCAAGAACGCCACGTCGCTACATCCAATCGCGAGAACCTGTTTGTCGCTTGACCAGTCCTTGCTCAAGATCTCAGCAAGCTTGTTCAAGTACGCACCATTCTCTGTTGTGATCACGCTCAACGCATTCTCCCTCCAGAAGTCCGCGTTCTTGTGCGGCGGCGACCAGCGGAGGTGGCCAGAGTCGAGCTCGTGTGTGTATGTTTCCAGTGTGGTGCGAGAAGATGTGTATTCCTCGAGCAGATTGGAAAGGTTCTCAAGATCCTCCTGCAGGTCCTGGTCGGCAAGCTGGCGGGTCTTGAGGTTCTGAAGGATGGCAGGCAAGCGCACAGCGATCGCACCAGGCAGGAGAGTGTCTTTGTTCGCGGAGAGGATGTTGTTAAGCGTACCGAGGATCATGCGCGTAGTCTTCTCCTTGGGCGAGATGCGCAGAAGGGAAGCGTACAGGGGAATGATATCATGGTCCTCATCGAGACCGGGACCGACGAGCTTGCCCTCGAAACTCAATTGCCAGATGACGAGCAAGATGTGGTAAAGAAGCTGGAGGCCAACGCTACCGCCGACCTTGACATTGCTGTCAGCGACACTACGTGCGCTAGAAGCTGTAGCACTGCTGCCATTGAGAGTGCTGTCGGAGTCTCTTCCACCAGAAGCTGTGCGCAGAACTTCCACCAGAGGAGAGAGAGTCTCTTGTCGCTGCTTCCAGAAAAGCTGGCGTGATTTCTGCGTCCTGAGAAGAGCAGAGTATTCTTGGCAAGCAATGTCCTGTAGGTTGGAGTCCGTCTGCTTGCTGAGCTGGGCAATGTATGTGTAGGTCTTCGGCAGGGCATCGTCAATCGAGGGGTTCGATTTGGGGTACGCTGACAGAGCATGACCGAGCAGAGTAGAGAGAAGCGCAGATGCGAGAAGAGGGATGGGGTCTTCGGGACTAGGCGACTGCTTCAGCAGTGGGAGAAGAGGCTTGAAGGGTTCGGGGTGCTTGACGAGCGACTGTGTGAGTTCGGGAATGTCTGAATAGTGTTAGCTGCGTATCGCGGCATTGAAAAGTATTAAATCACGCACCATCGACAAGATCGCCAGCGAGTACCAGCATGTACTGCAAGATGTCCGTTCGTTTCGCAGCGCTCTCGAATATGCTCTTCACATCGTCGCCGCCCAGCAGCAGCTGTGTGTATGTCTTGACATCTCCCTCAATTGTCTGCTTCCTCTGCTCCTTGCGCACCTTGTCAATCGCCTTAATCTTCTTGAGGTCCTCCTCGGTGATTGTTTTGGCGCGGACAGCTCCCTCCCAGCTGATAGGCCGTGCGCGGATGTTGTTCTGGAGGGAAGAGATGTATGCGGGCGGGTCGAGAGACATGGCTGGTGTGTGGAGAGGTCTGACCGGCGGTACAGACGTGTGTGTTTGATGTGGTGAGGCAGCGTCAAGCTGCGATGCCTCGTTGGGTTCGTTCGAGATGCCTGGTCGTCTGGACTGCACGGGAGCTTAGACCTGATAGCTGCGGCATGACGACTGATGAGGCAGGGCTTGACATCTCGCCCGCCGTAGAATTCGCGACTTCGAGGAAATCTCTCGACAGCAGACTATCAAACGCCACCCATTGCGCCGGCTAAAGATCAGCCGTGCTATTCTGCCATCACAACACATTGTGACAGAATACTTCACCAAGATGACCTCACTCAAGAGGTCTCACGCGACCACGACGCCGACGACCACGCTGAGCAGCAAAACCTACCTGCGCACCCTCAAATCCGGCAAGGTTCAAAAGATTGTTCGCGAACTCTACCTGCGCCAGGACATCCCATGCTCAAGTCAGCTCTGCACAGTATGCCTCGATCAACAGGCTTCCGGCTTCCACAACAAGCCTGCTCCATTTGTCCTCAGCGCCACTCCAGGTGCTACTAAGCAATTTCCCCAAGGTCACTACCTGATTCCGGACACCAATGCTTTTCTCAATGGAATGGACCTCTTCGAAGCCGAAGGAGCGTTCATGGATGTCATTGTCCTCCAAACCGTGCTCGAAGAGGTCAAGAACAGAAGTTTGCCTCTTTACCATCGTTTAATAGCATTGACGAAGAATGATGGCAAGCGCTTCTATGTCTTCTTCAATGAGTTTAGACTAGAGACCTACGTTCAGCGTGAAGCTGGTGAGACCATCAACGACCGAAATGATCGTGCCATTCGTCGCGCTTGTGCCTGGTACAACGAGCACCTGCAACAGGCAGCCAGCGCACGCAAGAGCGCAAGATCTCCCGCTGTTGTTATGATCAGTGATGATCGCGACAACATTCGCAAAGGTAAAGCGGAGGACGTCACAGCTTACCCTCTCCGCGATTATGTCTCTCAACTACCAGATGCCGACAAGCTGTTGGACATGATCCCAGAACGATCATCAACCAGGGATGGCAAGGCCGAACTTTTCTACCCAGAATACATCTCGATGAGTGCCATGCTCACGGGTGTGAAGGCTGGCACTCTTCATCAGGGTATCTTCAACGTCTCAACATACAACTACCTCGAAGGCAGTGTGCACGTCCCTGCATTCGATCGCCAACTCATCATCCAAGGAAGGGAGAACAGCAACCGTGCCGTTTCTGGTGACGTTGTTGTTGTGGAGGTGCTACCTAAGATCGAGTGGAAGGCGCCTTCATCAAAGGTGATTGAAGAGGACGAGGTCAACAAGAATGAGAACGCCGACAACGAAGATCAATCCGAGGGCATCGTCACGGAACAGGAACGTCGTGCTCTCCAGGAAGAAGTGAAGAAGACACATTCCGCTGGCCTCGAAAACCAACCCCGACCCACATGCCGTGTCGTCGGCATCGTCAAGCGTAACTGGCGACAGTATGTTGGTCACATCGACCGCGACTCTGTCCGTGGCGGATCAAAGAACGGCCAAGCACAGCAAACGGTCTTCCTTGTTCCCATGGACAAGCGAGTCCCTAAGATTCGGGTACGCACCAGGCAGGCTGCCGACCTGCTCGGCAAACGTGTTCTCGTCGCAGTGGACTCCTGGGGACGCGATTCACGTTATCCTGTCGGCCATTTCGTCCGCAGTCTGGGTGAGCTGGAATCGAAGGGGGCCGAAACCGAGGCTTTGCTACTCGAATGGGATGTGCAATACCGACCTTTCCCGAAGACTGTGCTTGACTGCTTGCCTGCGGAGGGACATGACTGGAGAGTTCCGTCTTCCATCGAGCATCCTGGTTGGCGCGGCCGTCGCGATCTGCGCGACAAGATTGTATGCTCTATCGACCCTCCGGGTGCTAAGGATCTTGACGATGCTTTACACGCCAGGAAGTTGCCCAACGGCAACTTTGAAGTTGGTGTGCACATTGCAGACGTTTCCAACTTCGTCAGGCCTAACAACGCTATGGACAAGGAGGCTGCTCTACGAGGCACAACTGTCTACCTCGTTGACAAGCGTATTGACATGTTGCCACATCTGCTCGGCACTGACCTCTGCTCACTGAAGCCTTACGTGGAGCGATTTGCGTTCAGTGTTATCTGGGAGCTTGACCAGAATTCAGACATCGTGAACGTGGACTACACGAAGAGTGTGATCCGCAGTCGCGAGGCTTTCACCTACGAGGCTGCCCAACTTCGCATCGACGACAACTCACAACAAGATGAACTCACAGAGGGTATGCGTCACCTGATGATGCTTTCGAAGAAGCTCAAGGCAAAGCGCATGGCAGCTGGCGCACTCAACCTGGCCTCTCCCGAGGTGCGTGTTGAGGCTGAGAGCGAGACTGCGGACCCCGTGGACGTCAAGGTCAAGGAGTCTCTTGACACCAACTCGCTTGTTGAAGAGTTCATGCTTCTCGCCAACATCTCCGTTGCCTCCAAGATCAACGAGGCATTCCCACAGACAGCCTTGCTTCGTCGCCACGCCCCTCCTCCCAAGACCAACTTCGAAGAGCTCTCCAACCAGCTCAAGGTCAAGAAAGGCATGGAGCTTCGCACTGACTCCTCAAAGGCTCTTGCCGACAGTCTCGACGAATGCGTTGAGCCACAAAACCCCTTCTTCAACACTCTTGTCCGTATTTTGGCCACTCGCTGCATGATGAGCGCCGAGTACTTCTGTGCGGGTACTCTTTCTCCTTCCGAATTCCGCCACTACGGTCTCGCTTCCGAGATCTACACTCACTTCACATCACCCATCCGCCGTTACGCAGATTTGGAAGTCCATCGCCAGCTCGCTGCTGCGATCGACTACGAGCCCCTGGACGCCAGTCTGCAGTCTCGCAACAAGCTCGAAGGCGTGTGCAAGAACATCAACTTCCGTCACCGCAATGCACAGCAGGCTGGTCGCGCTTCGGTCGAATTCTACGTCGGTCAGGCGCTCAAGGGCCGAGTGATTGAGGAGGACGGCTTCGTGATGAGGATTTTCAGCAACGGCTTTGTCGTCTTCGTGCCGAGGTTCGGCATCGAAGGTCTCATCAGGCTGAAGGATCTGACTGGCTCCGAGAGGGACGAGGTCGACGGTGTGTTCGACCAGGCCGAGTACCGACTCGAGTTTGACGCTTCTGGCAAGGGCAAGAGGCAGGTGGAGCTGTTCCAGAAGGTCAAGGTTAGGATCGAGGATGAATTGGAGGGCAGTACGGGTAAGAGGAAAATCAAGCTGAACCTCATCTAAGGGCAGCTGAATAGATTTGCATTATTTGTAAAAGTACTTTGGAGATCAAAAAGCGCATCCAAAGGGATACACCTTCTTTCTCAATCGAGTATTTCCTACTGTTCCTGCGCATGAGTTTACATACAGCGATCTCTGTAGCCATGAAGTCGCTTCTATAGCATTATCGATGACGTTGATCCTGAACTTGTGTGGGACTGCCACTGAGATTATTTCCAACTTCCCAGATATTCAAGCCAATAGTTTGCTACTATGATATATCCCAAGTCCAAAACGACTGCGTCATACCGTTGAGATACGGCGGATCATGCTGTACGGATATTCATGCGCCCGAGTTGTAGCGTCCACATCGAGCCAGCAAGTCGTCCACATCGAGTCCCTTACGGTGTCGGTCTCACTGTCACTCGTTCTCTGCTGAATACCCAATAGAAGCCGGGCGAAGCAATACCGCACAGTTGTACCTTGAAAAAAGACCACAACATCTCAAGTCCGATACCCACTAAGCTCAATGTGAAACTCCCCTCCACTCTCAGCCACCCACCGCAAAAGGCTCTCCCACCGCCACTCCGCTTCAACCCTCCTACACCTCTCCCAATCATCATTGAGCAGCGCGACCCGCGCTTCTTGCACGCCATCCAGCAAGCCGACCCGTCTGAGAAGTCCGTTGGTGATTCGCTGCCGGCTCAGCGGCACGAGGTAGTCTTTGCACAGGCGCTTGCGGGTGCTGGTGTGCTCGGGCGTGGTGTGCATGACGGTTTTTTGGTATGCTTCGCGGGCTTTGAGGCATTGGCGCGTGGAGGTTTCGGGGGCTGTTAGGGTGGCTTCTTTGTCGCGGGCTATGTAGGGCATGGTTTGGCTGGTTTTGTGTGGTTGTGGTTGTGGGAGAAAGGTTTGAGTGGATTTCGTTCGCGTATGTGAACGCCTCCTGTTTTTTGGAAGTTGGGTGTGGGTTTGTTGTGATGTGAGAGATGTAATTGATTATCTTTTTTTGTTCTTGGTTCAGTTATCGTTTTGATTGAAATTAATACTGGTTGCTGTGCAAATATTTTTTTCTCTGGCCGCAGTGCTGACCAAATGGCAATAAGCTTTCTTCTCCCCCCCCTGGGTTGGGACTGAGATTGAGGTAAGCAAGCACCCATGACCTGCGATAGGAGCAGCACTATAAGCGCCTTCGGCAGAAAGCGCAAACATAACGCGCGACTTGAGAATAATGCATGCCTTCGAAAAATAAAAATTTGATCGCTACTCTTCTTCCATCCCATCCAAGTAAGCGACCAGTCTCTGCGAGTTTTGTCAGTACGCTTCGAACACGACGAAAAAATGGAGGACTTGCCTTCTTAATCACAACTCCGACCAAAGCACCCGAACCTTCTGCTGTCACCATCAAATACCTCAGGCCAAGCTTGCCGAACATCTCGACGACGTATTCCATCGGCGCTTGCGCGCAGACGCTCACAGGCGTGCGATCGACGAATGCACTGATGTCGGCTTCGTCGCTGTCTTCGGCTTCTCCAAGCACACGAACTTCAACATCCGAGCTGCTTTCAGCTTCGATGCTAGCGAGGCCGTGGATGAGTTCACCTTGTGCGATGTAGCCCTGTAAGTAGTTGACCTTCGAATCAGGAGTGGAGCGCACAAGCACGAGGCCAGCATCCAACAGACCGCGAGCCTCAAGTTGTGCCCTCTTCTCTTCCAGAAGAGCGCGTTTGACGCGCCCAGACTCCGGCACGATCACAGTGATTTCATCCATAGTCCTTTTCGGTGGTATGAGTTCCTCCGCTCGCACGCCCAATTTCTGCACAGCGCCCATAGCACTTTCGTGATCCAGAAATGGATGTCCGAGCACATTCTGCGCCAGATCGTACACGCTCTGTTTACCTATCGCGTCTGCTGTCCACTTCGCGACCAGAATCGCCACCATGTGTGGCAGTGTGGCGTCCAGTTCGCCTGTGAGTTCGAACATGATAGCGCACAGCGAGATTGTCATGCGCGAGACGCCTGCGAGGAACGCTGCGGCGCCGACGAGAGCTGCGAGACCTGGTGGAGGGGCTCCGGGGATTATGAGGGCGCTAAGACGGCCGAATAGTGCTCCTGCGGCGAGAGCTGGGATTATGACGCCTGATGGGACTTTGGTGCCGAAGGTGATGATTGTGAGGACCAGTTTGGTTAATGTACCAGCGGCTAGCAGCAAGAGATACGTGTTGCGGTTCGAGAGCTGCGCCTCTCGTTGGCAGACGTAGGATGAGGACGCTGCCACCGTGTTGCGGCAGTCCACGAAGAGGTTAGAGATCAGCACATCGTTCGGGTCGCGCGTCAGAGGGTTCGGGAACTGCAGGAGAGTTGTCGCAAGGACTACCATGGCGACCTCGAGCACAGGGTTGTTCTTGATAAGCGCAAAAGACCGGAACCACTTGCTCCAGAGGAAGTTTAGTCTGCAGAACGCACCGCCGAATAGACCGCCAATGATGCCAAGTAATATGAAGATCAAGTAGTGGGAGAGATCGTACGAAGCTCCGTAATGCGTTTCGAAGAGGACGAGTCTTCCCGTGCCGGTCGGGTCAAGCATTTTCAGAACAACGGCAGCGAACAAAGAGCATAGAAATGCGCACCAGAGGACTCTCCTGGGAAAGTAGGTGCTGATTTCCTCGTACGAGAAGAGAACACCACCGATGGGTGCGCCAAAAGCTATGGATCTGTCAGCTCAGCAGCTTAGGATAGTCAACCTGCCCAAAGAACGAACGTACCAACACTCAACCCGGCTGCACAGGCTACACTCAGCATCTCACGCATCTTGCGTCCATTGTTACGATACTTCGAAAACCTGTTCGCAACAAGATACCCGACGCAAGTGGATATATGCACAAATGGGCCTTCCTTGCCCAAGCACATCCCCGTAGCTACCGCAAAGACTGCACCAAAACCTTTCACAAACAGCACCTTGAAGTCCAGGAAATTCGGTATGACGAAGCCGGACAGGATGGTCTTGATCTCCGGTATGCCCGAGCCAGCAGCCATGTACATCGTCTTTCCTGTCGCGACGGGCGCTGGTGGGCCATTGTATTGGTCTTTGTCGCCTGTACCCGGCGATGCTGCTGGCAACGATCGCTTCGTAAGCATTGTCGCACTCGAGCTGATGATGCCGAAGGCCAGAGCGAAAGCCACATAGACCGCGAAGGAAGGCGCATAGTTGCTTGACCACTGGTGAAATTCATCGCATGTAGGCTCACCGAAGGTCACCACGGAAGATTTAATGTTTGCTTTTGGCGGAGATGGTATCCCACAGCAGGAGTCGAAATTTAGCAGCGGATTGCGTTTGCAGAAACCTATTTTCCAGTCGCTCACCGTCGCTTCGGCGACGTCAACGAGATATGCCACACAAGCAGTCAGAGTCCCGATGAGTGCAGCGGCGATCCAACCAGAGGCTTCATCGAACACAGCCAGAAAGCGGAAACGGGCGCCTTTGCGGCTATGGATGCCGCGCATGCGATTTGAGTCTTTGACCTACACGCATTCGTGAGTACGTCTCTTGAAACCGGCTACCGACAAAAGTGAAGCGATGTACCAGATCATGTAGCCAGTCAATGGTAGTGTAGTCGTTATACTTCAGCCGCTCGCCAACGGCTGTGTCAGCCATCTTGATTTCTTCAGCTGTTGTTTCGGGGTCTTTGTCCATCGAGTTTGAGCTCCGAGGTAGCTGTGAGGGTTGGTCTCCTTCGTCATGCCTGAGCAGTGGACTTCGTTCGGTCTCATCAGCCATGTTGATAAATCGTGAGACAATTGTAAGTTGAAGTCGAGATTGTTGAGAGAAAAGAGATCTTGTACATTCCCATACTTTACCTGCCTATCGGCCATGACGTCCAACTGCAGCAGGTTTCCTGCGCCTTCACCAGAGCTATCGGGACCTTATCGCTGCCCTCGACAAGTATGGCTGCAGGTCGAGATAGGACTTTGGTCGAAGGGAACATGCCTGCAGGGACCGAGCAAGCCACATGCATGTCTTATGTGTGACTTGGGGAAACCGAGATCTGCACATCTACTGACCATCGGGGTGGCTGAGATGCCTGGGGTCGCTGTTGTTTCCTTTTCTTTGGTGCCGAGTGCTGTACTACGATGGCGTTGATAAGAGAGATAAGCCAGCCTGGCAAAGTTGAGAAATAAGAACCCACACAACGACCACATTAGCTCATCTTTTAAGCATAGTTGTTATAGTCATCTTTGCAGTCGTCCATCTGATGAGCTGGTTGTTATACACCACTATGGTCATATGTTCTTTCTGCAGTAGCATGTCTGCAATATACATCACAGCAACCGACGCGACAAATATGATCCTCTGCCCAGATGATCATTTCTCTCCTTTGCGGCCGACAGGAAGCGGCCTCCACCCTCCACGGGGCTCGGGCAGCAACTACGCGGATCGGCTAGCGGCTGGGGCGGGCAAATTAGCTCTTTAGTGTTTGTTTAGGTTGGAGGGATTTGCACCTGGGCACTTGCATGTGATTAGCCGTCGTCTCAGTCTTCACACAGCGGCAGAAACGGCGTAAGGCAGGAGGGCAGCATACTGAAAAGCGGCGGGTGGAAGGAGTTTGAGGGAGTCTCAGTATTCCGAGTCATCGATCAGGTGACATTCGTTGAAACATCCCAGGGGCAGGTCATATCCGATGCGAACGGCAGCATCGTCATGCCTAGACTGGCCTGGCACATGTTTCTAGGACCAAGGAGAGCGGCGAGCCTCACGCACGCACGTCCTCGGTGGGAGAAGCAAGAGGGTCCTTCTCACTTGCCCCTTGAGCCAGCGCTACCTCCACCACGTACGATGTAGAAGTCCCAAATAATATTATTTCCTCCGCCCAGACACTGCGACAGGGCTCGCCAGTCCTGTCCGCCACTACTCCTGCTAAGTTACTGCCTGCGGTCTCCTGCGGCCTACGCTCTACTGTGCTGTACCTAGGTCACGCTGTCTGGATCACGTGTACTGTAAGTGCCAATGGGCCCTAGCAGGGCCATCTAACCCAAGCGAACCCCTCCATTCGTCGTCCCTCTCTCGGCTGTCCACTGGCCTGGCCTGCAAACCACACAGCACACGCGAGCTGCGGTTATTGTGGACCGCCGCACTACTGTACACCACTCACTCCTCCTCAACTCTACTCGCCTTGCTTCTCTTTCCCCCCTCCATTCCCTCTCTTCTTTCTCTCGCGCCCACCACAAACACACCCGAGTCACTGCAGCGACTCTGCCCTCACCACTCTTGATCGTCCGGCAGAAGCTAGGATGCTAACTGCACTGTCCATTGAACAGTATAGTTTCTCGATCTTCACCACCCTGCTCTACCGCCCTCCTTGCGGAATCGCCCTACATGTCTATAACTATTCCTGAAGACGCTACTATTGGCCGCATCGACTCGCCCGTGTGCGCCATGTACTCCGTCCCGTATATCCCGCTGTACTACGACAACGAGGATCCCGACGCTTCAGCTCTCAAGCTCGTCCAGACTTATGCCCCAGAGCAGTGGAAAGAGTCCAATGGCAAGATCAAGTTCAAGCGTTTCACCGAGGGCATCACCAACACTCTTACCAAAGCCACGATCGAGTGTCCCGGCAACACTGCTTCGGAAGTCGACAGGAACGCAATCCTTATAAGAGCATACGGAACAGGAACAGACGTCTTGATTGACAGGCAGAGAGAACTGAACTCGCACACATTGCTGGCCAGCAGAGGATTGGCACCGGCTCTGTTGGCGCGATTCGAGAACGGCTTGATGTACAAGTACGTTGAAGGAGACGTATGCTCGCCTGAGGACCTGAGGAAGGCCGAGGTCTACCAGCAAGTCGCGAAGCGTCTTGGAGAGTGGCATGGCAGCCTCCCAATCACCGCTATCAGTTCATTCCCACAAATCAATGGCAAGACTCCTGGCCAGAAGAGTGCACAGGCTACTGAACAGCAACCCACACCTGAACCAAACACATGGACGGTCGTCACCCAGTGGATTGACGCCTTGCCCACGGATACACCAGAACAAACAAAAAGAAGAGAGGATCTCCGCATCGAATTCGAGTCCATCGTTGCTAAATTCGCCGACGTCCCCGGTCTGTTCAACAAATCTTATGTCTTCTCGCACTGCGATTTGCTTTCGGGCAATGTTATTGTTCAACGCCCAACAGGCGAGACGAAGAGCTCATGCACCTACCCAGTCGCTTTCATCGACTACGAATACACCACACCCTCACCTGCCGCCTTCGACATCGCAAACCACTTTGCCGAGTGGGCGGGCTTCGAGTGCGACCACGCCAACGTGCCGACAAAATCTCAACGCCGCGACTTCCTACGCCACTATGTCACGAGCTTCTACGACAATGTCATTTGCGAAAACGAAAACCTCGCAGTGGAAATCGACCTGCGCGCCGCCATCGACCAACTCTACGAGCAAGTCGAAGACTTCCGTGGCGTGCCTGGCTTCTACTGGGGCGTGTGGTCGCTCATCCAGGCAACCATCTCCAACATTGACTTCGACTACGCTTCGTACGCCGAGATTCGTCTTGGCGAGTACTGGGCGTGGAAAGCAGAGGTGGACGGCTCGCGAGCTGCGAAGGGCGAAGAGATGTCCGTGCGTGAGCGACGATGGGCTGAGGAGTAAGGGCATGAGTTTTATTACGGGGAGCGTACTGGTGGTGGCGGTAATAGAAGCTGAGACGCGCTGGTCGTGGTTTCAACAACGTGGACAAGGGGTGGGTGCATGATCGCTGTGCGTGTACATACGGCATGGTTGGCGTACGGCATAAAGGCTCAACGTCTGCCCAGTGGCATTGGTCCGAGCACTGGAGAAGGCTGTCTGTCGGCTAATGAGAGACTCGTATGTCTTCGGTCTCCAACGCACTTTGGAAAATTGTTTATTTGAGCAATGAGAGTCGGGGGACCAGGCAGTGGCAAGGCCTGCAGAGGCATACAAGCAAGCAGAAAAGCATGCCGCAAGACGCAGGAAATAAATGCATTGCTGGTTCTCTCTTGAAGGGACCTGGGATGTGTACACACGATTAAAGCAAAATATTATTCATCGTTAAACAAACACCTTCTTGTCTCTGCCGTTGTGATTCAAGATCAGCGCACCTGAGCATAACGTGGGGCACTTAAGGAGAAAAGGGTTGATCTCACGCTGCTTGCATATTTGAAACCATGAGGCGAAATTAAACCTAAAGACTTCTGCTGCTCGTTGTTTGTTCCGAGTGGCGCTTCAGAGTTATTTTCTTCCATTCGAAACAAACAGTACAGCTTGCTAGTGGGCATGCGCTTCTGGCTCTTTACATAATGCTGAGCCAACGCCTTTGCCTTAAAACGCCCTTTTGCAAGTGAACGATCCAACCCGCTAATGCAACAAGACCGAGAGCCCACCAAAGACTCCATACTATGCAACGAGTCTGGGTGCTGCAATCACACCCACAGGTACCCGCGACACTTGGAAGCGCCACAATTGCAAGGTCGCTTATCCTCATTCTCTGGGTCATTCATCGCTTCTTCTCGCTTCCTCAGCACGTCTTCTTCCTCTTCTTCGTCTTTGTCAAGGTAGTCGAACGTGAGCTCGGTGCCAGCTGGAATGTTCTCGTAGGCAAAGAAAGCCAGGTTGTACACTCTCAGGTCGTACTTGTTGTAAGACACAGTGTACTGCCGACAATTCGGCTCGCAGCTGTGATTGATGAAGCGCGTGGCGTTTCCCATGTACTGCCCGTCTACGACGTAGCAGTTCTCTGCTGTTAGGCTCGGATCGTCGCCGATGAACTTGTCGAGGCTGTAGAGGTAGCTTCCTTTCTCGATGTCGGCCTGGTCTTCGCGTTTGGTGGTTTCCTCGTTTGTTAGGACCTCGCCGAGATACACGTCGATGAACTCGCCTTGAATCAGGTTCTCGTTGCAGAAGACTCCCCATCCGCGGTTTGCGGTCTTGATGATGGTGAGGTCGACTTTGCGGCCTTTACTGACAAGGCGTGTTTTGCAGTCAGGGCCGCAGTTGCATTTGTCGTTGCACTCGTATATAGCGTGCCGCTCTTCACGGTAGAATTCGGTGAGCGTCTGTACAGATTTCGGTTTCGGCTTCGAGTAAGGGAAGCGTTTCGGCAAGCCTTCGGCGTTCGGGAAACCACCGTCGTTCTTCACATCCATATATTCGGCATGTCTCTCTGCGTCCTTCCTGAGAAGTCTGTCTTCGTCGACAGCTGCGAACTCTAGGCATTCGCAGAGTTGGGTATATTCGCAACCACAGAATCCGCCCATGTTCGGCCTGCACGGCTGCTGACACCCTGGATATGTCTCGGGATCTGCGGCGTGAACTCCCTCGCGTAGTACGAATTTGTCGATGAATGTGAAGTCTAGTGAGGGTGTCGTGTTGTCGATTTGGTTCTCGAGGTAGACTCCAGACACGTGGCGGAGCTTCTCCATGAATGCATTTCGGATCAAACGCTCT
>Ga0265797_10008524_pt1 | contig 13625 bp, 14 predicted proteins | sample P2T30metagenome_FD_192433 | JGI IMG/M metagenome (GOLD analysis project Ga0265797, IMG submission 192433) | Plant litter microbial communities from East Loma Ridge, Irvine, California - P2 T30 | ecosystem: Environmental > Terrestrial > Plant litter > Unclassified | place: USA: California... | reverse complement strand
GAACTCCGGGCTGGTTTCGACTGCAGGATTCTTGTCTTGACCAGCGATATGGTGTCCGAGTATATTCACACCGCAAGTACCGCGAACAAGAACCTCCTCACCCATTGCAGATCCCACTCTTGAGGAAAGCAAACTAGCCGCGATGAAGCCGATACCAATGCACGCGGATAGAATAGCCATAGGAAGCAGTCGGTGGTATGTTCGGTGTCCAATTTTGCGCCACGCCATAAGGAGCTGATACCAACTGAGGAAGCCGGCCAAAGGATTATCTGCATTCTTGAGTATCGCCTGCCGTTGGTGGTATATGCCGTCCTGTGGTTCCGCCGACGACTGGGCATGATGTATGGCAACGCATACTATTCTCCAGAAACGCGCGCCGACAAAAGTTATGAAAAGCGCTACAAATGCCACAACTACATTACCATTCTTCTGGGTCATCGTGAGCGTCGATCCGAGGACCTGGTTCTTGGACCAGTTGGTCCAGACGCCCAGGAAGACACTTGGGTTGGTGTCTACACCGAGTACCGACGACATGTTGGGAGCGCGCGCAATTCGATGAAGTTCCTGGATCTACTCCGGTCCAGCAAGAGAGGCAGGGCGTAACTATAAATGCCGGCCGGGTGGGCAGGGATCGGTCCGCTTGTGGATCGACAGCTCCATGCCTGTGGTGGTGTCCAAAGATACCGATGTGCAGGCCACGTTCAGGGCCGTCGTATACACCGTCAACGTCAAACAGTGGCGTCTGCGACATGAACGGACGCTACTCAAGCGATGAGAATGTGAGTGGTTGCAGACGGCGAGGTGTAGCGAGCCATGCGACTGCCGACCTCATATCTTCATAGGGTGGTATGCAAATCTCTGTAAGAAGTCAGAAGTTTGCCCAACGCGTCCCAAGCGGCGATTAAAATCCTGCCGCTGACTGGAAATGGTAGGGATCTTTGAGTACAATGCAGCTAACGGTAATACCCCATTGGTGGATCAGTCGCACTTCGATCCCAACCACAAGTGCAATATGATATTTGTGTATGCATCGCGGGGGGCGGAGTAAGCTCGTAATCGTGTCTCTGCACCACTGAACCAGCTGAGATAGACAGCGACGTTCGAAGGCAGGTCAGATAGCGAAGTTGTTGTACGTCCGAATATCGTCGATTAGATGTGTTTTTCTTTTTAAAAGCGATCTGCAGTTCTGCCTGCGAAGCTAAAGCATATCGACAGAAGCGCACTTACCAGGTGCGGCAAGACTTCGTGATCGATGAGAACAGCACAAGGTATGAAGTACCGGCTTCGAGGGGTGCAAGGATATTTGCATTCCAAATCAAGAATGTGTCTATCTTCGAGACGCTTTTAGCAAGTGACAAGTCCTTACAAAACATATCAAATACATACAGACTGTATTTTGATCATACTCTGGGTAGTGCTTCGCTGAGTTGATGGATCATGAATACTCGCCGCATCTGGTGGGCACTACTGTGTGGGAAACTGGAGGGTTCCGTTGATGTGGGCTGACAAGTGCCTCCGACAACAGTGTAGTGTTTTCCTGCAGGACAGAGATAGTGGCCAATCTCCAGTCGAGCTCAGACTGCGGATCGACAAGCCGTTCTCTCTTCACTTGCAAATATTTGACATCGATCAAATGGAAGGTATGCAGGACCGAGAAGTCAGCCAGGCGAGGCTGATGAAGCAATCGAATACATGGCGAGTAAGATTCGACTTTGGCACAGATTGTTGCGCTAGGTAAGTCCAAGGTCATCATTAGCTCCCAGATGTCACAATGTGAAAGGAGCGTGCCTCGCACCTCGATATCCATCGATCAAGTGTTGCTCATAACTCAGCAAGCCTTACCAGTGAGGACGATGAAGATGATCCTCATGCGTTGACAGCGTCAAGACATAAATGTGTCAGTGAAGGACACCAACCAATAGCGACTCCCACGATGCCCATTCCTCGCCAAATCGCGCTAGTACCGACGTTTCTCGAACCTCGGATTCAAAGCTCCACCGACACGTCCATTTTGCCTCTCATCACCGCTGCCTAACCACCACAACTCCAATTCTCCTCCCATCAACAACACCCAACCCCATCTATCAAAATGCCCCGTCAACGTGGAGGAGGAGCCGCCCCTCGCAGGCCCACCGCACCCGCCGCAAAGCCCGCAACCACAGCTCCCGCACCACAGCGCCGCGCAGCCTCCACTGCTGCCCACCCTCCCCAGGGTGCTCCTGCACCACAGCAGGCGGCTCAGGCACCGGCTCCCACGCCTCAGGGACCTGGTTTGTTCGGACAAATGGCTTCGACCGCTGCGTAAGTCTTCCTCGTCCCAGAACGCCACCTTCACACATACCCCCACTTCCACCCTCCTCGAAGTAACATACTAACACCTCGCAGCGGTGTAGCAGTAGGCTCCTCCATCGGCCACGCCGTCGGCGGCTGGTTCGGAGGCGGCTCGAGCGCCCCTGCCGACGCCGCGCCCCAGAACACCGACTTCGCACAGCAGCACCAGGACACCAACAGCGCCCAGATGCAGCAGAGCAGCGGCGCGTGCGCAAACGACGTCAACCAGTTCCGCAAGTGCATGGATGAGAACCAGGGTAGCTTGACCGTGTGTGGGTGGTACTTGGATCAGCTGAAGGCGTGTCAGCAGGCGGCTGGGCAGTACTAGAGGGATGAAGAGAGCGATTGCATCGAGAGTGAAATAACATGGAGCGAATGCATTTGGATGGGCGTATACATGTGCATCTAGTGCAATTGCATGAGAATCACCACTCTGCCCTGCGTGATGTGAACAATCTCATGCATGGCCTACAAGCTGATTTTATCTCACGTCAGTGGAACTCCAGATGGACTTCTCCAACAACCGTCCCGCATTATGATGCTGATCTCGCTACCATTGTACCAAATATATTAGAGTCATTTCACATCATCCCGGCATCCATATATCGTATACCAGTGTTCATCCCATCTTGCAACGCCCATTCCCTGTCCCCCCATCATCACATCAAATTTTACCAAATGCAATACTCTAGCCTCGATCTCCACTCCTCCAACAAACGTAGAAGAGCTCCATATCCATTCCCACGCCCGTATGCCAGTTCCTCAATCAATGCAAATGACCTCCATATCCACAGCACTCCCCACCCCCTCTTCGATCACCATCTTGCCCTTTCCCTTCCCAGTATATTCCACCTCCCCTACACCGACCATTACATCCGTCACGTTCTCTCCTTCAACAAACCCAGAATCGACTCTACGTTTGCTGCTCGAAGGCCCGGCTTCCGCGTACCAGTCTTTACCCAGATTGACGTGTGCGAAGCACCCGACGTCTATGTCGTCAACCTGGTACTGCATGGCCTGAGAACTAGCTTGCGGAGCGGGACTAGGGCTCGCGTATAATTCCTCATGAGAAGTGAAGTCATGGTCCTGAGTTCCGACGATGGTCGTGTCTCGATCTGACGGTGCGGGCTGGCCAGTGAATACACCCAGAGACTGGACATTGGACGATTGGACGAGAACGCTGTTTGTCAGCAGTGTGCGTGCTTGCTGTTGTGCAAGGACTTGTTGTTGCATGTGATTTTGCGCCTGTGCCTGTGCCTGCAGCTGGGCTTGTTGCTGGGCCTGTATTGCATGTTGCTGAGCTTGCTGTCGTAGAAAAACATGTTGCTGGACCATGCGCTGTTGTACAACAGGTGGTAAGCCGACTATTTGTGCAGACACATTGTTCCACTGCATCGCCATCATTTGCCGCTGTTGCTGCTGTGCACGCAACATGGCTTGTAATTGGGCTGGCGCGCGAGCCGCCACGGCCGTCGAGCCGCCAATGAAATGGAGATTAAGTTCGCGCGGATTGGCCGTCATGGGAATGCCTTCTTGGGCCATGGACGCCGCGTCGAGACTAACGGGCGACTTGGAAGAATTCGCTTCTGCAGCGGTTGATTCGCGGCGCGCGGGCTTGGAAGAGTGTTCCTCCCACTCGTGCGAAGGGTAGATGTCCGAGTCTAGCATACGGCTCATTCTCTTGTTCAAGTCGTTTTTCTTGCGCTCTTCTTGCTCGAGGTAGTTGTACCAGTACTGTATCAGTTCGTTCCGCAGGTGGCGGAAGGCCTCGACGTCTTCTTGCTCGCGGGCTACCCTCGCACGGTGGAGGAACCCTTGACGACCTTGGATGTAGGTGACGCTCGGTACGACGCTGGAGAGCTCGGTATAAAAGTCTTTGAAGGAGGTGCTGCGAGAAGTGTAGGTACGAAGTTAGTATTTGTCTCACATGCACTTCGTACATGTATACTTACAACATGCTTCGGATTGGTGGCTTCTTCGTGATTGCTGTAGAGCTAGCCGACGATATCCACCGCGCCCAGTTGGCGGAATAGGCATCAAAGTCGGGCATGCCAGGCAAAAGAAGTGGAGTGTCTGTTGGCAGTGCTGGCACTGAACATATCGGGGCTCGGCTACCCAGGCTATGGACAGGTCGCTGAACGGTCAGCATAGCGTTGTGGCTAGGCTTGCCCATTGAGACGGCTAGGATCTGTGGCTGTCGAACGTTCCTCAGGCTTTCGAAAGGACCAACGATGAGCTTGGTGTTGGACAGTGTCTGTTCGTGAGTCCAGTCGAAATCTGCCAGGCATAGACGAACTTGCAATTTGCACAGGTTGCGCGATTTGGCGAGGACGCCTGACACCACGACGGATATGTAATCTGAAACCTTTTAGCTGCCATCCTCCAAGCCATGGGGTTGTAAGCGTACCTCGGATGTCGTACAGCTCGACTTCTTCGTCCCACGTATGATTGTTCATATGTAACGACCCGTATGCCCAATTCTCGACCAGGATATCGACAGCATAATGCTTCACTGCAGACCAGTCAAAGTACTTCAAAAATCTCTGCTTCGCTTCGTCTGCCTCATCGCCGAGATAATGCGATGATCCGTCGGGCCTCCTGGGCTCCAAGAGCCGACGTCCACACATGAAGGTGCCGTCCTTACGCACATCGATTGTGAAGGGCACAGTACTGAATAATAGGTCCTTCACCTCGAGATAGAACTGTCGATTGACGAGGAAAAGGTCCAGCAGTCGCATTGGGAAGACACTATCCGGCATATCACGTGGGGCCGGGAGCCCGTGCATACCAAAGTCAGCAGGAGCGGGAGCAAAACGTGGTCGCCGATGACTTCGGCGGCCATGACGACTCGTAGGTGGCGGCGGAGGAGGAGGGGGCGGTATGTAGGAGATCTGAGAACTTGCAGGCGGTGGTGGAGGAGGGGGTGGTAGAGGGAGGTTGATGGGCCGTGGCGCAGGAGGAGGCGGTAGACTAATGTAATGATGATTGAATATATCCCCTTGACCATCATGGAGCGCAGCCGTTGAAGATCCAATCGGCCGAGTTGGAAGCAGGTAGCGGAAGACCTCATGGCGCAATTCGAGGGGCAGTGTGAGGAAGTAGCAAGGCGTATCTGGGTGACCTTCGTGAACAAAACATAGCTCAAAGTGTGGTGGCGTCCACCTAAACAGTCTGCTGCATCTCTCACCATCCGGCTGTTTAAATTGGCACCATCCGGCGAAGCTTTGCTGATCGCGATGAGCCTTGCAGGTCGGCAGGAAGGTAGGATGACAGCTTTGCTCAGACCTCTTGCCAATGACCGAATGGCAGCGCATCTTTGTCTTCTTGTTGAGGCCGGAACATCGTTTGAGGTATCCCTCGGGATCTCTGGGATCGGCGACGACTGGTGAAGTGGCTGGAGGTGGCTCAATTGCGATCACTTCTGGCTCTGGCTCTGGCTCTGGTGAAGGACTGTCCTCGATTTTGATGTACCCATAGGGCAATTGCTGGACATCTGGCAACATGGGATTCGCTTCCTGTATGTGACCTGCCTGTTGGTTTTGATGCTGTCGTGCTGCCATTTTCTGCTTCAAAATGTAGTGACGCAAGTGGTCGTCGGGGACAGTCGCTTCTTGCGGAGGCAGCTTTTGTCTCAGCTGCAGCAGCTCTTCTGGGGAGACCTGGAGGCCGGCCATGTTGAACGATGAGTGCGCGCCCTGCATCACACCTGGGTCGGTGGCGTCTGAGGTAGAGTCGGATATCCAAGGCTGTTCAACGCGATAGTGGAAGGCTGAGGGACGGTCCTGTTCTCAGGCTGTTACTCCCTTCCAGTGTAGCCTGATGCTCCCGAGGTCGATAAAGGCTTCTGCAGTACGGGCAGAGGAATGTGCCTCGTACATATGGATCGTGGAAGATGCCAAACGCACGTCAAGGCCTGAAGATAGAGGAAGCAAACAATGTGCGACCTGCTGCGCCGTTGCACAACATCAAAAGAGTGGTAGCTGCGGGGTGAAGCTCCGTACTTGTCTCGTACAGAGGCCGCCCCTAGTTGACGACTATCGACAGTGTCTGTGATGGAAATTGCTTTGCCCTTTCTGCACATGAAAAGTGCACTTTATTGGAATGGCGGCCGCATCTGTCTCGCCTCTGAGGCTCGCTGCGTCGGCCGGCTCAGGTGATGGCCCCGCATTATGTACTTCGTATGCAGGTCGCGCCTTCCATCTGCATCGAGCCAGCAGTACGCCGCGCTTCGGATGCATCTATTGGCGGAACTGCGCGAGGTTGCCAATCGCGATGTGGTGCTGTACGAGCAGCAGTAAACTTGCAGTGGTGGCCAGCACAGTGCACTTTGCTCGCTTCGGCTTAGCAGCGGCGGCAGGCCCACGAAGCCCGTCCTGGATGATATGCACGTTTGGTGATCTTTGAAGACCACGGAGTCAGCGCCATGCGCCTGACGAATCAGCGTTCCGCCAATTAGTGTCCGCTGTGTTCGAGATGTGCATGCCCAGAGACGGAGGACCAAGCACGATGATTGGGGCCATACTGCGCTGATATGCTTGTCTTGGATGTGGTACACCAAGGATACACCAAGCTCTGGCCTGGAGGCTGAGCGACTTCTGCGGCCCTTCTGAGAGTGACCGGATCTGGGGGATCATCTCCCCATTGCACCTGCTTGCTCAGACACATCCTCCACATAAGAAGCACTCCAAGGGTTCATCTAATCGCAGCTGCAGCCAGTCAAGCATGCTCGAAAATGACTGGACTGGTAACAGCCCCGCCAGCCATGGGTTTCACGGATGAAGGTTGCTAATTCTGGCTTGCAGTTCGATGATGTAGAGCGCACTGCCGTGTCTTCCGAATCTTCCGTGTCTCCTCCACACAAGCCCGTTGTATACGGGAGTATAGAAGCCATTGACTTTTCACGCAACGATTCTCTCCTCGATGTCAGCCCAGCCGAGCAGCTACTATCCGGCTCCACGCTTCCTCATCAGCATCGGATTATACCACCGAGCATAAGGGGCCATGGGCATTTGATTGTCGCACGCCGGACGGTGCCGTACTGGATAGGAGCGCTGTTCGTTACGGGCGCGTTCACTTGGGCGGTGTGGTGTGCCATGTACGCGTATCCAGTGTTGGGCGGACACCCCAATCATTAGAACCAAGGCCTGGCAGTTGGGTGATGACGCGGATGATGAGAATATAACGAGACGCTGTTTGAGTGTACGCACAAAAGCTGGTAGTCTTCGACGGCTACAGCACATTCGTATGATGGTAACTTTGGGGGCGTCGGTCTACCGACAGCATGCTGAAGCACAAATGCATCGTCTTACCGTAATTTTCTCCAGCATTTGAGCAATTCAAGTTATGACCTTGTCAAGTACAGCTGATAAAAAGATCAATGTCTCGATGCACACTGTGGGGAAGGGACGACTGGCGTAACGTACCTCGGCTCATTTTCCGCGGAGACTCGCGAGAGCTTACCCTCCAACAGCAACAATGTAACTAATCTTTCGGGGAGCTGACAGTTCACTAACATCTCCTAACACCTCAAATACACCTTGGAGATCACCAAATCATAGTCAAGGCACCCAACATGTCGTCCATCCGACCCCAAACCAGCCCTCCACCAACCGAGCACGTCCTCCTCTCCTACCCAGCCGACTACGTCCTCCTCGTCACCATCAACCGCGAGAAGCAGATGAACAGCATACCGTTTGCCGGTCACCTCGAGATGGGCCAGGTATTTGACTGGTTCGATCGCGAGCCCAATCTACGTTGCGCCATCGTTACTGGCGCCGGCAAGAAGAGCTTCTGCGCAGGTCAGGACCTGATTGAGCTTGGAAACATACGCAGTGGGAAGGTCAAGCCCAGTCCCGGCCTCATGAGACATCCGATCAGCGGCTTTGCTGGGCTGAGCAGGAGGGGAGGGAAGAAGCCTGTTATTGCGGCCGTCAACGGCTTCGCGCTTGGTGGTGGATTTGAGATTGTATTGGGATGGTACGAATCACTATCAACATGCCAATATGTGGACAATGCTGATTGATACACAGTGACATGGTTGTCGCCGCACCAAACGCAACATTCGGCCTCCCAGAAGCCCTCCGCGGCATCTTCGCTGGCGCAGGCGGTCCGCCCCGTCTCGTGCGCAACGTGGGGCTCCCCGTAGCATCTGAGATGGCATTGACCGGGCGCCCCATCACCGCACAGCGAGCCAAGGAGCTGAACCTCGTGAACCGCATATCGCCATCACAAGACACGGTCGTAGACGAAGCTGTGAAGCTGGCAAACGAGATTGCGCAGATCTCACCTGATGCTGCGATTGTTACGAGGGCGGCGCTCAAGGAGGCGTGGGAACATGGCAGTGTGGAGAGGGCGACGCAGTTGACGATTGAGAGGTATAACGGGCCGCTGAATGATGGTGAGAATGCGTTGGAGGGATTGAGTGCGTTTGCGCAGAAGAGGAAACCGAATTGGAAGCCGTCGAAGCTGTGAGCGAAAGCTCCATCGTTCTTGGAAGACAATAGCCTTCTGTTCAAGGAGTGACTTTAGTTAACCTCCGGCTTTTTGACCAGGTTCGGCGCTTCACGGGAATAGCCTTTTGACAAACTGCACCTACGAAACTGGGATGGTAGTTATCGCCCTCACAGCAAATACTTGTATACAATACTTCACCACCGAATAAGTTCTCAAATCAACAGCGCTGGGACGGTGGTGCAAAGCGTCCGGCTCGCCCATTATACACACCACGCCTCACAATCACGAATTTGACCCCACCAGCATCGAGGCTCAGGAAGTTCTCCGAGTTAGGTACGCTCGATGTGCTTTCAGCCTCATCTTGGCACTGCGCGGTACCCCACTCGTTCATGCGACCTCAACTGAGGGGTACACACATTCAGATACCTATTTCTAAAAGATAAGAACGGTAGTGGTACATGCGAACAGCACGAGAAGTCCGACATGTCTTCCTTCCTGCATGAACTCATGTTCGTGGACCGTCCCGATGGACCATCCACCAGAGTCGCGAAGATTGACCCAAAGTAGGATCAAGCCAAGCTGATTCGGTGGACCAACGAAACAAACTAATCAGCAATTAGAAGCTGCCTTCCCAATGACGTCGACGTCTCTGACCAGGATGCCAAGGTCGTTCCACATGCTCTATGTGCCGAGTGTCAGAAACTCAGCTCTCAGTCACGCCTTTTCAACAAGAAGGTAGACGAAGTTGAGACAGTGGAGACAGACATAGGGCGAAAGAAGCTGGAGCAGTTTGTGCATTACAAGAGCATGGTAGAATTGAAGGCTTCTGCTGATGGTGGCTGTCATTTCTGCACGCTTTTGTGGTGTACTGCTGAGTATGGACGCTTGGAGGGGCGACATAACTCAGGCGAGTCGAATACTGCCGCATCTGATAGTGAGACGTTTAGCATCGTTCTTCAAATCAGCATGTCAGTCGAAGGCACTGGAAGATACAAAGACATCGGTGTCAACATCGAGATCGATAGAGAGGTTGGGGCACCTTTCAAGACGAATGGACGCTGCGTCTTGTCGCTGAAGTTCTTTCCTCCAGTCAAGGCTGACGAGGCCTCTCAAGACAAGGAATCTCACGAAGAGGAGGATTCTGAAGACGTCGAGTGGGCAAATCTAGACGAAGGCCATGAAGCAAAGGATAGTGTCTCCACAGCCTCAGAAGCTTCCTTCACTCTCGCACGACATTGGCTCAGCTCATGCATTGAAAACCACGAAGCATGCCGAGCACAGTGCAACTCAACCTCCATCATCCCATCAAGACTCATCGATGTCGGTTTTCCACCCGAATACGACTCAGTCGGGCTTCGGTCTCACGAGGTATTTGACGACAAGCCAGATTACCTGACTTTAAGCCACTGTTGGGGTGGAGCGAAGATCTTGCGGTTACTTGAGGAGAACACGGAGCTCTTCTTTCGCTCCATTCCCACCGATCAGCTCCCGAAGACTTTCAAGGATGCCATCACCATTACCCGACGACTTGGCTACCGCTATCTCTGGATTGATTCACTCTATAAGAGACTTCTCCGTACAAACTACATTTGAGACATATTCTGACTTCGTACGTTCATCTCTAGGTATCGTGCAAGATTCAAAAGACGATTGGGAGAACGAATCAGCTATTATGGACGAGATCTATCGCGGCTCGACATGTACCATATCAGCTTCCGGCGCCCAAAACAGCCACGGTGAGTGCTTCACTACCCGAAATCCTCTCATTTATCGTCCATGCATTATTATTGGAGACTCGGAACGCGGACTACTAGCCGAGGGACGTTATCTTCCACAGGAATGGCGCGGGTGGGGAACGTCAGAGGACATAGGTCGACTTCATTCGCGGGGATGGGTAGTCCAAGAACGAATCCTGTCTCCGCGAACCCTGCATTACGGCTCCATCAGCATGTCGTGGGAATGCGTCGAGCACGACGCAACTGAGCGCCAGCCAGAAGGAGACGGATACGATGGCGGGCTCAATTCAGGTTGGACGTTCAAGACATACCGCAGACCAAAGGAAGCGTTCAACAATTGGAATCCGCCCGCCGCACTAGAAAGCGGCGCCAGGCCGCAAAATGCGCAATTCACGGAGTTCTTCCAAGCCTGGACTTCGGTTTTGACCGCGTACAGCCAATGCTCTCTGACCAAGGGCTCTGACAAGCTGATTGCGGTAAACGGACTCATCGACACAGTCAGCCAGCGAACTGGTTTGAATCCCATCGCAGGACTCTGGTCCGAGTATACGCTGCCCGGACTAATGTGGCACACATACGGCCCAGATCTGATGCCACCTGAAATGCGATGTTCGAGCTGGAGCTGGGCAGCAGTAGACACGCCAGTCAAGTTCACATACAAGGAGCTTGCCATAACGGGCCGTAATGAAAGCACCACGCTCTCCCTCGGTATGCCTGGGATCTACCATCGCATGCCCATGCATATCAAATACGAGCTCACCTGGATGACTGCGGTTCTAGGCGGCAAGGTGGACACTCTACCATATGGTGCGGTACAGGACATGGGCTACTTAGTCGTCCGCGGCCCATGCAAGAAAATCGACTTGGATGAGATCCGGCACGATAGCGATTTCGCGTACCAGCATAATCCTCAAGCGCGGCATGAGAGCAGTAGGTTCATTCCTCACACGCTGGTTGGGACCCCGGAGCATTGGGCTCTGCTGCTTGCGCGGGGAGTCGGGTCGTCGAATGTGGAGGATGCTCGGGTTGATGTGGGCCTTATTTTGGAGCCTGGAGTAACGGAGAAGAGCATATGTAGGCGGTATGGCTACTTCGAGCAGTGCTATTGGAAGGGAGATGACTATGTTTGGTTTGCGAAAGATGGAGAGGAAGCGATGAAGACGATGACAATGTTTTAGATAAGGTAATCCTGAGTGTGCAGCTTTTTGGTGAGATCTTGGGCAAAAACACGCGAGTCATGGCTACACCACTCTTCTCAAACATGACGCAGACAATGGACGAAGAGCGTCGGACATGCGACGGCAGCATGTTTGCGACGTATAGCCGACCTTCCCCATACCCCATTTACCCCGCATTGTGGCACTCCCATGACGCTAAGCGAACATCATGAGCAGCTCCAAAAGTCCAGATCGTGGACCGTCCCTCGGTAGGCGTTCGAGTGGAACATATAGCAATATGACCGTTGAGATCGTCTGTCGACTCGAGTCCGTCGACACTTTAGAAAATCACTCAAGCTTGACTATCTTAATTCGATTCCAAACTAAGTTCTTCTGATCATGGTTAATACTCGCCAAGCGAGTGACACCATACCCGCTGCACCTGTCGTCAAGCGCAAGCGCAGAGCCTCATGTCTCGGCGAGCAAGAGCGCCGTGAGCGCAAGCGTGCCATTGATCGAGAGGCCCAGCGTTCATTGCGAGAAAAGACAAAGACACACATCGCGGAGCTTGAGCGGACGATACAAATCTTACGGGACCAGGATCGGAATGAAGCAACGTCGAGCTTACTTACTGAGATCGACACCCTACGAGAAGAGAACGAAAGACTGCGAGATGTCATCGAGAATGTCAAGAGTGTGATCGGAGGCGATGTTTTCTCAAGAGGCACGGGTCCTGCTACCACGACAAATGGAAACGACCGCGTACGCGAGCAGTCGCCTGCGGCTTCCAGCATCGGTATGCATACTTTAGCTTACTTTGATACGGCGAGCAGGGCTCACAGTAGCTGGTAGGTCAGCCCACTCCTAAACCGCGGACAGTGTCGTTCACAAACGGATTCCGGCCAGCTCAAGCTGTGCCAACTGATGTGTCTGCTCCGTTCGAATTCGCACAGCATACACCAAATACAAGCCGATTGGTCGATCTGGACGGTATGAAGTTCATGTCGGATGGCGAGTCAGATATTCCAGCTGTACCAAGCGCAAACAGAGACTCTGAAATGCACATTGAGACTGTGGTGAAAAGTTCACCCGAAGAGATCGAGGAGGAAATGCCATGGGGCAACGACCCAGCAACTGCCACGTGGGGCCCGCTGATGGCGGAGGCAAATACCCCCATGAAATGGCGCATGGACATCTGACTGACCTGCATCAAGTTCTTCGGGCCAAATTGGCGATCACCTTCGCCGATAATTCTACACATCGGCAATCCAGACCCACCAGCATCCGCCGCGCCCAATGTCATATGCCCAGTGTGGAAGAAAAGCAACGAGCTCTTCAATAAAGTGTTTTCTTACCGCCCACCAGCTGGATTAGCGGACCCTCGATCAGCAGATGCGGAAGCAGGGCTCTTGTACTTGAGCATCAAACAGGGCTGGAACCTGACGTCGAAGGACTGGAACAAGAGTCCCGTGCTTCAGATATTGAAACAAGTGGACGATCTGCTGTTCTGTCATCTGCCGAACATGGACAGACTCGCAGTTGCATACAAGAGCTTCAAGCTACTAAAGGTATGGTTATGTTGACCCTCAAAGGAAGTGAACGGCATTGACGTTTGGCAGTACTATCTCAACGCCACGAAAGAAGAACTCGCCAAAGTTCCTGCCTGGCTTCGACCAAGGTAAATCATGACTTCAAACTTCTCTCCAATAACCCAACTCACCCTCTTTCCCAGTCCCTCCCAATCCAGCACCAAGCACCCCATCGCCGTCGACTTCTTCGCCTGGCCCACACTACGAGACCGCCTCGTGCAGAACCACACCATCATCTTCCAAAACGGCGACCTCTCAAAATGCTACTCCGAGTACCTGCGCTTCGACTGGCCATTTGCGTTTGAAGATGCGTTCTTCCTGAACGAGGAGCTAGGGGAGTGGCGCCCGAGTCCGATGTT
>Ga0265797_10008523_pt1 | contig 13626 bp, 16 predicted proteins | sample P2T30metagenome_FD_192433 | JGI IMG/M metagenome (GOLD analysis project Ga0265797, IMG submission 192433) | Plant litter microbial communities from East Loma Ridge, Irvine, California - P2 T30 | ecosystem: Environmental > Terrestrial > Plant litter > Unclassified | place: USA: California... | reverse complement strand
CCATCGCTTTAGCAAACCAGAACCTTTCAACAATTCTCGCTAAACGCACATCGATCGCATCCCTAGAAATGGTTGTCACTAAGAACAGCACGACAAACACCGTCGCTGCCGCGATCGAAGGGTCATACAGTAGTTAGTGGTAAACCGCCAACTATACCGACCTTAAGTGACCACGCCAATAGCCAGAGCCGCCTTCTTCCCATTCACGCCAGGTTCCAATCACTATGCCCGCCCGCTACCTTCGTCGGCTGCACGCCCTCGATCCTCTTAATCTTCTTCCCCTCGACGAAACTCACAATCCCGCCAACACCCGAAACCACACACGACAGGCCAATGAAAAGTCCCGTCGACCACGACGGCCGATCGAACCGACTCATGCCCCACATGAAGCCGCAGAGGCATACCTGGAACAGAGTGTTCCATACGTTACACCACACGAAGAAGTCGATCTTCCAGAGGGCGGTTGGGGGTGCGCGGACGCCCGTGAGGGGTTGAGGCGGTGTTTTTTCGAGTTTCCACGGGTAGCGGGGATCTAATGCATCAGCTTGCACTGAAGGGAGGTGTCGTTCGTATCTTGTCAGGGTTGGATTTGCGTTGTTGGGAAATGCCACTGCGTTGTACTCGGCCAGACTCATAGTGTCGAGGGTGTTGGAACCCGGCAAGCGCACCCAGTTCCGGTAGATGCCGCCTAGAGTCCGCAGGCCGTACAGCTTCTGCTGACGGCCGTATTTCGTCGGCATCAGGCGCCAGCGCAGCAGGTAGTAGAGGTCGCGGAAGCGCCAAGGTATTAGGCCAAAGGCCGTCACGCAGAACAAGGCGTTCAGGATCTGACTATCGACTTCGAGCCAGATGCGCCGCGAACTCTGTAGATTGTCGCAATCGCGTATCCATCCCCTTTGATCGTCCAATGCCCAACACATGGCCGGTGCTGCGTTGAGCAGGAGCAGAAACAGCATGCCTCCCCATGCAACAACGTTCAGTGCGTAGATCGTGACGAGGAATCCGAAGGGAGTGCAGAACCATCTCCAGAACGCGCGCAGGCCGATGATTGTTGATCTTGTCCAGGTGACTTTGGGTTGTAAGCTGTCACCAGAGAGGGATATTGTGCCACCACGAGAGTTGATGAGTGTTTGCTTCTCAGTGCCGTTCCCCGTCGGGTGCGATGATTCCTTGGTGAGCTGTCTCTCCAGAGAAATTGATGGCTCGTCCTTGACACTTTCGTCTTCGATCGTTGGGACCCTCTGACCCGCCCCGTACACATTCTGCCACCCAGCGCGCTCAGTCCATCCAGCATCTGCAAAAGACCCCTTTCGGATCTCTCCAAGTGTGGGTGCTTTACTAGACGCTTCGGCAGCCGCAGCCCAAACGCCCAATGGCACGTCGGCGTTGATCGCATCTCGTGTTGCTTTGGTGATGTTTGTAGCCGCCTTGTAGGTGCTATCTGTGACACTGCTGGCGAGGTTCCGAAAAGTATTGGCTCGTTGTAGTGGTCGCGGGTCTTCTGAGGGGTGATCGGGAGACTCGAAAGGCATCGCTTCGGCGGTCAGTTGATGAATCGATTATGACGATCCGAGGCTTCGAAAGTGCAGGCGTGGCCGAGAGTACTTTTGTCCTACAGTACGGTGAGATCCTGGTATCCAAGTAGGTACAGCAAGACGCCGAAAGCCCAGAACTCGGAGGCGTCCAGACCCATGGGTAGGTCGAGGCATGTGCGACACTAAGTAGTCTGCAACATTAATGTAACTTTTCCGTATCTATGGTAGCGTTTCCGCATGGTTTCAGGCACGTCCCTTCTTTTAGGGCTGCATGGTGTGGTCGGACGGACGGCTCCTTCGGTTGATCGACGGAAACTACTCGCATTCGTACTACTGCCTCGCATACCTTCGCATATTTTCGTATTTCTCGCACTCAAGCGAGACGCCGCGTCTTACAGTAGTAGCGTACGCTCACCACGATCAAGCCTCAGCCTTATTCTAACTTTCAACTGACACCCCTATGCCTGCAGTCCTTGATCAATGGACCCATCGAGTCGTGGATCGTGGCTCTGGCTCTACTGCGCCCCCGCCTACAGTAAAACAACGCACTTACCGTACTGTCAGGCTTCGTCAGCCTAAAGGACTCGCTCGCCGCCTCTAGCATGCTATAAGTGCTCTTCACCTACCAGTTCTACCACCACCACAATTGCCTTGACCCATTCCACAGACCATGAGCGGCTCTCAGAGATGGAAAGACACATCCGCGGCCCCTATGGAAAACCGATCGGAGACGCCTCCACCGCCGTACAACCTTGAAGACGACAACCCCCATTCGACTTCCATCGTACATGATCCAGAGCTGGCAGAGCTTGATACCGGTGTCCCATATCAAGTCAGAGGTCTATCTCCATTTATCTTTCGTGCACGTTTGAAGGATCGATCATTGACTTCCGTGCAGATGATGGCCGCGTCGACATTGATCTCAATTCCCGGATCGCAAGAACTCTCTCCGGGTTTCTGACTGCACCCGCAACTGGAGCGGCTGCGCCTCTCAACACATCTACAACGCATTCGCCACCTGGCTATACGAAGCTACCGATCTCTCCGTTTGACGTCAAGCTCAACATTGTCGTCCAAGTCGTCGGAAGTCGAGGCGATGTTCAGCCATTCCTGGCTCTGGGGAACGAATTGCAACGACACGGACACCGAGTCAGGATCGCAACACACGACGTCTTCGCCGATTTTGTGGAAAAGGCCGGCCTCGAATTCTACCCTATCGGTGGCAACCCGGCTGCTCTCATGGCCTACATGGTTAAGAACCCGAGCTTGTTGCCCTCGTTGGCGACCATCATGGATGGGGAGATCGGTCGCAAGCGCGCCATGATAGCAGACATGCTGGAAGGGTTCTGGAACTCGTGTCTACTACCTGACCCGGTTACCGATGTTCCCTTTGTCGCGGATGCCATCATCGCAAACCCTCCCAGCTTCGCTCATATCCACTGCGCGCAAGCGTTGGGGATACCGGCTCACATAATGTTCACGATGCCTTGGACGAGCACCAAGGCCTTTCCTCACCCCTTGGCTAACTTGAGGAACGGAAGTGGCGATGCTGGCCTGGCAAATTTCTTATCCTACCATCTTGTGGAGTGGATGACATGGCAAGGGTTTGTTGTTCTCCCAGCCCCCCACCTCGGCGTAAACATTCGCTCGACGAGTCCACTGATGAACCTGACATCTTTGAAGGTTAGGTGATGTGATAAACAACTGGCGCCAAAGCATCCAGCTGGAACCGATCCACATGGCAGACGGGCCCTCGTTGATGCAAAAGCTCAAAGTACCCTTCACCTACTGCTGGTCTCCAAGCTTGGTCCCCAAACCAGACGACTGGCCTTCATACATTGGTGAGCTTGCACTCGGAGTATCTACAGTACAACTTCCTGGTACTGACTCAGGGTCTAGACGTGTGCGGCTTCTTCTTCCGCGACAATCCCATTTACACGCCGCCAGAGGATCTCGAGGAGTTCCTCCGTTCCGGGCCGCCGCCTGTTTATCTTGGGTTCGGAAGTATTGTCCTAGACGACCCCGCAAGCATGCTGAATACCATCGTGCAAGCGGTCCATGCCGCGGGAGTAAGGGCCATAATTTCAAAGGGCTGGTCGGACTTTGGGGGCGAAGCTAACGAAGACATCTACTATATCGGCGACTGCCCGCACGAGTGGCTCTTTCCTCGGATGGCGGCGGTCGTGCATCATGGCGGTGCCGGTACAACCGCTTGCGGCATCAAGAATGCGGTTCCAACAATCATCGTACCATTCTTCGGAGAGTGAGTCCCACATCGCTGCATCTCTACTTAGTCGTACGACGCTGACCCATCTGCGGCTGAACAGCCAGCCGTTTTGGGGGCACATGATCGCCGGTGCTGGAGTCGGCCCCGAGCCCATTCCTCCCAGCAAATTGACGGTCGAGACATTGGCAAAAGCCATACGATTCTGCCTAGAGAGCCACGTCCGCGAAGCCGCTCAAGCTATCGCCGAGCGAATGCAGCATGAAAATGGAGTCCAGGCCGCGGTCGAGAGCTTCCACCGAAACCTAGATGTCGAAGCCATGCGATGCGATGTTCTCCCAAATCAAGCGGCGGTATGGAGCTGCACATTGGGCAAGAAGAAGCGAGTCAAGATATCGAAGCTTGCGGCCGAAGCTATCATTGCAGAACGTCCAGCTTTTGCTAAGCAATTGAAGGCGTGAGTAGTATCGAACAAACAACGGCGGCAGATGGTTGTTCTCCGCGGCTGACACGAGATGTAGCTACCAATCCAAACCTTTGGCCGTCGAGACCACCAGATGGGACCCGATCAGCGGCGGCGCCTCCGCCGTGCTGTCGACGGCGGTAGACATGGCAGGCGGCATCACAGGAATGGCCACTCGGCCTGTCGAAGAGTACCACGAAGAAGCACGCCGCCGAGCGAGAGCAAAAGAACTGCAAGCCTTTGTCGATAAACGACAGCAAGCACGCTTGAATGCTTCTTCCACCGACAAAGCCAGCTTCCGAACCGGCCGATCTGGCACATCATCAACATCTCGGAGGACGGACCAGGACTCCTCCCGCGGCGGAAGAGCCGCCGCAGCAAGCGCAAAGAGCATTGCATCCGTCGCCCCTCGCGCTCTGAAGGGTATGATGGTAGACATCCCCCTCGCCCTCACAGAAGGGTTGAATGCCGTCCCTTCCCTCTACGGCGACCAGGCACGCGACAACGGCAAAATAACCGGCGCCGGCAGCGGGTTCGCAGTCGCCGGCAAAAGTCTCGCATGGGGGTTCGCCGACGGGCTCTCAGGCCTTGTGACCGAACCGTACAAAGGCTCGAAGCAATCGGGCGCAAAAGGGCTGGCTGCTGGGCTCGGCAAAGGTGCCGTCGGGCTGTTCACCAAGAGTGGCGCGGGCATGTTCGGCGTGCTGGCGTACCCGGCGTCTGGGATTGCAAAGAGCCTTCGGGCGGCTACACACACGCGATCGCGGAAAGCGGTCGAGGCGGAGCGGCGAGTTGAAGGGGAATGGATCTTGCAGCGGGCGGGTCTTGATGACGGGCCTTTGACGGGATCAATCTTGGATGCGTTTGATCGGTTGCGATGCTGATCGGGCGGGCGAGCGACTGGGCCAGTGGGATAAGCAGTCGATTGGGTTGCTTTTGCAAAGTCTCGGCCAGCTTTGCAAACAGGGGTGCGGAGATATTGCTATGTTGGCAACGATGCCCGCAGATTTCGTGTTTCAATACTGCGAGCACAAGCCTCTGACACAATGTGGCGTCGCGAGCTCCTTCGTACGGATAATGAACAGCCGGGGTGGGGCGTCCTGGTCGCCAGATCCACAGATAGATAGTTAGCATAAAGGCTCGATCAGCATGCCGTTCCCCAGCGAGCAAAGTATTGCCATCTCTTCTCATCAAGCAGACATACCTCGTAAGTGAGCCATCGACAAAAAACAGCATATCCCGCGATCTCCGTATTAGACTCTCACAACAGCCCAGTCCCAAGAACCGCCACAATGGCCAACCCCAATTCATCTATTAAAAAAATCAACCCGCCAAACATCATCCCCCCAAAACCAACCTACTCCCACGTCACAACCTTCACCACCTCACAGCCCAGCAAAATCATCTCCGTCGCAGGCCAAGCCGGCGTCCACCCCGGAGGCGCCCTCTCCTCCACCATGGAAGAACAAGTGACCCTGGCTCTGGACAGCCTCCGGAAATGCCTCGAAAGCGTCGGCGCAGGCCCGCAAGACGTCCTTAAGATCACTCATTATATCGTTGGGTATGATTCGAACAAGAGAGATTGGACTAAGCTGTTTGTGGACTTTTTCGGAGGCGAGCCGCCGACTAGTACGCTTGTTCCTGGTATGTCTTTTCATTTTCCTTTCGCACACGAATTCTGTTATTGGTTTTGTTTTACTTTCGGTGTGTGTGATTGACGACGACTCTTCTGGAATAGTTCACGCCCTGGCATGGCCGGGGTGGCTTTACGAAGTGGATGCGCTCGCGGTGGTGAGGGATTCCTGATAGGGGATTGTGGCGGAAATCATGACCCCATGGGAAAGGCAGAAAGCAGTCCCACATCGACGTGAGAAGAACACGCATGGCCTTCGTCGACCAATCAGCCAAAAGATATCAGCAACTCCAAGCGCCCAGGCACCCTCCTTCCCATTCGTCGTTGTCTTCTCAGAGAGCAACGTCAACTTCTTCGTGGTTCTCATACAGACCATTGTATTCACTTGGCCGGTGGTTTCCGGCCATTGAACTTCCTAAAGAAGCTCGAAAGGCTCCGGCGTGCTCGCTCTTGTTCGTCCAAGTCCCTTGTTATTATCCTGGTTTGAATTGATAAGGCTGGCTTGTTCCATCAGAACGGGACGAGCAAGCACTTGCGAGGTACTGATACCAACGTTTTGTTTACGCAGGACCGCGACAAGCTTGATGGCGCTGATCGAAGAGCCACCTAACTGGACGAAGTTCGAACCATCTCTGATGTGGGAGACATCAGTGCCCAGCACTTGTGACCAGGCTTCGCGAAGTAGTGTCTTTATCTCACTGGTTGCAGCAAGAACGCCATCCATTACGCGTGCTTCCGGCCCGCCTCGCGGAAGAGCAGTCTGGGGCGGCGGACATGACGACGGGTCTGAGTTCTTGTACAGTTGCAGAAGATGCTGTCGATCGACCTTGTCCGAGGTATTGAGCGGCATCTTGGTAATGAAGACAAATGAGCTGGGGATCCAACCGGCCGGTACTTGGCGAGCGAGGTGTTCACGGAGTGCCACTTCGATCTTTGACAACTCCTCATTTGAAGGCAGGATAGCGCAGAATGGAGCGGACAGTCCTTTTGGCACGAGAAAACAGACAATCCGGTTGATTCCGGGCGCCGTCTCGACTTTCTCGACCACGGGCAAGCTTGCGTGCATTTCACAAGATGCAATGTGATGTTCAAGCTCGGCACGCTCGATACGGAGACCGCTGAGTTTGATCTGTCCATCCATTCGACCGCGAATCCTGAGAGTTCCGCCCGAGTCAAGGACCGCGAGATCGCCAGTCCTGTAGGCACGCCGGCCTCCAGGGACCCAATCTGGCCAGGCTGGAGTGACGAAAGACGCTTCTGTCTTTTCGATGTTATCCAGATACCCTTCCGCGAGGTGTTGGCCAGTAATGACGAGTTCGCCTTCCGTGCCACATGGCAACAACCGGTTGACGTCTGCGGGGTCTGTGATCCAGATGCTTCCACCGACAGGTTTGCCTATGACCGATGGATCATTCGCGCTGAGTTGCATGTTCAAGGTTGAGAATACGCTGCATTCAGTTGGTCCGTACGCCTCGAAAACTTTGGTGCTCGATCCTTCCCATTGACTAAGATGTGATTTGGTGACGGCTTCGCCTCCGACCGCGAGTTTTTGGAGGTGCGGCATTGAATGTGGTTCCAGGTACTGCAGTGCTGCAGGCATCAGCAAGCCAATGGTGACTTGAGCTCGGTTGATGTATCCTTGTAGGTCATCCATTCGCTCGCTCTCATTTGGAATACAGACTGTACCTCCGTAGATCAGACAGGTCCACGTGTCCCACAAATGTGCATCGAAGGCGTATGATGCAAACGACAGCATGCGTGAAGAGCAGTCAAGGCCGATGTAGGCGCCGTGATCTTGCAGCGAAGTAGATACCGCGCGGTGTTTCAGCAGCACGCCTTTTGGCTTGCCAGTTGAGCCGCTGGTGAACAGAACGACGCAAAGACCGTCAACGTTTGACGCATCCAGTTCTCCGCCATCGTGGTGTGGTAGCGTCTGTAGGAAGTCCCATGTGATGATCAGGCCCACATCCGGTTCTAGGATCTCGCAAACTTGCTTCGATTCGACAGAGCTCAGTATCGCGCGGCATCGCGTCTGCTCGTACGCCATCTTTTTTCGGGACAGAGGGTGGGAAGAATCCACAGGGATGTAGTAGTGTCCAGATCTGAGGATGGCAAGGAGTGCCACGACAGCAAGAGCAGACTTGTTGAACACGGTGAGGATGGCGGTCGGCTGCGTTCCAACGGTCTTGCGGAGATAACCAGCTAGGGCAAGGGATAGGTCGTTCAAGGTTTTGTAGGAGAGATTTTTGTCCCAAGATGCTACTGCGAGTGCTTCTGGTTGACGTGCGTAGCTGTCTGAGACCAATTGGGAGATAGTCCGGGTAGCAACTGGAATCTGGCGGCTATTAAACTCTAACATCGTTTTCCTGTCATCAGCCGAGATTTCATACGGGTCGTGGTCTGTAACATTGTCGGTTGCATGTGTGACTTCCGCAGATCGAATGCCAGATGTAACCTTGGAAGTGAGAGCGTGCGCGAAAGCCGATCCATTCTCGTGACGTTCCAAGGACCGCTGCGATATGAGTAGCCCGTGAGATTTTCGCAGTTCTTGACGAAAATCGTTTATGCAATTTTTGATATTCGTCTCGTTATAGGCGTGGACGTCCCAAGCAACTCGGAAGCGGAACTTGCCATCGACTGCTTCCCATTCGAGCGCGGTGTCATATGGATAATACGTTCGGCGCTGCAACAGGCGGAGACCCCCCGGTGCGGTAGCATCATTCAGTATGTGCTCCCTGATGGCGGTCTGATTCGAATCCGGTACCGATAAATCTGCAGTTGGTTCAGTCTTGAGCGTGGAGCCTGATTCGGAGCTTCCCAAGAGACTATCCAGGACTCGTCTTCTTCGTCCTTGCCCGCACGGCGACAGGTCTAATGCGACACGGTGGTTGGTGATGAAATTTGCCTCGTCAGCTGCGACATCCAGGAACTCAATCAATACATCGGGACGACGATAGAGCTTCGAAACCGCAAAAGCCCACGCAGCGGCGATGATGACTCTGCTCTGCCCTATCGATATACACGGAGCCAAATCGATGCCAAACTCTGCTATCATGGATGTCGTAGGTTGATCTGCTTCCGGCGACATGGGCGACAGTGTTCTTGCAAGCCTGGGGACGGCGATTGAAGGATCGATCATGGAACGATGGTTGAATCTCGACCAAATTGCATTCTCAAGCTTCCGTGGACTACACCACATGCAATCTGCCGCGATTACGAAGTTCCCCTCCAGACGGGCTGCATGCGGCTCTGATATACCAAACCAGATCGGGACATGATGTGTCGACGAGTGAAGGAGCTGGTATCTCGCGTCATCTCCAGATGTCCAGCAAGGCTTCGGGCTTGAGTCTTGTTCGCACGGAGAGCGTTGGGTTTCTCCTTTCACCAGCTCGTCCAGAACGCGTTGGCAAGCATCCCGTAGTTGATCAAAGTCCACATCACGCGGTAGAGAGTAGACGCACAATTCTTGGCCACGCAGAAAGTATCTTTGCCACCATGCTCCTGGTCTCGGGTCAGCTTTGCAAAGAATTTGTTGCAAGTGTCGTTGTTGTTCGTACTGTTAGTTTCGGCCATGACGCTCGAGACGGAGATGTTGAGATTGCTGCGTCCAGGATCTTACGTAAGCCTCGTATCGACTTGCAGTGCCTAGGTAGGTATCAGTTCAGTGGCTGCAGCTTAGAACATTGATGAAGCAGAGTGCACAATAGGTATTGGTGAAGTGGTGATCTATAAATATCCATCTGATGAGCCGCGTCTATATCGACCTCATCGTTGCCCTGCCTCAGGCAGCACATTGAACTGCATCCGATCATCTCGCCTACTTCCTAGGATAGCAAGTGCACGGGCACAGCCGCATGACAGGGGAAGACATATTGACAGGTCGGATCCGCAGCTATGCGTAGTTGTTTCGATGGCTGTGATGTTCCGCTTCTGACTCTTGATCGTCAAGCTTTCACAAGTCTCACCGCTGGGGCCTCAGTCACCTCACCGCAAGGATTACGCGGCCTGTGATGCGTACGCATGCTTCGCTCTATGCGGTATGGCCATCAGAAGGCTACAACAGAGCGGTCGGCGGTGGGATGCGTTGGGATGCGATTTTGCAGTCCGGAATGATGGACGAGCGTGTCTTTTGTTCAGAGCAGAGGTTTGATTCCGTAGCAGCATTATTTCTGGAGCAGTGGTCGCTCTGAGTATCACATCAGGCTCAAATCACCACTCGGCCTTCGCTCTAACATCAGGATCCCAAATGGTCATGACACTCCCCTCGCCTACGTCAACAGCAAGAACGAGGCAGATCGTGCAACAAATTGCCAGCCAATGTGAAGTAGCACCGGATCAGATCGAGGATGCCTATCCCTGTACGCCCTTTCAAGCCGACCTATTCAGGGCATCAACGCAAGGCGCCAGCATAGAGCACTACAACCTGGTCTTCAGCCTGGACGAACCCACATCGAGCGCGATCGATCGCCTCACCAACGCGTTCTCGAATGTACATGACCGCAACCCCATCCTACGTTCTCGGATCGTACAGTACACGGAGCCCGGAGCTACGACGCCTCACGTTGTGCAAGCAATCGTCAGAGGAGACCTCAGATGGCACGAATTCGATGACCTTGCCCACTACTGCCGTTTGAGGATTGGCCACTGTCTCCGGTACGGAGAAAAGCTCGTCGAATGTGGCATCTCGCGAGACAGAAAACATCTTGTCTGGACACTCCATCACGCTTTATACGACGGTTGGTCCATGGGCATGCTCTGGAAAGACATTTGCAACCTTGCGGAAGGTAAAAAGCCTGTCTTCGAGCAGAGGCCAAAATATGTCAAGTTCATTGCACATTTGCAGGATCCTGCGACCGAGGCGGACAGAGCATATTGGACTAGGCATCTTGCCGGCTACAGCGGTCCGCGGTTCGAACTCCATCGGCTTCCTCCAGAGACGATTGCACGACGAGGAGGAAGCCTCAAATTGGTCCAGGCACGTGAAGGCAAGATTGGTATGACTGCTAGAATACAAGCTGCTTGGTTCTGTACCCTCGTTGAGCTCTACCGGAGTCTCGACGTGATGACTTTGAACGCTGCAACGGGAAGGCATTGCCCGGTGGAAGGTGTTGCGGACATGATCGGACCCTGTCTTTGTCTCGCCCCGTTCCGCCAGCGTGTGGATCTCAAGACGCCTCTGTATCAGTTCGTGTTGGATGTAGAAAACGCTTCTGGTGAGATGTTTGCACATGAGCTTTCGGGGATGCAATTTTTGGAAAACCTGATTGAGGAGGCAAAACGACCCAACCATACCTTCAATCTCAAATCCGGTCTGGGCGAAGATTTCGCTGGATTGCAGGGCGCAAGCTTTCAGCCCGCGCAAGTCTTGAAGAAGAAGTGGGATTGGGATATGGGCATCTCTGTTGGGGTGGAGACACTTCGTTGGGATATGATTTTCGACCCCGACAGGCTGGATCAAGATGCAGTTGCCCTGATCTGTCAACGATTTCCTTTGTTACTGCAGACATGTCAAACAGTCGAGTCTCAAAGTAGTGTAACTCTGGAGAGTGTTGTTGATGTAACGCGCTTGTGATTGAGTCTATAGCTTTCTGAGAGTTAATGCCAGTGGGCCTCCCATGCAATGATATGTTGTCGTGAATCCGGTCCTGATGGCCAACCCTGGCTCTCCATGTATGGTTATGTCGCCCACACGGTCAGGCTTCGCGATTTGCTTGACCGCATACAACCCACCATGAACATAGATCAAGGGCGGCCACTCCGAGTCGCCCATGGCCAGGAATAATGTCTGAATCTCCCCTGCAGACATGTCTGGCGTGATCATCCTCGCCGAATCCGAAAGGAGTCCTGTGAAGTCTGGAGAACTACCTTCGGACGAAGGGTCTTTCCTCCGCTGTGTGTGGCCCCCATAACCCGCCTCAACCAGTTCGAGGGCTGCGTCCATTCCACTAAGGGCTTGCATCACTGCCAGTGTGTGCAGCTCACTTGCCGTCCTTCGATCGTTTCGCTCGAGCTCAACAGCTGTCTGCGTGATGATCTTGCCCTCGTCCACCCCGGAAGTCATGTAGTGCCACGTGACGACGAAGTTCTCCAAAGGAAATATGTCTGGCCGGAGGATGGGCCAAATCTGAGGCGTGGGACCAGGTAGTTCAGGTAATGGTGCCGCATGGAGGTTGACGAAATTTGCGCGATGCGAAAGCAGTCTGGGCCCCAATGGATAGGGAAAGCCGAGGGAGAGCACAAGGTCTGGATCGTAGGCAGCGGTGAGAGGTTCAATCTGCCCTGATCGATTGACCACCAAGATGGCTGGACGTGATTGTGCTGCCGATGTCCCATCCTGACCGACTCCAAATACGTAGCTGGAGAGGCGAGATTGCATATTCGCGACATGCGAATCCGTCAAGAAGGCATTCGGTCCAGGCGCGGTAACGAGTATGGGAACAGCATATCCGCGCTTTCGCAGACGATCAACGAGGAAATCCACGCAGTCTGCGGTCGTAGTCGTGAGCACGATGGCTGACTTTTGGAGAGATTTCATGTCGTACAGGCGCGCGTTCCAAGATAAATGGTAAGTGTGTGAATTAAAATGATGTATGATTTTTACTATCACGAGAGATCGCTATTCGGGCACAGCGTCAGTCGAGTAGGTGGTGTCGAAGACCGGGTAGAGAAGCATTGGGACTGATATGATGAGGTGTTCCAAACATGGTCAGGATGCGGCACTGCTAGCTAGCAGCAATGCCAATGCGGTTTTTCGCCGGACCCTGCCACGCGCCATACTGGTACGTTGATCATTGTCAATCCGTGCGATGTGAATAAATGGATGTGCTCATATAGGCAGATGTCGATCCTACGCCTCACGATGTGATACATGCATGTGCGATGGCAACGGCCCGAAGCTATGTGCATGTAGTCAGTGCAGTATTCATTCTCAGGCAGAGCAATTTCCAGTGTCCAGGAATCCAGACCCCGTCCGACCGGATCCAAATACCTCCGTCCGTCCGGGTTCGCGATCACCTCGTTGTTGGCAACGTAACATGGTTGTGCCCGTGAGAATTCTCACGTCTGAGCTTGAGTGTATCGCAGCAGTAACCGCGAGCTTGACTACTATGTCTGACGCAAAAGTCACTAGCCAGGTCGTTGATCCAAGCTACTCGATGGACGCTTGATGAAGTTTGGTTTCCTTGGGAAAAGGTGTTGTATGTGGAAGTTGACTTCAACAAGAATTCCATGTCGAGATGAACCCAAGCTTTACCCTTGGAAGTCCAACCAATGAGAGCCCGTTCTAGCCGTACTTCACCCCCGAATTTCACTCTTACTCGTCCGCAGTCACGTGCATTCCACATACATTACAACCTTGGAACTACCCAACCTTACCTACTTCATCAAGTCGCCAACAAGCTCAAGTGCTTGGTAGGTAAGAGCCTCATCAAACAATGAACAGGCAACTTGATCAGATAATACAAGCGGTAGGAAACTGTTTTCAACAAGCGGAGCCTGACCCTTGCGGAGGAGCTCGACTGGTGGCTCGGTTTGCACAGAACGAAGTGCACAGTCCGTTGCAAGGAAACAAAAGAGTCGATACCTGGTTCTACCAGGCATCGCCTCAACTCCCTTGCCCACAGTTGCACCGTGAATTTCGCAAGATGCGGTTCGAGTTCGGCACGCTCTGCCACGACTCTGGGACTCCCACCCGAGTCAAGATTCACGAGATCGCAGTCCTGCACGCACCCCAAGAGCACATTATCTAGGCACACAATCTGGCCAGTTTGGC
>Ga0265797_10008522_pt1 | contig 13627 bp, 10 predicted proteins | sample P2T30metagenome_FD_192433 | JGI IMG/M metagenome (GOLD analysis project Ga0265797, IMG submission 192433) | Plant litter microbial communities from East Loma Ridge, Irvine, California - P2 T30 | ecosystem: Environmental > Terrestrial > Plant litter > Unclassified | place: USA: California... | reverse complement strand
CCTTCAGACTCATATCAACTCAGCACTCCTCTTCTTCTCTCTCCACAATCCTCAGACGCGTCCAAACGCAAACCTCCCCGTAATCCCCCTGTTTGCCCCATCAAACCCCAACCCCTCCCTACCCCCCTCCTCCCTCACCACCACCAACCCCATCCCCACCAACCCCATGCCCTCCAACTCCGCCTCAACCTCCCTAATCTGACCCCTCAACCCCTCCCCAAACGTTCTCCCAGCCCGACCGATAACCCCCCGACTAACCTTCTCCCAAATCCTAACCTCAAAGACATCCAGCTACCCACCCAACATCTTAACCGCAGTCAACGTACCCAAGTCAATCGAGTGCGCATACCGCGCCGGACCAGCAATGTCCAACGTCACGCAGACATACAAGCGCCGCAGCTGCGTACCAACGAGCAGCGGAACCAAGTCCCGCAGTCCGCGCGCGTCGTAACTGCTCATGCTCGTGTGTATCTACCCAGGCGATGCGAACGCATCAAAACTATCAGGGAAGATATGTAACTCCCTGCGCATAGACGGCGCGCAGATACGCGGCGCGCTGAAGCTGCTGCTGGGCAAATCGTTCGTGCCAGAGGAAGCGAAAATGAGTGTTGCAGTGCCGTGGCGTTCGAATTCGGCGCACGCTTCGTCTTTGGTGGTCTTGCTGGTGAGCAGCCAGAGAGGGAGTGCGGGGTGCTGGTTTGAGTGATTGCGCGTAGCAGCCCGTGTAAGTGTGGCCATTCTGGTGCCACAGACGCACGAATGACTTGAGGTGCCAGAGGTGGCTGTAGATCTAGTCGCGTAGCTCGCGACGCAGGGCGAGGTGGTACATGTGATTGGGTACTGGTATGGTGCCGTTGGCGAGGATATTGAAAGGCGATTCCATGGTATTCGGCGGCGGGTGGAGGGTGAGGTGCAAGAAACTGGAGGTCAGGGTCTGCGACGATGTCTCTTCGGATTGATGCAAACGCGCATTTCCTTCATCGAAGCGACTGAGTGAATTTGCGGATTCTGGCGTGTTTGAACGTGAACAGATTTATGAGAATGTTCTTTACCGTGACACACCAAGACTCGAGAGATATAAGAGCAGCAAAGGGGGAGAAGGTTCAAAAAGCGTCAAATAAACTTCGTACACACATCACATCACCTCCATATCCCAAGACCTCATCCCCAATACCAATTCAACCCTGCCACGAAAACGCCAGCTCCCCAACCCTCTCCTCCCCACCTACTCTCCACTCCCCAAATCCGCGCTAAAATCCCTCCGAATAACCAACTCCTCAAACCCCTCCTGACTTTCAATCGCCAACCCCTTCTCATTCGCCAAATGCAGCAAACAAATAAAGCAAAAGCTCGTCGAAAGATCAGCCATTGCTTTCTCAGGATACACGTCTTGTAAGCCGTTGACAACGGACGTGAATGTGAGGGAGCCGTCGACGGCTTTGGCGGCGGGGTCCGAGGCGAAGGTGGAGGTGGGTGGGGCGGTGATCTGTGGTTGTGGGTTAGTTGATGGGATAAGGGTAGGGTTGGATGGGCTTACGTCTTCGAGTCCGATGCCTTTCCAGAGTTCGTCTTTTAGGCGCTTGACGTCTACTTTCTTTGCGACGCGCGCGTACTGCACGTACTCGGGTCTAAAGCGCCTACTCTGTGTCACTAGCTGTGCGCCGAATGCATCTTGCTGTGAGCTCGGTAGCACGCCATCAAGGGGCTGTGACGCTTCCGGTCCGTCGGTAGGTGGTGGCGAGAAGTGATCGCGCGCATCGGCAAAGTCGTCGTCGTCTTCGCTGGGACCGCCTGGAAGGGGTAGACCGTCGTCTTGGAAGAAGTCTGCGTCGTAGTTACCCTGCACCGCGCCGTCTTCTTCGGCGGGGGCGTCTTGGTTGGCCCAGTACGCTTCGTCCACGTCGCCGTGTAGAGGTGGTGGGGGATTTTGGGGTTGTGCACGGCGTGCTTGGAGGCGGGAGCCCATGCGTGCTTTGGGCTTGAGGAAGAGGCGGAGGAGTTGGCGGGAGTTGAAGTGTTTGTCGTCTGGAAGTAGATTGCGAGTCTTGGACTTCCATTGTGCTTTTGGTAGTGAGATGGTGGAGTTCGTGGTTGCCGATGTGTAGAGGAGATCTGCCGTGCTTTGTGTCATGGGTGCAGCAAAGTCGATCTCGAAAGGCTCCTTCTCTTTCCGCTTTGTAGCTGGTGTTGCTTTGCCGACTTCCTTGACGCGCTGGATGCGCCAATGCTCAGGGCCTGCCCAGTTCTTCTTAAGAGCCTGGTCGAAGTAGCTGAGCATGTTCTCGGTTTCTTGGTCGCGGCCGTGATTCATGGACAGTCTGTATTGTGCACCATCGGCGGCCATGGTTCCCTCTGCACCTTCAGCGCCCTCTTCCTCGCCGTCTCCGAGACCCATCGTGTGCACTCGTGCTTGTGGATCTCTAATTGCCTCTCGTGCCCAGACCTCACCACCCTCACCAAAACCGGTCTCTGGAGGGAGGTCGAAGCCACCCATATTGATGTCATCGTCATCGTCAAAGCCCATGGGGTTCTCGTCGTCCAGGAAGAGACCTGATTGGTTGCCTGCCGCCTCTTCCTCATTCTTGTTCTCATCGTCACGCGAGTCTTCGGGCGCTTTGAGGAATGGAAGGTCCATAGACCCGTTGACATCACCAAGATCGAACGTCTTCATCGAAGGACAGATGTCCTGCTCATCCAGGCGCAGAAGGTCTGGAAAGTACTTGGTGGCCAGAGAGGAGATGTCGATCTCAATGTCATCGGTTGCCTGTGGCTCTTCCGTCTCTTCTCGTTGCTCCCTGCCTTGATCTTCTAGTCCTGGCGTACCGCGTGTCTCTTGAGCAGTGGCATCGCCCGCATCGTCGCTGCTGTCAAAGACGATGCGGCCCTTGGAGTCGATGGCCAGGTGGTTGAGTAGCAGACCTTTGGCACCGCCCTCGTCAAAGTCAGCGGACGCTTTCTTGAACAGCGGATCGACGGCAAACTCGAGTTCCATCTTCTTGTTCTGCAGCTGCGCAAAAGATGTGGCGAGTGTCGCCTCGGCTGACCGTGCGGCCCTCTTCTTGCGCTTCTTCTGGCCGTCCTCTCCTTCTTCGCCCTCCTCGTCCTCGCCATCTTCACCCTCTGCATCGCCCCGACGCTTCTTGCCAGCATTCTCAGCCAGACCGCTAAGCAGCTTGCCGGTGTCGGTCGCAACGCTGTCAACTCGGCTGGTGTAGATCTTGACACACCCATCGAGCGTGCAGCTAGCTTTTTGAAAATTGACGCCATCGCCCTCCTTCAGCAGCGACATTTCGTGGAAGTAGTCGATGAGGGCAAAGTTCCAGGAATTGTTCGCATTGATTTTCTGCATGCATTAGTCGGGCCATATGTAAGACTTCCGAGTGCATACGTTGTCGGTGGCCATCTTCATCCACTCCTCGAAGTTGGCCAGCAGCGGCATGACCCGCTTCATGGGCGTCACTGCGGTGCCTGCGACATCGGGCATGTCCTGGCCTTGCGATGGCGTGTGTGGGCTGTTCTGGCCGGCGAGCGATATGCGCGACCTTCCTGGTGTCGCGGAAGCGCGTATAGAGTTGCGCTGGGCTTCGTGGAGGGCATGGCGGCGGTTCGCTTTCTCCTGCTTGTCGTCGTTGAGCGGGACTCTTTGCGGTATCAGCGGTGCAGAATTAATTGCAGCGAAATTCCTACTTCATGGGCGTCTTCTGCGGAGAGGCCGCAATGCTGTATTTAGTCGTGCGCGGCATTGTGGTGGTGTCGTTTCTCGTCTCAACCCGTCGTCGGTTTGTTTGTCAACATCTGGGGTCGCGTCTGGATGGGGCCGGTACGCCACGCGGCGCCCGGTCCCTACGAAGTAAGTGTGGCGCATGACGACGACCGCCACAAGCTTCACTGCAAGCCACAAACCGGTTCCAAGGCCTTCGCAGACGAGTGCTTAAGTGCATGCGACCGCCGTTGCTAACTGCTCTTTTGGCTTCCCACTCTATTCTTATCCCTTTCAACTCTCCCTTTCTTCCTTCACATATCTTAGTCGCAGCGCTGCGGACGGTCAAACACTTCGCGCTCCGCCTCCCGCTATCTTGTGACGCCAACACGCTGCCAGCATCGGGCACGAGGGACCTACTTCTTCAGGCACCACCAGACATCAGAGGTTCATAGGCCAGCACCGTGGGAGACTATCCCGTCTATATTCACACTTGCAAACCCTCTCCTCCTCCACTCGCAACTGCCGGCGCATTGGAGCACTCCAACGGCACCATTCCGTCCCTGCATGAAGATGAAGATGTCGCGACAATGAACGACCACACCATCCTGGAAACCGTACAGCAATGGCGGCGCAAGAAATACTCGGCGCGCCCATTCGCCCTCACGATACTCGCCATCTCCCTAATCACGCTGCTCGCAATCGCCAAAGACTACCGGTCGCATGTCGGCGTCAGATCTGCAGGCGCATTGCGGAAGAGAGACCTTGTCATCGCACAGGATGAGGAGGTATGTCAACCGTAGAAAATATGAAAGGGGAGTACTAACAATGCAGTGCCGCCTCGTCCACCATGCGCACGACCAATGCGCCTTCGTCCTCGCCAACTGCCCGGACGAAGAGGCCGGCGTCATCTCGTACCTCACACTCTACTACTGCCGCATGCCCAAGGCGAAGCCCGTCGCCTTTGTGATAATGACACTCTGGCTCGCCATGCTCTTCAGTACCATTGGAATCGCCGCGAGCGACTTCTTCTGCGTCAACCTGAACACAATCGCGCGCATGCTGGGGATGAGCGAGAGCTTGGCTGGAGTGACCCTCCTCGCATTCGGCAATGGCAGCCCAGACGTCTTCTCCACCTTCGCCGCCTTCAGAACACATGCCGCTAGTTTGGCAGTCGGAGAGCTCATCGGCGCTGCTTGCTTCATCACGGCGGTCGTCTCAGGCTCCATGGCGCTGATCCGGCCTTTTCAGGTGGCGCGCAAGAGCTTCGTCCGCGACGTCACATTCTTCCTCGTGGCCGCGGCCTTCAGCATGGGCTTCATTGTCGATGGCAAGCTCCATCTTTGGGAGTCGTTGACCATGGTTGGATTCTACCTCTTTTACGTCGTCTTTGTAGTAGCCTGGCATTGGTGGATCAACCAACGCAGAGCCAGGAGACTCAAGGCCGCCGCCATGAGAAGTCACTTTGTCATGCCCGGTGGGGAAGAGGAGGAAGTGCCAGAGTATCACGATGAGGAGGCGCCGTCTGGGTCAAGGACACCAGGACGAGGCATTTCCACCGAAGATTTCTCCAACCTTGAACGCGCGGGTGGTGATCCACTAGACGAAGATGACCACGAGGAGGAGCGCGAGCGGTGGATGGGCGAAATGTCTCAGAACATGCGACTTAGCAGACCGCGTATTGGAACTCGGCGCCACACACAAACACCCATCCGACCCAGTCTGGTCGGTGCACTGGAGTTCCGAGCTGTACTTTCATCGCTGCAGAAGTCTAGGAACATTCAGTCGCTACCACTTAGCTCGCGACGCTATTCGGACGACCCAAATTACACCACTGCTCAGCAGCAAGACTACATTTCCTCCATGGCCGATCCAGCTGCGCGCCCTCCATTCGATATTGCATCGATCAACTCAGATGCCTCGCCTCACGTCACTCGGCCGAGCATCGACATCCAGCAGGCCATGGGCCACCGCGCAAGAGCCGTCTCGACAAACGACATTGACAACGTTGTCCTTCACCCGAGCACATTGCATGGCGACGTGCCTGATATTACCTTTGGACCGCCCACCCCTTATGGTCGTGGGAGACTCGTGCCGGAGGGGCAGCCACCAGCATCTCCAAGCTTCTCCTTGTCGCCTCCAGCCTCGCAGCACAGTTCGCGAGCATCAAGCCCGGCACCTCACATGCACACGAGGAATCCATCCGCCGATAGACTCGCACCCCCGAGCCTCGATGGCTACATCCCACCCCCTTCGCGCACCAACACCCTCAGCCCGAAGTCCTCGCCAGTGATACAGCCTGGAGATCAGCCCGCGCCTCCAAAATTGACGCTTGCGGTACCTGGAGCTACCACTCCCCCAATTCCTTTTCCTGCCTACGATGATTTCCCATGGTCCGCTCGGAGCTCGACCCGAGCACCAAGTCTACGCCCGCCATCGCCGAGCGCTTCGGACCCTAATTCAACTTTCCCTCAAGATCCCTTTGCGGTCCACGAGCCTGCCAAGATCCCACGATGGTGGCCGTCTCGTGTCTTTCCGCCACCTCATATCCTGTTCGGAACACTATTCCCAACATTGACTAATTGGAGCGAGAAGAACTTTGGCGAGAAGCTCCTCGGCGTCGTCGCCAGTCTCCCAGTGCTCCTCCTCACCATCACCCTCCCCGTCGTCGAGCCCGAGAAAGACGACGAAGACGGCGGCCACGCCGAGCTCTCCATGGACTTTGGTCTCCCACCACCCCTGACACCCGTCAACGGAAGCCTCACGTCCTACGGCAGCATCATGCTCCCCCCCGAAACGCTCGGCACGCCCGGCCCATCCATGACCATGAAAGGCCCCGTAACCCCCCAAGCCGGCCCCGACCCAGCCCCACCCCAAGTCTTCATCACATCCTCCGACACCGTCGCGCAATCCCCCGAACAACTCCCCACCATATCTACCGGCCCCGAACCAAAGCAGTGGAACAGATGGCTCGTGATCCTCCAAATCTTCACAGCCCCCCTCTTCGTCGTCCTCGTCCTCTGGGCAAACATCCAACTCGACAATCCCCGCGCCCTCCTTCGCCACACCCTCTTCTCCCTCCTCTTCTCCCTCGCCATGCTCGCCCTCATCCTTGCCACTACATCGCCCAACCACCCCCCACGCTGGCGCTCATGTCTCTGCTTCCTCGGCTTCTTCGTCGCAATCGCATGGATCAGCACCATCGCCAACGAAGTCGTCGGCGTGCTACGTACCCTCGGCGTCATACTCAACATGTCCGACGCCATCCTCGGCCTCACCATCTTCGCAGTCGGAAACTCGCTCGGCGACCTTGTGGCCGACATTACCGTCGCGCGCCTAGGCTTCCCCATCATGGCGCTCTCCGCGTGTTTCGGCGGCCCGATGCTGAATATTCTGCTGGGCATTGGGTTGTCGGGCGTGTATATGACTGTTACGAAGGGGGAGCATAGGCATGAGAGACATCCTGATAGGCCGGTGCGGTTTAGTCCGTATCATATTGCGGTTAGTACGACGCTTGTTATTTCGGGGGCGACGTTGTTGGTTACGCTTGCGGGATTGCTTGTGGTGGTGCCGTGGAGGGGGTGGAGGATGGATAGGGGGATTGGGTGGGGGTTGGTGGTTGTTTGGGTTGTTAGTACGTGTGTTAATGTTGGGGTTGAGGTTGGGGGGTGGGGGAGTGATGTTAGTTAGATGGGGGTGGAGGTGGTTTTGTTGACTTGATATACCCTGGTGTTTTTGGATGTTCTTGTTCTCTTTTGAGGTCTTGCATGTTCGTAGAGTCAATGTATATACGAAACATCGACCTTGCAATGAACTGAACAGGCTTTTCGAGTACAATCAGAGTAGTCTGGTGCCGTGGGTGTTTGAACATATTCCTCGGTTTTTAGCTTGGAGTTTAGGGATTTCCTCTCCTGTTTTTTTCTTTCTACGTTCTGATATCTGTGCTTACGCTCTTGGCAGCTCATATCTTGAATTGCAGCTGAATCGCTGGGAAGAAGAAAACCACCGCGTTCGAAACCAAGTATGACAACAATACTCGCATAGGTGCTCACCGGATTGCCCAATACATCTCATGTAGCCGTACCTAGTTAAAGCGCAGACGGCACAATAAATGCCAACAAATATGAAGAATCCCAACTGTACGACCATCACATCGACTTGTCCGCCTTCCATCCAATAGCCACGAAGCATGCAACATGTTGAGCCCAAAACACTCCAATTAAAAACGCATGTACTGGACACACGTGGCATGCATACCCTGGCTCGGGCCGCTCGAGGCTCTTGCAGCAGTCGGTTGGGCTGTTAAAGTGGGTTGCAAGCGAGGAATCGTAGGGGAACACGTAGCGGAGCGTGCGATTTTTTGCTGCACGGTATGTAAGAGTCAGAGATGCGATGAGAAAAGTGAGTGAGGCTTGATCGTTAGAATGTGGGATTGGGGATTGGAATTGGGTGGTTAAATAGAGAGATAATGGAAGGGTTGTTGGGGCAGGCATACAGGATACGGTAGATCGGAGGCTCGACAGCTCACGACTTCGACAGCTCACGATTCCAACAGCTCACGAGTTCGCAGACTCGACGGCTCGCGGGCTCGCTATCGCATCGTCATCTCCAGCTTCATCATCTGTACTATGTCCGACTCAGCCTCCCAACATTCATCGCACTGTTATTATCTGATTCGCAGACGGCGCAAGCCCTGAAGCCCAGCACATTCCAGCAGCACTCGCACAGCATAATCTCTGCACCACAGCAACCAACCCTACAGTAGTCTCGCAGTCATAAGGCCTTCTGCCGTCATACTGCGTCGCATCGCATCAACATCGCTTGCACAATTACACCATCTGTGTGGGTGACACGAAAAACCCCGCTTCGCACCCAGTTTTTCCATCGCCATCACTTGACGACCTGCCACACCACCAGCAGAGTGCCGCTATCCCAACATCAACGCATCATCTCCAAACTTGCCAGTGCAGTGTCCCACGCGGGCGCATCTTGTGGTCGCATTGTTTTCGCGTCGTATCGATTGCATCTGCGCGTCTCCCGCTTCCATCCCATCTCTGGTTAGCACAGCTCGTCAAGCAACCTTGGAGCGCCTCCGCATCCTCTCACACGCCAGTCGCCAGCAAGGGAGTGGCAGGCCAGGATCCGACCAGTGCGCGCTTCAGCCGAAAGAGCTCGAGACATTCTGCCGCACGGGCGAATCAGACCTCAGCCCTACCAATTCTGGAGCAAAAACGACCCCTCCTCTGGCCCCCTTTCTGCACTCAAGTGTCTGTCTATTTCCCATATAGCGAGCAGCTCACCGCCTCATTGCCCCCGCAGCCGTTCGTGCAGCAGTCGAGTCCTCTACCGTACCAAGATTCAAGGCAGCTGCTGTCTGTTTACCAACACGACCACCACTAGCAGCGCTCTACTGCCCCGCCAGTGTCTGTCCAGTGTCGTCCACGCATTTGGACCGGTCAGCCCAACCCAATCCGACCCCACCACTCACCGTCGCTGCCCAGGCACATACTCCGGCGCTCGCTTGATAGCAGCACGCTTTCTGTCGCCCTCTGCTCTCATCCATCCATACCGCACTCGGCCGCTCTCTGGAAGAAGAGGCTCGAGTACGGTAGAACAGTGAACAGCCAGCCTCATGCCGTTAGTCATAGCCCTCCCCCATCGTCGCGCAGTGTCTCGTTGCCCTTCACGCCCGTCGCTTTCCTCGCGCCGCACTGTAAACCGCCGCGCGCAGAGTCTGTCTTCGCGCGCGACTTCCCGCACTTCTCGCTCCTCCCGCACTTCCACCACCACAGCACCGTCCAGTGTTTCCATCTCCCCCTCGCGCAATGCAAAGGGCGAAGCTGACATCACCATCAGACTCAAAAGAGGAATCACTGTCAACAACTACACGGGCGCCGAACACAGCTACAGCGAGGACGAAGATTCCGGAGTCCGCGTGGGACTGACGGGAAGTCTAGAGGAGGAATACTCGACCGACGAGGAAGAGGACGAAGAGGAGTACAGTGACGACGAAGACGACGAGTGGGACGTTATCGACCCGTCTGACTCGGCTTCGCGCCCGCACGTGAAGCATCCCACCGTCCAAGCAGCTACCGCACCGCCGCCACGCCACAAGGTCGCTGCACCGCGCGCAGAGTCTCGCCACGCCGTTCCCGTCGTTGATCCTCCCTCTCGGCCCAGGAGCCGCAGCAGAACCGCCCTGGCTCGCGAACATCGAGGGACGCGGCGGCGCAGGCCCCAGTCCACTCACCAGGACAGCCTGGACGCCGAAGACGACTACCCTGGATATCCACCGGCAGGAGCGCCTCAGCCCCCGCATCATCCGAGCCCTGGTTGGGGTCATATACCACAACAGCAGGGACACAACGGATATGTGGCCAGCATGATGTCTGATCCTCGATACCACCAGTTCAGTGGCGCACAGTCGCCGGCCGGTCAGTTGGTAGCTCAGGGCTTCCATGGCGATCCGGGTTACTACGGCCAAGGCCATGGCTTCAATCCAAGTGAGCCGAATCCCTTCGCCCAAGGTCCTCCACGAGGCGACCAAGGAAGCTACTTCGGTCAGCAGTACCCACCACAGCACGGACGAGGCGGACGAGCGAATCGCAACTCCATGGGCGGACCACCGCCTGAGGGCGCAATGATGCCCTACGGTCAACCTCCCATGGGATACTACCCTCCGTATGGCTCTCCGTATGGGATGCCGCCCGGCATGATGCCACACATGGGCATGTATCCCCCGCATGCGTATGCACCACAACCACCAGCATCTCCGCCACATCCGCCCTCCAAGAAGCACACTCCAAAGCCTCGAGAAGAAGAGGAGTATGAGCCGCGTCCTCCGCCACCACAGCACACCAACTCGGCGCCACCCCAGCACATCATGCAGTACATCCCTCCTCCACTTCCTCCTCCGCCAGTCAACACCGAGAAAGAGGATGGCATGCTCACTAAGCTCGAGAAACTTCTGCTTGGGAAGGCCGAGGAGGACGAGAAGGCCGCAGAGGCAGCGCGCAAGGCGCAGGAGAACGCCAAATTTGATCGCCTCGAGCAGATTCTCATCACCCAGCAAGAAGCCAAAGCGGCGAAGGAGAAGCAAAAGGCTGCGGCTGCTGAAGAGGCGCGCAAGAATGCTGCGGACGCCAAGAAGAAGGGCGACGAGGACAAGCTCGCCACGCTCGAGAAGCTCATTCTTGCACAAAAGGACGAGCAGCTCAAGCGAGAAGCTGCCCAGGAGGCTGCACGCGCCGCTGAGAAGAAGGATCAAGATGAGAAGGCTGCGAAGTACGCCGCAGAAAAGAAGGCCGCAGCCGAGAAGGCAAAGGATCTCCTCGACGCCGCCAAAGCAGCCCGCGAGGACGCCGAAAAGAAGGCCGCTGAAGAAGCCAAGAAGACCAAGGAGGCGCACGAGAAGGCGATTGAGGAGGCCAAGAAGGCCGCAGAAGAGCTCGAGAAAGCAAAAAAGGCCGCCGAAGACGAGGCTGCGAAGCTGAAACCCTCAGACGCGCCCAAGCCACCGATCAAGTTCAAGGACGCAGTCGGCCGCAAGTTCAGTTTCCCATGGCACATCTGCAAGACATGGAAGGTACATCTACTCTCCCCTTCCCCACATCCTCACAACACTTTACTAACACAACCCAGGGCATGGAAGAACTCATCAAACAAGCCTTCCTCCACGTCGACGTAATCGGCCCCCACGTCCACGAAGGCCACTACGACCTCGTCGGGCCCGATGGCGAAATCATCCTGCCCCAAGTCTGGGAGACAATGGTTCAACCCGACTGGGCCATCACAATGCACATGTGGCCCATGCCAGAGCCCCCGCCACCACCACCTGAACCCCCAAAGGACATGATGTACCCGCCCCCTCCGCCTGAAGGCGCACACTTCTTGCCTCACCACCTCCCGATTGGCAAGAAGAAGAGCACGAAGGATAAGGTTAAGGGTATTAAGCATGGGCATGTGGTTAATGTGCCGCCTCCGCCTATGCATCCGGGTATGATGGGTGGGCATGGACCGCCGCCGCCTCCGCCTCCGCCTCCTCCGCCGGGTGTGGGTGGGTATGGTATGATGCCGCCGCCTCCTCCGCCGCCGCCGGTCCAGATTCTTCAACCTGGGGCTGGGGGCGGGAGTCAGAAGGGCAAGAAGAAAGCTGCTCCTGCGCCTTTTTTTAGGTGGGCTGCTGGGCCGAGTAAGACGAAGAAGAAGTAGAGTATCTTTTGTGTCGCGTTCTTTACTTACGTCTTCGCTCTCCACTCTGTTTTCTTGGACGATGGCGACATGTTGGATATCCCTCTCTGGAAAAGTTGCGAGATACCACTTTCTTAGCTGCACTGCAGGTATTGTCATGACTTAGCGCTCTTGCATTCTTTATGTTTTATTTGAGGCTTGGAGTACCCCTATCGCTCGGAGTCGGCGTTCTTGTCTTTCGTTCGTTATGCTTGGATATCGTACGGATATGGCGATGAGATATGTTTGGATGAATAATGGGAGAGAGCTTTTCTAGCATACGTAGTACCTTGTTGAGACTTTGTTGCGCGTAGTTTGGATATATGTTACTTGCTTAATATCTTTCAACGCTTCGTGTCTTGCGCTCCTTCCCTTCTGTTGCAGATGTAAATTGCGAATCAGAGGCGTGGTCGCCCGCCAAGTCCCGTGTAATGATGGTGACGTACGCCCAGACGATGAGCGACTGAACAGGGAAACCCACGATGGGGCAAGGCGGCGCGATAGCCGTTAGTTGTCATACGTCATGTTCCTGACTACTTTTTAGTGTTTTGGACTCCTTTTCGTGTTGTTGATTGTTTTGTGATCTTTTGGATTTGGACCTTTTGACGATAGTTGAGGATTTGAAACACACGATCTTGGAGGGCGACTAAAGAGACATCGGCAACATCGCGAAATAAGAGAAGGAAAACGCAGTTGGCAAGATAGGAAGAAAACAATATCGATCTATTCTATTGCGGCCCAAGACATACCACGCTTCAAAGGCCAACGCTATCGGATCAACTCGGACCCAAAGAGAACAACGCGCATCAGAGCAAATCATCATCTCCCCTATCGTCATTGCCAAAGAAAGACACGACAAATCTCCATCGCACTGTCTGCTTCTGTTATCCAGCGTTCCGCGATATACCCATCATGTTCTCACTACGCATCTTCCTCCTCCTCGCCCTCTCAACACCAACCCTATCCCTCCCACAATCAAGCCCACAATCCCCATCAACAGAATACACATCCGACACCGCCTTCCGCGACACCGTACTCAACACCACAAACACATACCGCTCACAACACAACGCCACGGCCCTGACGTGGAACGACACTTTAGCCGACGCAGCGAGGGAATGGAGTGAGAAATGTGGGTTTGAACATAGTGTACGTCCCACCACCATCCAACCCATCAACCATCCTCCTTCCATATTAACATGCTAAAATCGAGCTACATACTGACAAAGCGTCCAGGGCGGTCCCTACGGCGAAAACCTCGCCTCAGGCTACCCCAACACCACCTCCTCAATAACCGCCTGGGCCGCCGAGCGCTCGGCCTACAACTTCGCAAGCGGCGACTTCGACTCCAAGACGGGTCACTTTACGCAGCTCGTGTGGAAAGGCACGAGTGCGATTGGGTGCGGGCGCACGGAGTGTAATGGGGGGAGCGAGGGCGGGAAGGGGGATGCGCCCGGGTGGTTTGTCGTGTGTGAGTATTGGCCGGGGGGGAATGTGGTTGGGAGGTTTAGGGAGAATGTTGAGAGGGGGGTGGAGGGGGGTGCGGTGAGGGTGCGGGGTGGCGGGTGGTGGTGGGTTGGGGTTGGGGTTGTGGGGTTGTTGGTTTGGTGAGGAGGGGATGGGGAAGTTGGTGAGGGGGTTGTAAAGTTCACTTGGTTGACGAGTATAGCATGAAGATATGGTACCGACTTTTTTCGA
>Ga0265797_10008519_pt1 | contig 13631 bp, 11 predicted proteins | sample P2T30metagenome_FD_192433 | JGI IMG/M metagenome (GOLD analysis project Ga0265797, IMG submission 192433) | Plant litter microbial communities from East Loma Ridge, Irvine, California - P2 T30 | ecosystem: Environmental > Terrestrial > Plant litter > Unclassified | place: USA: California... | reverse complement strand
TCGTCCAATCGATCGCCCCCGACATGGAGGCCGTCAATACGGTGATCCGCCAGCGGCTGCATTCCGACGTCACCCTGGTGAACCAGATCGCCGAGTACATCATCAGCGCAGGCGGCAAGCGCATCCGTCCAGTGCTGGTGCTGCTGCTGGCCAATGCCTACGGCTACCGCGGCACGGCCCACCATGAGCTGGCCGCCGTGGTCGAGTTCATCCACACCGCGACCCTGCTGCACGACGACGTGGTCGACGAATCCTCGATGCGCCGCGGCCGCCAGACCGCCAACGCCCTGTTCGGCAACGCCGCCTCGGTGCTGGTGGGCGACTTCCTGTACTCGCGCTCGTTCCAGATGATGGTTGGCCTGGACAATATGCGCGTGATGCAGATCCTGTCCGACGCCACCAACGTGATCGCCGAAGGCGAAGTGCTGCAACTGCTGAACATGCACGACCCGGATGTGACCGAAGCGGCCTACCTCCTGGTGATCCGCTCGAAGACCGCCAAGCTGTTCGAAGCGGCGGCCGAGCTCGGCGCACTGGTAGCTGGCGCCAACGACGCGCAGATCGCCGCGGCCGGCGAATACGGCCGCTCGCTGGGCACCGCCTTCCAGCTGATCGACGACGTGCTCGACTACGCGGGCGACGCCGCCGAGATCGGCAAGAACCTGGGCGACGACCTGCGCGAAGGCAAGCCTACCCTGCCGCTGATCTGGCTGATGGAACATGGCACGGCAGAACAGCGCGAGCTGGTGCGCAACTGCATTGAGCAAGGCGACGAGCAGCAATTCGATGCGGTGCTGGCGGCGGTGACGTCGAGCGGCGCGCTGGATTACACCCGCAAACAGGCCGAAGAAGCGGCCCGCCGCGCGTCGAATGCGATCGCCGATTTGCCCGACAGCGTCTTCAAGAACAGCCTGCTCCAGCTCAGCAGTTTCGCTGTTGACAGAAACCATTAAGCGAAATTAATATACAACCATCCCGGGGTGGTTGTAAGTACATCCCAAACCGTCGGGGTGTAGCTTAGCCCGGTAGAGCGCTACGTTCGGGACGTAGAGGCCGGAGGTTCGAATCCTCTCACCCCGACCAGAATTCAAAAGCCAGACCTGGCGTTGCCGGTCTGGCTTTTTGCATTTTTACACGCGTGGTTTAGTCAGCATCTTGCAGGCCTGCTTGCCTATGCCAGCTCGGTAACAAATTGCGAAAACGGGCGACGCACTTTTTTCAGGTCAACGAGCCAGTCGCCTTCATCCGCACGATAACCGACAGGCAGGAGGATCACCGAACGCAGTCCACGTTCGCGCAACTTCAGTATCTCGTCGACCTTGGCCGGATCGAATCCTTCCATCGGCGTGGCATCCACCTTTTCCTCGGCGGCAGCAATCAGTGCGCTACCGAGGCCGATGTAAGCCTGACGCGCGGCATGCTCGAAATTAGTCTGGGCGTCGCGCTGCGGATATGTCGACAGCAACTGCTGGCGATAGGCTTCCCAACCTTCGTTTTTCAAGCCGCGCTCGGCGTTCACCAGGTCAAACATCGCATTGATGCGCTCGGCCGTATAGGTGTCCCATGCGGCAAATACGAGCAGGTGCGAGCTCTCCGTCACCTGGGCCTGGTTCCAGGCATGCGCCTTGATCTGTTCACGCAGGGCAGCGTTCGTCACCACGAACATCTCGTACTGTTGCAGTCCACTGGAGCTGGCCGTCAGGCGCACCGCCTCGAGGATGCGGTCGATCTTCTCTTTGGCGACCTTTTTAGCAGGATCCATTTTTTTGGTGGCATAACGCCACTGCAAGGTTTGCAGGAGATCAGACATGCGGAATTCTTTCTATGTGAGTGAATAGCGCACTATGATGCCCGAGCCTGCAATTTCTTGCCGAGCAGGGCTTCATCCGCCACCGGCAACGGATGCCATGCTCAAGCCCCGCCAATCTTGGACAATTGCCCTTTGGTCTGATTGAGGAATCGCCGTCGCTTACCTAGGATGAAAATCTCATAACCCAGGTATCTCAGGAGGGTTCCATGATCCACGCCAGGTTTTTCCATCATCCGTCACGCGTGCTGGCGGGGTGTCTTCTTCTTGCCTTGTCCGCGTGCGCCAATAAAGAGCTGAACCATCAGCTTGCCACCAGTCGGGAAGCGGTCGATCAAGCGCAGATGGCCGGTGCGGAAGAAGCCGCTCCTTCGGATTACGGTGTCGCAACCGATAAGCTGGCGCGCGCCAACGCCGCCGCCATCGGCCACCATAAGCATGACGCGATGCGGCTCGCCCAGCAGGCGCAGGTCGACGCCAACCTGGCGCGCGCCAAGAGCGAATCGGCCCAAGCCAGGATCGCAGCGGCCGAACTGGAGAAGACCAACCAGGTATTGCGCGACGCAATCCGCGCAAACCAGAACTAGTAGAGGTGAGAGATGAACCACATCCTCCGAACAGCCACTGGCGCGATTGTCGCCGGCATCATCGCAACGGGATGCTCGACATCCCCGCCGGCGTCCGAGGTGGCTGCCGCGCAGACCGCAATCGGCAATGCTGGGCAGGCTATCGACCATGCGTCAGCCGATCCCCACGTGGTCAAATACGCTCCCAGCGAACTGGAACGCGCGACGGTTTCAATGCGAAAGGCAAAAGCGGCGTGGAATGACAAGCACGACCTGACGGCCACGAAGCATCTCGCCTATATTGCACAGCAGCGCGCAGCCACGGCGCAAGAATTTGGCGACGAGCGTGCTGCGGCAGATACGGTAAAGGTTGCGGCGGCGGAACTGGACCAGACCTTGTCGGTTGCGGCTACAGCACGACGAAGCGCAATCGCGGAACTGGTACTGCAGGACTTGGCAGGCTTCGCCCCCGGAACAGCGAAGCTCCCTGCCAGCGCCATGCCGGCGATCGACGAGTTGGCCACCGCATTGAAAAACGATCCCGGACGCGAGGTGATCATTGCAGGGTATACGGACAATATCGGCAGCCCCCGTCACAACCAGGCCCTAGCCATGAAACGGGCGGAAGCAGTACGTGCCGCCCTGCTTCATCGTGGAATCGCCTCCAGCCGTATCGCCATCCGCTCATACGGCGAAGCGGACCCGGCATCCAGCAACGACAGCAGGATCGGGCGCCGGGAAAACCGGCGGGCGGAGGTGATCAGTGCTGACGCGATGCAAATGACGGGATCGTCACAACTCTCAACCACGACGTCGTCGGACGATCCGGGGGAGCAGCCCAGACAACCCGAGCCGTGATGCCGAAACAAGGATCTTATTGGTCTGACATCTGGACATGGTCTCAGCCTTATCCGCCATTCGTGTCGAGCTCGAGTCTCAATGTCAGACCCGATCTTGATTGGCCCGCGCTATTGCACACGGCCGGTCAACCTCAACTGTTCGCTGCCTGGACGAGACACTTCGATAGCTTGTCGAAATGAAGTAGCGCAGCCTGGGTCAGCTCGATCTGCTTGCGGCGCGTGTCCTCGGTGTCCGTCAGCATGATCCAGCCCTTTTCGCGCATGGACTTGAGCCGATTGTGAACGGTGGCCGGAGAGCCGAGTTCGTCTCTTGCCATCATGTCGCGGACGGAAAGACGCTCCTGATCTTTCCCTACCCTCGCTACCAAGGCGAGAATCCGCTCCTCGAGTGGATCGAGCGATGGCAAAGACGGCAATCCGCGCAGTGCTTCGGACAACTGCAGGAAGCGCAAATAAATATCGGCAGGTCGCGACGGCTTGGTCGGCATAAGAATCGGCTCCAAATGAGCTCAAAATAAGCGCACAAATAGCTTACAAGCAGTGTTATATCTAGGGTATCGTACTGCACTATGCTATAAAAATCAGTGCAATTGTATCTGAAAGCTTCTTCCTGATGTCGCAAACCCGCCTGCAAGTGTCCATGGTCATCGGAACGATGGCGGCCTTTATCCTGATGCTGGCAGTCAACGAGTGGCTGTTCACCCGATTTGAGTTCGCCCCAGGTATTAACTGGATCTACGTTCCGGCCGGCATGCGCTTGTTGAGCACCCTGCTGTTCGGTGCAGCTGGCGCGGTCGGCCTCCTGCTGGTGTCATGGCTGGTCTGTTTCTTTTATTTCTTCCCCGATGACTTGGTCCGCTCTTTCATGGGGGGCATCCTTGCCGCAGCCGCACCATATCTGGCCTACCGAATCGCCTCGCGAAGATATGGACTGGATGCGTCCCTTGCCAACCTGTCGCCCCGTCGCCTGCTCATATGCGTCGTCGGCTATTCAGTCGCCAGTCCCTTACTGCATCACATCTGGTTCGCGGCGCAAGGCAACACGGCTAACCTGCTCCACAGCTTCGTCGTGATGACCATCGGTGACCTTACCGGGACGCTGATCGTTATCTACACGATGAAAATGCTGATTTCTCTCATGCCATCTCCTGGCTACGCGGCCAATAAGCTGTAGCCCTCGGGCGGATCCAGGCAAGGGCCGCCGCCTCCCCTCAGCAACCCAATCCACCGAAAATAAATTGCCGGATTGAAATACCACGCCACAATTGCTATAATTTTTATAGCGGTTAGTGCATCCCTTTGCCAGGACTGAATACGCTTACCCGGTTTGGTCGCACCACACAGGACCGTCGCCCATCGAATCTGGAAAATCAAGGAAAAAAATGCAGAATGTACGAAATGGTTTAGTGGTCGCCTCGATTGCCGCGCTGCTTGCAGGTTGTGGCGGTGGCGGCGGGAGTGCAGCACCATCGGCGCCCGTCGCGGTAAGCCCTCCGCCCCCCGTCGCCGACGTTCCCGCACCGGCGCCGGCACCGGAAAACGAACCAGCCCCTGCGCCAGCGCCAATACCGGTTTTGGCCACATCGTATGCAAACGCGAAAGAGCAAGACTTCCAGGCCATCACCTTGCCCAAGGAAGCTGAATACGCCGACGCTTACGCGCAAGCCGATTTCAGGCAGGACGGAAACCTGATGCTGTTCGCGGCGATCATCAAATACGACGTCAAGAATCCGGCAACCATCGACACCCCGAGTGTTTTCCAGTTCTACCGCAAGAACGATGCGGGTGCCTGGGTCCCTGCAGCCAATATGATCGATACGCCCGTCGGCTGCGTTCACCCGCGGAAAGCGGCTGTGGCCGACTTCAATAACGACGGCAGGCCCGACATCCTGGTCGCATGCACCGGTTTCGATGCTGAACCGTTTGCTGGTGAAGAAAACTTCCTGGTGCTCAGCACTGCCTCCGGCGTGTACACATCGAAACCAATCCCCAGCACGCCCGGTTTCTTCCACGGCGCCGCTGCCGCCGATTTCAATGACGACGGCAACATCGATTTCGTAGTGACTGACACCACCGTGAACAGCAAGGGCCGCATGTTCCTGGGTAATGGCAACGGTACATTTACGGAAAACACCTTGCTCCCCGACGCGCTTGCTAAACAGCACTTCTTTACTGTCGAGGCAACTGACGTGAATGGCGATGGCAAGGTCGACTTGCTGTTCGGTGCAGACGAATACCTGGGCGACTCCAGATCCCAGATCGTTATCGGTGATGGTACCGGCAACTTCAAAGGTAGCCGGGTTATCGGCCTTCCGAATGAGCCCGCACATGGCACGATTCTGGACTTCGTCGTCAAGAACCACGCGATCTATGCGCTGCGGACGTCCAGCAAGAAAGAGGACTTCTACGAAACGAAGGCAGTCCAGAAGATCGATATGACCACGCTGGCCGGTACGACAGTCTACGCCGTCAAAGGCCAGGGCTGGATAAAGTGGCTGATCCCGACGGCAACCGGAGTGGTCAGCGACAACGCTCAGAACACTGGCGGTGCAATGTATTAGGTGCATCGTCCCGAGTTTAGGGACGGTCAGCGCACGCTCAACGGTAGATCGATATGGATTTTATAACAAATCACATCGACGGTTGTCGCTGTGGTACGAACAGAGATGACAATGCCAATACTTGAAATGACAGGGACTATGAAACGAATTCTGACCAGGCCGCTTTTCGTGGGGATCATGATGGGGTCGCTGCTCGCCGGCTGTTCCACCGAAGCAGAAAAAGCGGCGAAGAAAGCCCAAACTGAATTGAAACAGGCACGTGCCGATGCGGAAGAGGCTTTTGAGAACGCGAAGTATCCGATAGCGGAAAAGATCGATTCCAGAGAGCTCGCCGAGGCCCATCAAGTCGTCGCAGCCTCATCCAGGGACGGTCTGAATGTCCAACTCGGGCCGATGCCGGCATCTTACGAGCAAGCGGCAGCGAGCGTTACAGACGATCAGACGCCAGCCGAGCCTGTGCAGGAAGAAGATACCGCGAAATACGAAGCGACGTGCGCCAAGTATCTGAGACAGAGTGGGTATTTGTTTAGTGTCCGTTGCGCCGGCCGCCCGGTTTCCGGCATTGCCCGGGTGGAGTATTCCTATCCCTTGACCGGCACGGTGCTCAAGATCGGTTTTGACAGTTACCAGATCGATTTCAAGGAAGTGGCGAAGCTGCGCTTGCTCCACGGTGAACTCGTCAGCCTGCACGGCACTGTGGGAGCAAAGACACGCCAGGGCGCTTTTGCGGAAATTGAGAACGTGACAGTGCAGCGCTTGCAACCTAGCGGTACCCCGCAGCAATTGCGCCTTCTGAAACTGGCGCAGTTGGGCGAACTCTGCCTGGACTCGGCATCGGAGACCGATTCATACGGTTTTAGATCGAAATTGACGGGCGCGGAGTTTCTCAAAAAGGGGGCACTTCATCCGTCGCTGGCTAATTCAGGATCGGTCGAAGTCGAAGGGAGATTTAATGAATACAACGACCGTTGCATTATCGAGAACAACAAAGTCAAGATCGCCCAGCGCAGCAGCAAAATATACGATGAAAACGCCCAGCAAATTGTCGTCTGGGAAGATCGTGGCGCCGTACTTGCCAAATTTGCGGCTTATGTGAAACAGAGCGAGATCGACCGCGCAGCGGAACTGAAAGCGAGGGTCGACGAATACAGGAGCCTGTCCGCCCAGGACAAGGCAGCCCGCATGGTCAAGACGCTGGAATATTCTGCGGAAGCGATCGCAGAAGCAATACCCAGCGACATCGCCGCGCAAGGCTATCTGGAAATGTGCAACGTGGCGGTAGCCGATGGCATTCGCGCTTACAAGGAGCAAGGCCTGGTCGGACCTTACGAAAGAGCGGCGAGAGCTTGCAGCAGGTACGCGTCGACGGTCTGCACACCAGAACGGCGCACGCAGGGATGCAAGGCGTTTTTCGAGAAGGCGTCTCCAGTCATTCGTACCATGATCGAAGCCCAGTAGCGGTCGTCAACGCGGACCGGCAAGCCCGGGCCATTCTTCGACATGCGATTCGTCTCAGCCGCTGACCGTCTAAAGCCGATGGCCCGCCCGATCATTTGGAAGCGTCTGTGCAAACATCCTCGCGCACCAGGCGCAGTTCGCCATTCATGCCGCACCAGGCTGCCGCATGGGCCGCCCCTGGCGGCGGGAACACCGCGCAAGTGAGGGCCGTCCCTGTTTCGTCCCGGGGTGGCAAGGCCCGGGCCGATGCTGGTATGCTTGCCCACCGGCTTGCAACTTCAACCAAAGGAATCCCATGTCCGAACAACTCACCGTCACCACCGCCGACAGCAGCTTCAACTGCTACGTCGCGCGTCCCGACGTCGTTGGCACCTACCCTGTCATCGTCGTGCTGCAGGAAATCTTCGGCGTGAACGGCGGCATCCGCAGCATCGCGGACAACTACGCCGCCAAGGGCTATATCGCGGTCGCGCCCGACCTGTTCTGGCGCACCGACCCGGGCATCGAGCTGTCCGAAGCCAGTGAAGCCGACGTCGCCAAGGCCTTCTCGATGTACCAGGCCTATGACTTCGACCACGGCGTGCAGGACATCGCCGCCACCATCAGCGCCGCGCGCACCATGGAAGGCAGCACCGGCAAGGTCGGCGTCACCGGCTACTGCCTGGGCGGCCTGATGACCTACCTGGCCGCGGCCCGCACCGATGGCGACGCCTTCGCGGTCTATTATGGCGGCGGCACCGACCAGTACCTGCACGAAGCCAAGCACATCGGCGCTCCCCTGCTCTACCACCTGGCCGGCGCCGACGAATACATCGGCCCCGAGGCCCAGGCCCAGATCAAGGCAGCGCTGGAAGACAAGGCCGACGCCGAGGTCCACGTCTATCCGGGCCGCGACCACGCCTTCGCGCGTCCGGGCGGCAGCCACTACGACCACGACGATGCGACGCTGGCCAACAGCCGCACCGACGAGTTCTTCGCCCGCACCCTGCGCTAAGCCCGCAAACGCCTGCCGGCGCCAGTCCGGCAGGCACGTCTCTTTCCTCGCGGGCATGTCGAGACTCGACGCCACGCAAGCCCGACCGCTGTTTCTATCCCCCCAGAAAGTCAACTCTCGCGCAACCTGATCTTCGCCAGAGCTGCCGCGTTCGCTCCGACTACTGTATCTCGAGCCACCGCGCCGTGCCCACCAGGGTGCGGCGGCCTGGCTTCTTGACACGAAAGGAGAATCTCATGGCGAGGTTCGGCGTAGAAGCAATCCGGTACTTCAACCATGCGCGCGCGGCCGGCGTGAGCACGGCGGGAGACCTGACGTACACCTTTAATAGAAGCAATGGTTTTGACAGCAAGTTGCGCTCGGCCGGCCACACGCGCGTCTTTTACTGGGCCAACACCGACGTCTGGGAGACCGACATCCGCGACGTCGACCAGGGCGGCAACGACCGCAACTGGGTCGACGACGTCGACCTGTTCTGGATCGAAACCCACGGCAATTCCGAGTCCGACGGCCGGGCGCGCATGCTGTACGACATCGCGCACAGCGAATGGCGCACCTGGTCCGATGGGTGGCAACTGGGCGAGGACTGGAACAGCGAATGGGTGATGGCCTATTCCTGCCACACGGTCAACCTGAACGCCGTCACCGGCCTGTGGAATATCTTCGCGCGCCTGCACATCTATTGCGGCGCCTGGGGCGATATGTACGACGGCATCACTACCGACGAATGCGGCGAAGACGTCGCCGACAACCTGGTCGACGGCGACACCGTATCTGGCGCCTGGCACGACGGCGTGTCCGACTGGTGGGTCGACAACCATCCCGTCACCGTCTGCGTGGGCGACGCCGCCACCTGGAACGGCGGCGCCATCCGCTGGGATCTGTCGGCCCTCAACCGCGACCATTTGTGGGGCCATGGCAGCGTGGGTCCCGACCTGGCGCCGGCACAGCAGGCATGTCTCTTGTGGAAGTGGACGGAGGGCTGAACCATGAACCAGCAAACCCTGATCGATACCCTGATGAAGACCGGCGCCCATGCGGTCCCTGGCCGCGCCGACGTGATCGCGCTTACCCCGCTCACCCGCGACGACGCGCGCGCCGGCATGAACCGCTTCCTCACTGCGCTGCACGAAGCCGACATCTGCCGCCACGACCGCGCCAACCTGGCCGACCGCAGCGAGCGCAGCGTGGTGCACCTGCCCGATGGCGCGCGCGCCGTGGTCTACCACGCCTCGGGCGCGCTACAATACGTGTCCGGCCTGGCGCCATTCCAGGCGCCTTGGCAGCGGCAGGAAGAAACGCCGGTGCTGGTGCGCCAGCTGGAGCAGGCCGCGCAGCGCATCGACATCGCCGCCTGGATCGGTGAGCGCGGCAGCCTCGCCTTCGAGCGCCTATGGCAGACCAAGGCGCGCGGCAGCGACCGTGAGCAGAAACTGTCCGACACGCTGCTGGTGCGCGCCACCGGCGCCTGGCGCCATGCGGTAGGCGAGATCCCGGTCCTGGGCGCCGCCTCGGTGGCATTGCGGCTGGCCGGCGACGGCACGGTCGATGCGCTCACGCTGCGCATCCGCCACAGCGATGCCGAGGTGCTCGACAGCGCGCCCGTCATCGAGGCCGAACTGGCGGCGCGCCAGCTGGCCGAGCGCCTGGCCAGCGTGCTGGGCAAGTCGAAGGACCGGCTGCCGGGCGACGTGGTGCAGTCGGCCGCGATGCGCTTCGGCTACCTCGACCTGGGCAAGCGCAAGGCCCAGCGCGTGCTGGCCCCGGCCTATGTGGCGCAGATCGTACTGCAGCACCGGCTCGAGCGCCAGGCCTATGTGCTGGCGGTGTCGGCCACCGAGCGGCCGTATATCGAGCTGCCGCTGTTCGGCAACGAGGCGCCGGTGGTGCGCTCGCGTGGCTTGCATCCGGAGTGCCGGGACGGCGCATCGTGACCCGGTCACACCAGGGCTGAGCGCACCTCCTGCAGCAGCGACCTGATCTCGGGCAGGCACGACCCGCAGTTGCCGCCTGCCCGCAGGCAGGCGGTCACCTCGGCCGGCGTCTTCAGGTCGTGCTTCCCGATCGCCGCGCAGATCGTGTTGCGGCCTACCCCGAAGCAGGAGCAGACGGTCGGCCCCGGGTCCGGTCCCAGCGTCGGCGCGCGGCCTGCCAGCAGGGTGGCGCGTTCGCGCTGGCTCAAGCCGGCCTGCGCGAACAGTTCGCCGAGCCAGGCGCGCGCCGGCAGATCGGGCTGGCGTGACACGAACAGGCAAGCTTCGAGGCGCCCATCGACTACCAGCGCCGCCCGCAGCATGCCTTCCGACTTGTCCTGGTACTCGATCCAGTCGGCGTCTTCATCCGCCCCGAGCAGCGCGCGCGCCTTTGCGGGCGTTACCGGCTCGCGGCCACCCAGCTCGTAGCGCAAAAAGCCGCTGCCGCGCACGCGGGTCCAGTGCGCCACCCGCGCCAGGTTCAGCTCCGTGCGGCTCAGGATGAAGCCATACCAGGCCACGCCGAACGGCTCCACCCGCACCGGCGTGTGCTTGAACTCGGGCTCGCCCGATACCGGATCGACTTCGGGATTGACCAGCGCGCCGACGCGCGCATCGGATGCGGTTTGCCCGTTCCAGTGGATCGGCACGAACACCGCGCCGCGCGCGATGCCGCCGCCGTGCGCCACTCGCGCCACCATCGCGCCCCACCGCGAGCTGACGCGCGCCAGTTCGCCCTCACGCACGCCGGCCAGCAGCGCATCGTGCGGATGCAGGTCGACGAAAGGTTCCGGCGCGTGACCGGCCAGGCGCGGCGACTTGCCGGTGCGCGTCATCGTATGCCACTGGTCGCGCAGGCGGCCCGTGTTGAGCGCCAGCGGATATTCTCCACCCGGTGCGTGCACGGGCGCGCGCGGCGTGGTCGCGACAAAGCGCGCCTTGCCGTCCGGATGAGAGAAGCGGCCGTCGCCGAACAGCCGCGCCGTCCCTTCGGTCGGAGAACACAGCGGCCACTGGATCGGCTGCAGGGCATCGTAGGCTGTGCGGTCCATGCCCACCAGCGGATCGAGCCGGAAAGCGCGGCGAAAACCCTCTTCATCCGCCTTCCAGGTCGACAAGCGCGCATGCTCGTCGAAGATTGTGTGGGCGCCGTCGTAATCGAAGCCGGCAAAGCCCATGCGCTGGGCCACCTGGCACAGCGCCTGCCAGTCGGCGCGCGCTTCGCCCGGCGCCGGCAAGAAGGCGCGCTGGCGTGAGATGCAGCGCTCGGAATTGGTCACCGTGCCATCCTTCTCGCCCCAGGCCAGCGCCGGCAACGTTACGTGCGCATACGCGCCGACGTCGGTATTGGCCACCACGTCCGACACCACCACCAGCTCGCAGGCCGCCAGCGCGCGCCGCACCTGGTCGGCGTCCGGCATGCTGACCACCGGATTGGTGGCCATGATCCACACCGCCTTGACCTTGCCCGCCTCCACCGCGCGGAACAGGTCGACCGCCTTCAGGCCCGGCTTGTCGGCGATGCGCGGCGCATCCCAGAACGTACGCACCGCCTCGCGGTGGCCGGCGTTGTCCAGGTCGAGATGGGCCGCCAGCATATTGGCCAGGCCGCCCACTTCGCGTCCGCCCATCGCGTTCGGCTGGCCGGTCAATGAGAACGGGCCCATGCCCGGACGGCCGATGCGGCCGGTGATCAGGTGGCAGTTGATGATGCTGTTGACTTTATCGGTGCCGCTTGAGGACTGGTTCACACCCATCGAGAATGCCGTCACCACTTTTTCGGTACGCGCGAACAGCTCGTAGAAGGCGCGCAGCTGCGCCGGATCGACGCCGCATTCGCGCGCTACCTCGTCTACCTCGCCGCCTGCATTGGCAACCTCCAGCGCTGCGTCCAGCCCATGCGTGTGCGCCGCAACGTAATCATGATCGGCCGCACCGGCACGCGCCAGATAAGCCAGCAGGCCGTTGAACAGCGGCACATCGCTGCCCGGCTTGAGCGGCAGGTGCAGGTCGGCCAGTTCGCAGGTGGCCGTGCGGCGCGGGTCGAGCACGACGATCTGCAGTGCGGGCCGTGCCTCCTTGGCCTTGACGATGCGCTGGAACAGCGTCGGATGGCACCAGGCTGCGTTGGAGCCGACCAGCACAATCACATCGGCCAGTTCAAGATCCTCGTAGCAGCCCGGCACCACGTCTTCGCCGAAGGCGCGCTTGTGGCCGGCCACGGCGGACGACATGCACAGGCGCGAGTTGGTGTCGATGTTGGCGCTGCCGACGTAGCCCTTCATGAACTTGTTGGCGACGTAATAATCCTCGGTAAGGATCTGGCCCGAGACGTACAGCGCCACCGCATCCGGCCCGTGCTCGGCGATGATGCGCCTGAAGCCGTCGGCAACGGTGTCCAGCGCCTCATCCCAGCTGGCACGCGCGATGGCGCCGCCGCGCCGGATGGCCGGGTACAGCAGGCGGCCATCCAGGCCCAGCGTCTCGCCCAGGGCCGAACCCTTGACGCACAGGCGGCCGCGGCTGGCCGCATGGCCAATATCGCCTTCGATCAGCGCGCCGCCATCGCCCAGCGGCGTGGCTTTCACGCCGCAGCCGACGCCGCAGTAAGGACAGGTGGTGCGGACTTCTTTGAGCGGGATCGGCATGTGTGACATCACTGACTCTCTTCTACGCGGCCTGCGCTTCTTCACACATCGCAGGCCCGAACAACAATCGATCGCGCAGCGCCGACACGTCGGCCCCACGCTGGATCAGGTCGAAATACCAGGGGCCATCCGCCACGTCGCCATACAGCACGGCGCCCGTGATGCGGTTCCCCGCGAGCACCAGGCGCTTGTAGACGCCAGCACGGCGGTCGCGCAGCACCAGGTCTTGCGTGCCGGGTCCGCCGACAATGTCGCCGGCCGAATACAGGTCAATGCCGGTGACTTTCAATTTGGTGGCGGTGGCCTGCTGCACGTAGCGGCGGTGACCGAGGCCGGCCAGGTGGGCGGCGCACACCCGCGCCTGGTCCCAGATCGGCGCCACCAGGCCGAAGGTCGCCTTGCGGTGCTGGACGCACTCGCCCACCGCATACACGCGTGGGTCATAGCTTTGCAAGGTATCGTCGACCACGATGGCGCGCTCGACGTGCAGCCCGGCGGCGCGCGCCAGCGCCACATTGGGACGCACGCCGGCCGCCATCACCACCAGGTCGGCCGGCGCCTCCGAGCCGTCCTTGAAGCGCACGCGCTCCACCTTGCCGTCGCCGAGAATGGCTTCGGTTTCGGCGCCGAGCACGATGCGCAGGCCGCGTCCCTCCAGCGCGCTCTTGAGCAGCAGCGAAGCGTCGACATCGAGCTGCTGGTTGAGCAAGCTACCTGTCAGGTGGACCACGGTGACATCCATGCCGCGCCGAAGCAGGCCGTTG
>Ga0265797_10008518_pt1 | contig 13633 bp, 14 predicted proteins | sample P2T30metagenome_FD_192433 | JGI IMG/M metagenome (GOLD analysis project Ga0265797, IMG submission 192433) | Plant litter microbial communities from East Loma Ridge, Irvine, California - P2 T30 | ecosystem: Environmental > Terrestrial > Plant litter > Unclassified | place: USA: California... | reverse complement strand
ACAGGCACTTCAGCGAAGCGCTCAGTGGATAGGAATCCTCAGGCCGCATTCACAGAACAATCAGGACGCTCAAAGTTGAGGTCATTGTTTAGTCTAAAGAAGCCTGGCAGCCGCGGTTCGGAATCTACGCCGCCCAAGATCACGCGTCCTACTAATTCAAATGCCAACGAGCGAGAAAGAACATCGTCAGGCTCACACAACAGTAACGCAAACCGAAGACAGCAAGCGCCGTCGCAAGTAATCGAGTCACCAGCGGGTCGCCCGCGAAGTGCGGCGCATGGGAAGAAAACGAAATTACACATTGCAGCTGGCGAAGGAGATCTGGAACAATTAAACCTGCTGATAGCATCCCTCGACCTCAACACGGAGCACGGCCAAAAGGAGCTCAATGCTAAAGACGAGAACCGCATGACACCACTCATACACGCTCTCAGGGAAATGAAAACTGAAGCAGCAACGTTGTTGTTCGACAACAACGCCGACGTTAACATCATGCCCGACAGCGGGCGCTCCGCCCTCGATTACGCCGTCGATATCCCCACTCCAGACGGAGAGAAATGCTTGGCCGCTCTTCTGCTTGAGCGAAGTCCAGCATTGGTCACGGAAAGAGATCAGAAAGGCGATACGGCGCTCCACAAGGTCGCTGAGTTTGCCATGACGGGCACGTTGGCGTGCCTTGAGGCGATGGTAGGGGTCCTGAAATCGTCGGACGTCGGAGCATCAGCTCTTAATGAAGCCCTCAAGTCACGGAGCGGGCTGGAGCAGAACGGTCCGTTGCCATGCGAAATGGTTCAAGAGGGAAACTTGCCGAGGGGAGACCGAGAGAAGATCATAGAGTTGCTGACGCCCGGGAGCTGAAATGCTGTAAGAGGTCTCTCTGTAGATTGGTGCCGTTCATTCTCGACCTCGCTGTTGACACTGAAGAAGCCGGCTCCTTTTTTTTTGACTTTTCGCAGGTGTTTCGCACTCGATTCGCTTTCAAAAACGTTCTTTGGCTCGAGAAGCGGAATGCAATCTGATATTTTGTGTTTGCTGGTTGGCGACGATTCCTGGGGAGTGTATATACACTTACAGCTTAAACATTGGTACAGTCCGAGCACATCTTCTTCTGTTGTAACGCAAATCGCGGCTGAAGACATATGGCGCGCTAGGCTGTGCCTTACGCTTGCGAACTCTTGCGCCATGCATGCACGCAACGCGAACCGTCACCAACGTGGTACACGGTCATTCGACAAGCAAGCGCCCGACGCTTCAAGCTCCGACCTCGCGCATATACTGCCGACCCGTGCTTCTAGTCCTGAAAGAGTGCAACCTTGGACAAGCATAGACGTCCATAATTATTGCGCATCCTCGGAATGCGAGTAAAATATTGTGCCAGCTCTCTGTATTCCTGCCACCAAGATCGCTTGCTGCCCAAAGCCTCGTTGCTACCAGAGGCGCCCGCGCCCCGGGGCTGAGTTATATTGATAGCCTCATATGCGAACCACCTCGTGGCTGAGCCGCGCATCCAGATACCCGGCTTAGCTGTTGACACCTCAGGATCCAGCCTTGCAGTTGATATTTTTATTGCGCTGACCTGGACAGTAATCACTTCTCTTTCCTTTTCGTAGCGAAGTGTGAGCCTAAGATGACCCCCGAAACCAGCAATTCGCCATCCGAGCCGATACCACTTCAACATGTTCCGAAAAATCAGTTCAGGAGAACATCGAGCACTGCGGAAGACCCTTTTGCTTCGTCGTCCAGAGCACCTTCCCATGAGGCTTCTGCCAGCAACACTTCTGAAGCGGAGCGCGGAGAGAAAGCAACTTGCGAAACGGCTTACCCAATACCGAAGAGACTCTTTGCCAAGAGAGCGGACATTGAGGAGTCGAAGAGGTAACTGGACCCCAGAGTCGACCCATAGGCTAGAATGATTGTACTGACGTCAACAGACAAGACAGACCTTTCGCTAGATGGGACGAAGATGAAGCCAAGAACGTCGCACGGCGCCTTGCGTGTGAATATGGCTTGAGTGGTTCTGAGGCACTTTTCGTCAGGGTAAGTGGCCCAACCCGAACCGACGAGCCTTCGCTTACGATTCTCAGGCAGCAAGAGTTCTCTGGGCCCAGCATGCCCTTGGCAGAGTAGTCCCAGATGACAGAGACAAGAAGAACCGCGACGGTGAAGACATTTTCGTCAACGAAACCGAGAAGTTGACAGCAGAGGAGATCGACGCTGTCACGGACGAAGGTAGCTTGTCCTTCTGGGAGCAGCCGTGGCCTTTCAAAACGACGTATCTTATGCTGTTCATCGCCGCCACCGTTCAAGGATGGACCCAGACAGCGACTAATGGTGCAAATCTAAGCTGGCCGACAGCGCTCAGACTCGACGGTGATACAACTGGAGAAACCCCAAATACTTCTTACGGAATCACCACATGTGCAGCCACGCCCAAACGCATCTGGGCATTCGCCGCAGTGAATGCGGCTCCGTACTTGGCCGCTGGCGTGTAAGTGATATGAAACAAGTGTGGATCATGACGACGAGGATATTGACGCTTTCGCAGTTTCTGCTTATTCTCCGACGTCCTTATCAACGAGCTCCGCTTCGGGCGTCGAGGTGCAATTATCGTCTCCGCCGTGTCTGTCATCATCGCCGCTATTTTAGGGTCAGCAACCCAAGAGGCATGGCAGTTCGCCCTCACACGTGTGCTGCTTGGGTTCGGTATGGGCTGCAAAGCATCAGTGGTGCCCGTATTTGCTGCAGAAATTGCTCCACCGCATTTGCGAGGTAAGCTTACTATCCCGATCAATTATACTACTCAATTGGCTTACTGATCCGGCCAGGAACGCTCGTCATGAACTGGCAGGTCTTCGACGCACTGGGTATATTTCTTGGCTTCACTGCTAATCTGATCGCATCGACAGCCGGTAAGTCGAGTGAGCTTTGTATGTCAGACCCCAATGATGCTGATAATGTTGAAGGACCTTCGGCATGGCGCTGGCAGGTCGGATCGTCAGTCCTACCAGCAGTTGCTCTGTTTTGGGGCACGATGTTTGTGTGTTGGGACTCGCCCAGATTCCTGATGAAACATGAGAGGCGATTTCAACGACAGTATCGGAAAAGATATCCCTTCGAGTCTTTTCGGAGGCGCCTTTTCGCGACACGACCTCGGCCCTCTTATCGGAGTGATGCATACAACACGTTGCTGCTATTGCGAGGCGAGCCCATCCTCGCAGCCAAAGAGCTCATCTACGCCCACTGCCAACTCCTCATAGAGAAAGGCTCTCGTAAAGGCGCTGACTTCCAAGAGCCTATGAGCAGCGAGGATTTCTCGTTAGAATACGGATCTGGCTTGCATGCTTGGGCTTCTAGGTTCAAGCGCCTATTCACCGAGGGATTCATTCGCAGAGCACTTATGGCTGCTGCAACAGTCATGGTATGTCAACAGCTATGTGGAATTAACATACTCATGTTCTATTCCGCAAATTTGTTCTGCCAGACAGGCAATGACGAGTCGACTGCTTTCCGGCCTCTACTGCTGACCTGGGGTCTTGGTCTTTGTAACGTGGTATTCGCATTCCCGGCATACAAATGGATCGAGAGCAAGGGACGGAGAAGGCTGATCATCTTGACCATGCCCCCTTTAGCCATTCTCATGGCCATCATCGCAGCGATTCTCGCCAAGCAGGAGCCAAGGCCACTGGATCATCCTACTCCGCTCTACAGCGAAGGGCGACGAGATGCCACAATATTTCTTGCCTATCTCTTTACGGCGATCTATTCCTTTGGATTGGGACCTGTGCCGTTCACTCTTTCCGCCGAAGTGTTCCCTCTAGAAGAGCGCATGGTCGGCATGTCAGTCGCAGTTGCGCTGAACTTCCTTGGAGCTGGGTGCCTTACCCTCTTGGTCCCGCCCTTGACTAATGATCCCGCTGTCCTGCTTGGCCCTTTCGCGGCTTTGAACTTCGTAGGGTTCATCTTCGTCTGGGCCTTCGTCCGAGAGGTCGCAAAGGAGCGGCCGGTCAAGACTCAACACACAGGAGCCGACAATGTTGCCGACCGGCAGAAACGTATGGAACCATTGACCCTGGAGGGTCTCTTCAAAGTCTTCGAGCCTAGCGTCTCAGACCACATCGGCTTCCGCTGGAAGCGACTTAGGAGTTGGCGGATCACCGAAACTGAATCTTTCATCGAGTATCACGAGACGAAGCAACAGCGACCTGCAAACGGCAATGCCAGCACACGACAAGACACAGGGGCGCCGGCGGGCATCTGAAGTACGAAATGTTCATAGCTAGCAGTCTAATCTATTGTCATCAGACAAGTCCGTCCATTTTCTTCTCTTGCACCAATCTGGCATCGCGAGCCTTCCGCTTACGACGCAGACTCCAACGCCAAAATGTCACGGTCAGTGTCGTCAGCGACAATGCAAGTATCAAGTAAATCCACCAAGACGGAGAGATCGCCAAACTTTTGGTATCAGTCAGATAGAAGATCGGCATTGCCATGATTGCCTACATGCGTGTAAGTCAGCGGCTGGGGATTTCACTGTCAGGGAGTACGCACCGCGATTGTCGCAAATGACAGAAATATCAGCGTTATAGTCGTCATGACCCGAATGGTCGCTGAGTCGTCAACAGCTATACCAGTGAGACGCAGCACGTGCGAGCTCTGCTTGCTGATGATGTTCTGGTTTTCGAGCTTGATCGTGCCATCAACGAACTGGAGAGTGTTTTGGCAATGCGCCACAACTGATTTGATGTTCATCTGGAAACCGCTGAGCTTCATGCGGGAGTTGTAGATGAACTCTTCCCAGTATTCGGACTCGTCGCTGTCACCCGCAAGCAGCATTTTGTGCTTGCATGCGATCCTCTCTAAGCCTTCGAGTGTTCCAAGTAGGGAGTCGAAGATTGCTGCGACGGGACTGAGCCTGTTTTGGAAGAAGTGCAGAGACCTGAGGCTGTCGTATGTGACACTCTCGGGGTAGGCGGAACCGGCGCAGAACACGAGTGTCCACTGAGAGCGTCATGTCAGTAACATTATAAAAATAGTCCTCTCTGCTGTTGGACTTACCACCTGAGTGATCTCGCGTTCATAGTGCTTCATGTACTGCCTCCATTGATCCAACCGCAAAGCTAGGAGCATAGCAGCTGGCCGCAAAATCTGCTGGTGATAGCCTGTCTCGCTGGGCATGTCCTGCAGCCACCGCATCATCAGATCTTCTGCTTCAGTATTCTGGTACGGATTGATGGTGATGTAGAGCGAGCGCTTGTCCGCGATCCTGATTTGGTGGTACAAGGCAGACTGTCGGATAGTCCATGGCTCCGCGTCTTTGCGGTTTGTCCTTTCAGCATACTTGTAGACAAACATGTACTCTGCGGACAGTCAGCTCGGTCTCCCGTGACGTCTCAATCATTCCGTGTTACCAATGTGGTCCTTCTGTTTCGAGTACTTTGTCCAAAATGGTACTCCGAGAGCCTCTTCAACGGTGGTGTCTTTCCAGTGAAAACCTCCGAGGACCTCCAAGAATTCTTCGCTTATATCATGCATCGTGAGCAGCTCTTCGAAAACAGCCTTGGTAACATTCACCGGGCGATGTGAGTTTGTCTGAGAGAAGCAACTGGAGCGGTCAGCATTGGTACTTCCTCAGACGAAGCCTGATAGGTTACATACAGAAGTCTAGCCGCAAAATCACCTGATGCTACTTTGTGATTGCTGTTCGTTAATTGCTTTGCGTCGGAGACGGTCAGGACGTCTTGCACAACTTTGTCGTATCGGTCTGGCCGTGACGCTGCGCGGGATCAGAACGGTTCATCTGGTTGCAAAAGAAATTCCATACCGTTCGATACTATGGTAACCGTCTTCACAGGAACATTACAGGAACCTCGAGAAAGACACAACTGAGCTTCCAGGTCTTGTAACTTGCTTCCAAATGTTCCGGTATTCATCTTGCAAATTGGATGCCAGGGTACAGCGCAATGACCTTTCAGCAATTCGCAAAATGCGCCTGATCAATCTAGAAGGCTGAAGGTTGGCAACTATTGAGTTGTTTCGCAGTCCCTACAAGAGGTCAGACGGTCAGTTCGGTGTTGATATTCATAAACGTACATGAGTTCGGCCTGAATCAAAGAGCAGTCAGCAACCCAGCCGTGCACACGATACTGGCTGAGGATAGCGATATGAACTCACCGGAGAGAGCTGCTGATCGGTAGGATTCATCCAAGTGGTCATCGTGCGATCTTTCTGGCCGTCACTTAGCTTGGGGCAGTGCAATCATGCCTTAGGACAGAAAAGTACCTTGATCTTAAAGTCGTACCCAGCTTCCTTCTTGAACTTTTTCTCGAGCACTTCTTGCAGCAACGCTGTATCGATGTACTTACCGGCAGTTTGCCAGCCCATTGCGCCTCACGGTCAAAGTTGTCGACTGTCTGTTGGTGGATGTGAGGACTTGGGCGCTGCACCACTTTTCAACAGCTGAGCCGTCATCAGGCTACGGGTCGGATCTGCGAGCCCCTCAAAATGCAGACATGTGCCATAGCTCCGGTGAGCGAGGATTGCTAGAGGTGCATGTAGCGGCCGCAGTCAATATGCGAGGCGATCAATCAGACGCGGCTGTGAGACAATCATGCCGATTGTGAGTGCCTTCACGGCGGGGTCGTCTGCGTGTGCCCATGGCTGCTCAGCCTGCACCGCAGTACGCCACCTGCATCAATTAGTGTCCCGATATTCCGATGAAGATGGAAATAATGCAACAGTATGTGTTAGGATACATGTACAATAAGGATGAAATGTAGGGATGATCTAGAGGAGGTCTGTTGACATCACCTCTCTGGCTTCAGTCACGTGACGCAGCCTCTATGTACACATGTACATGAGATATATAGGGTTAGGTTTCGTGGGTTTTCGATTCAGATTATCACACATTTATCACATCTTTGAGGTACGGAGGTAGGTATACATGTAGGTATAACCATGATTGTACTGATTAGATGGCCTATGATATGTCTAACGATTTCTGTCTCAAGCATGTATGGATTATATGAATAAATGAGTTGGCAGACAACCGCGCAATACATTTTGAAGTTCGGAGAAAACCAGGACGTTCAGATCACTTTCGTAGATCCGAGGCAAGATGATCTGCTGGAATCATCGCGACGTAAGCGAAAGGGAAAGAAGGCGGCATTTCCCGGGCTCTTTCTTTCTCATAGGTGTCGGGTGGTTCGTACTTGACCATACATTTCAAGGACAATTTTTATCTTATGATGGTGTAGTCATAACACTCCAGCCACCCGCCGCCACCAAATTTTCCAATTCTTGATCCTGCCAGGTATGACAGGAAAAGTCTCCAAGGCGCGCAAAACGCGTCGTAACACTCGCGCTTGCGATGCGTGCAGTAGACGCAGCGTCAAGTGTAAGTCAAGCACTGAAGACGTGACGCGCTGCCAGAACTGCGTGGACTTCAATGAGCCTTGTACATTAGATCGACCAAGGCGCAAACGGGGGAAACCAGCTCAATCGCAATTGCCACAGGGGTTGGTCTTGGAGTCATCTCCGGCCATCGACACTGGTACACATGTTGCACAACTTTGTACAACGCCGTTGCGCAAAACATCTGCCACAGCGCAGCAGCAATGGATATCGCCCTTACTCCATGATTGTGAGCCGCTCATTCTGAGCCTTGTTAACATCTTTTTCGAGGTCGTCTTCCCGGTGTTCCCACTATTCAGCAGACCAATATTATTACAGCGAGTAACATCGAAAGAGCACTTGAAGAATAGAGCTTTCTACGCAGCACTGTCAGCTTTGTGCGCTCTTGCGATCGCTCGGGTTCGCGATGGAGCAATTGAAAAATCGAAGAAGTCTACGCTACAATCGGAGGGCCCCTCGTCCGAAGACTTCTTCGCCGCTGCTGAGAGAGCTCTCCCGACAACGGCTTCGGTAACAGGAGAACTGGAGTACATGCAGGCCTATATCCTGCTTTCCATAACTTCAATCCAATATGGCGACTCAAAGCAGGCACGATACCACCTAAACCTATACCACAATTGCGTCGCGGTTAACCTATTACACAACGAAGAGGAATGGCCGCACGATCTAAGTATCTCCATGATTGAAGAACGAAGGAGACTTTTCTGGTCTGCTTACACACTGGATGTTTTTACCTCTCTGATCTGGAGAGGCGCTGTCCGCAGCAGTGAGGTTGCATTCAACGTATGCTATCCCTCCGAGGGTAATTTACTCCACCATGCTGGTATGGACGACCCACTACGTGTCGTGGAAGCAGAGCCGAGCTGGCTACATGGTTGGAATTTTGTCACGGACGTGTATCGGCTCCTCGAACACGTGCTCTACCATTTACGACCGAGGTCACAGCGAACTCCGTCGATCAAATTTGACATCAGCGAGGACTGGCAAGCTAAGACCACACATCTTCTTCAGCGTCTCACTGAGATGTATAATGATCTTCCAGCAATCTTCAAAAGCACAAGACCCCCAACGAACGATGTCTCGAAAGATCTGTACAGTTTCCAAGCAGCCAACATTGTGGCCACTGTACAGCTCGCGCGAATGGTACTTTTTACCATAAAGCGATCAAGCGTGGAAGAAAAATGTAAGATTGCTAGCGAGGTGATGATGGTGTTCGCCAATATTCCCGTAGCATATCTGCGCGCCATAAGCTCACCACTGCTCCTTCACCTTGCTGGCATAGCAATCCTGCTCGGATCTACGATTTGCGAAAAACTGTCCGAATCAGCCTACAGTCACCTGCGTACTGTTCTGCTGGAATTCGCTACGCTGATATCAAACCTAGAGCATGGATTACATTATACGGTGGGCGAGAGTCCCAGTGACAAGCTGCGCGCCCAGCTTAGCACACTGGACAGGTACTGGGCTGATCAAACGCAACAAGCTGGTCTCAACCTTGCCAAGTCATCAGATGACCCAGCACCGTTATCGCATCTGCCGGCCCTTGACACCCGGTACATCTTGGAATCTCCTTACGAAGCTGCCCACGACTCGATATCTTTTCCGCCCGAGTTACTGGAAGATTGGTCGAGTATTTTTGACTTCCTCTGACCACACTGGTGTGCACCCTATGGACCGGTCCTTCAAAGACTCTTTGCACTATTTGCCAGGTTTCAGTACTTTATAAGCTCTTTGCATCACTCAAATCGTTCAATTCGTGAAGCTCTGTTGTTTGGAAGTTGTAAATAGTGGTGTAGGTACAATATTGTCTTCATGGTATTGACCTCTTGCATATTTACAGCCAATGAGAGCACTTACCGGCCGCAACCGAATGGCGTGAAACTTCCGGAACCGCAGACAGCCTCTGCTATGCTGGCAGATCGAAGAGGCTTTGGATCATCTCCTGCAACACCACGTACTCCAGGATCCCTCGTAACACGGATGCGACGCTCTAGTGTACCCGTGTATACGATTGCCCGAATACCGGACGATATGCACGATTGCGAATCATGGATGCATCAAGTTCGCGCGATATGCGTCACACCTCCATCACGAACTCTTCGTGCGAGGTCTGATCCGTGCTCTTGGACCACTTTGCTCCATCCTTTTTCTCCTCTTCAACGAGCGCTTGGGTGCGCTCGTAGGCCTTCTCCATCTGCCAATAGAAGGGAGACGTCGTGAACATTGACTCGATTGACTCCAGTGAGCGGTCTTTCGTCTCCGGATAGAAGACGTAGATGATTGGAACCCAGATCAAATTTAATGCTGCGAAGAAGAAATATGATCGGCTCTGGAAGTTCATCAGTATACGAATTCGAAGTAAACCTGATAGAATCTCAACTCTTTCTTACCTCGATGGACCCGAAGAGAATCGGGTTAATGAGCGTCGTCATGCCCACACCGATCGCCCAGCCACTCACGCCGAACGCGTTACCTTGTGCACGCATCTCGCTGGGAAAGATCTCGGTTGGCAGCAAGAAAGCGACAGTGCCCCAGGTGGAAGCATATATCAAATTGAACATGAACAGCATAGCCACTGCCGCCGGCGCGAACTTCGATGCTCTGGACGGGTCTTCGCGGGTTACTTCGTAGAGCGACGCTGCCTACAAACTTAGCTGCAATGAACGATCAAACCAAACGACAGTGGGAGTTTTGTACTCACGATGAGATTGACGGCGAAGAGCCCAGCAGCACCACACATGAGACATGTTCTGCGCCCCAGCTTGTCGACGATTTGTGCTGAGATGATGGTTCCAACAATTCCAACCGTGTTAAGACCACCTGCCAGACCGTTTTGTGTCAGCTGGCTGTAACCGGCTTGCCTAAGGAGTACAGGCGAGTACGCAGTCACTGCTGTGATTCCGGTCCAGGAAGCCATGATCTGGAGAAAGATGGCGAGCCACGCTCTTCTACCCAGATGAGGAGCTTTTTGCTCATCCAGTCCAAGTATCACCTTGAAGAATTCTATGGGCGAACTCTTCCTGCTATTTTCGGCCATGGATATGATCTCGTTGTATTCTCTTCCAGTATGGTCGTCGTCGGTGCCTCGCAGACATACGAGGACCTCCCGGGCTTCTTTGTTCCTTCCGACCGAAGCCAAAAACCGCGGGGAGTCAGGAAGCATCTTGACTCCTAGTAACAATAGCATTGCTGGGAAGCATTGAAATGCCAACAGGAAGCGCCATCGGACCGGAGAGTTCCCACCATCCAGAAACGCAAGCCCAAAGTCCATCCAGTATGCCAGCGATATGCCAAGGTAGTTTGCGATGAACACGTAACCTAGGAAGGCACCACGATGGTCGGACTTTGAGATCTCCGACACAAGCACAGGCGTGATACCAACAAGAGCTTCAATCGCCGTTGTCAGTAGAGTGCGCAGAAGTTGGCGGCTTGTTTCTGGTACTTACCTCCAGTGCCCAGACCTGTCACAACCCTGGCCACGATAATCATGTCGGCTCCCTGAGAAGAAGCTTGTAGGATGCCTCCTACTAAAGCTACGATTGCTGCGTAGAAGATTCCATTGATACGACCGATGGAGTCGGCCGCCCATCCGCCGACGAAGCATCCAACCATACATCCCAAATAGTACTAGTACCCGTTAGCAATGTTCGAGAGAAACTGGGAAACATCGTAACATACCACACTGACGATTCCGCCCATCTTCGTTTCGTTGGTGATGGTGCCATCCTCGAGGCCGATCTTTACCTCTCTCACGTAATCTGGCGAGGCATTGACGCCTCCCATGACACCTTGGTCGTAACCTTCGAAGAAAATAGCGATCAAGGAGAAGACTTGGATGGCGATGTTGAGCTGCGTCGCCGACAACTTCTTCCACAATGTCTGGTACGCCATGGTGCAGAGACGGCTGGGTGTGAGATGGGCGTGAACGATATCCGACGAGCAGCAGTCAACGAGATATAGACAACGCTGGACGACGGAGAATACTCCAAGAGAACTATTGGCAACGCATGACTTGCTCGGTTGATGCAATTCTTGCGTCTGCTTTGTCGGATCGACCACTCGTGGCGTACAAGCAAACAAGCGAACAAGCGATCAGACGAGCAAGCGGACAAGCGAACGTCCGAGTCCGCTTGTCCGCAAAGGCGACTGGAACGACACGAAAAGCAATTAAGCGATCAAGCGATCAAGCGAGCATCCAAATAAGCGCACGAGCAATCATTCGAATGACCGGATAGTGTCGATCACATGTTATGCATCAAATAACAAGGCTTTGCCACTTTTTGTCCACGGCTCTTCCAATTTCCACTGTTTCTTTCGAATCACAAATAGCGTCGGTTCGACACGCTCTCCCAAAAACATCAATTGTTAGCATCATTCCTTTAACGTCACCTGCGATCCATCAAGTCGCTTCCTACGAGACATGCCCGGAGTTACCAGTGCGATAGTGGACTGCCACGAATCAGTAAACGATGGCGAGATCTACGCACTCGATTTTACCGTTCTGGGACTCAACAGTGGTACTAGCATGGACGGCATCGACTGTGCCTTGTGCCGATTTAGACAAAAGACCCCTACATCTGCGATGCATTTCGAGCTACTTCAGGTAAGCTGCCAAAGACGTACTTCGGGAAAGTATACTAACATGGCAAAAAGTACGGCGAGATCCCGTTGGAACAGAGTATCAAACGTAGGGTGATGCAAATGATCTTGAAGAATACTACCACACCCGAAGAACTCTCTGAGGTGAACGTCTTGCTCGGCGAGGCATTTGCCTTAGCTGCTCAGCAATTCTGTGAAGCGAAAGACATCCCCATGTCACAGATCGATGTCATCGGATCCCACGGCCAGACTATCTGGCTGTTGAGTATGCCAGAGGAAGGACAAACCAAAAGCGCCTTGACCATGGCCGAAGGAACTTTCATCGCTTCGAGGACTGGTGTCACCACCGTCACCGATTTCCGCGTCAGCGATCAAGCAGCTGGCAGACAAGGCGCACCCTTGATTGCTTTCTTCGACGCTCTGCTTCTCCATCATCCTGGGAAACTCCGCGCCTGCCAAAACATCGGCGGTATAGCGAACGTCTGCTTCATTCCCGGCGATGGCGGGCTAGAAAAATGCTATGATTTCGACACTGGTCCCGGCAATGTGTTCATCGATGCTGTGGTCAGGCATTTCACAAACGGAGAAGAGGAATATGATAAGGACGGAGCGATGGGCAAATGTGGAACTGTCAACCAAGAGCTAGTGGACCAATTTCTTCAGCACCAATACTTCAAACTGGACCCTCCAAAGACCACCGGCCGGGAAGTGTTCCGAGACAGCCTAGCATTTGAGCTGATAGAGCAAGGCACGAAGAAGGGAATGAGTCAGGACGACATCGTTGCGACCGTCACCCGAATCACCTCTCAAGCTATTGTCGACCACTACCGTCGCTACGCGCCCTCTCAAGACATCGACGAGATCTTCATGTGCGGTGGCGGAGCATACAACCCAAACATCACCGATTACATCCAAAAGCACTACCCGAAGACTAGCATATACATGCTCGACCGTGCTGGTGTACCTGCTGGAGCGAAGGAAGCCATCACTTTTGCGTGGCAGGCCATGGAGGCGGTCGTTGGCCGGTCCATTCCAGTGCCGGACAGAGTTGAGACGAGGGCGGAATATGTGTTGGGCAAGGTGTCGCCTGGACAGAATTACAGGAAAGTCATGAAGAAGGGCATGGCTTTCGGCGAAGGGTTGAGATTACCGCCAGTGCGTAAGATGGTCAATTATGTGGATGGACGACCTTTCTCCAACTTGTGGGAGTGAGTGAGCTGGCTTTGGAGTTTAGAGCAGTCCAGAAGTGCTAGAAACTATCACATATTGCCACAAAACCTGCGCCTACGAAGGGTTCACATCAAGACTGTCGTAAAGCCGACATGGAGAGCATGAGGTTGAGGTGCGATGCTCGGCAGCTTCGAGCTGTAGGTACCACGTCGGACTGAGAAGATCTGGTAGTGCGGAGATAGATGTATTCTTCATACAGGGTATTAGACATTAGGATAGTATTAGCATTATCATTGGTGGTTCATAGTTTCGGTAGGCGTGGGCGTAGCGTGAGGGTGTGATCTGTGTATCTGCGACGGCGGGTTCTGCTCGAAATGCCAGCATAGTCTTAGGCGGCACCTCTGCTCTGAGGACGAGTCCTGCGCTTATGCACCAGGCGTGCGGAGATGGCCAT
>Ga0265797_10008514_pt1 | contig 13636 bp, 14 predicted proteins | sample P2T30metagenome_FD_192433 | JGI IMG/M metagenome (GOLD analysis project Ga0265797, IMG submission 192433) | Plant litter microbial communities from East Loma Ridge, Irvine, California - P2 T30 | ecosystem: Environmental > Terrestrial > Plant litter > Unclassified | place: USA: California... | reverse complement strand
CGACACACAAAAGCAGTACCTGGGAATTGTAAATCAATCCGCAACGGCACTGCTCAGCATTATCAACGACATCCTCGATTTTTCCAAGATTGAAGCGGGTAAACTGGAATTGGATATTGATAAATCAGATATATACGATATTACAGCGCAGTCAGCAGATATCATCTCCTTTCCCATTCAGAATAAAGGTCTGGAAATGCTCTTGAACATACCCGCCAATCTGCCAAGGTTTATCTGGGTAGATGAGATCAGGTTAAAACAGGTATTGATTAATCTGTTAAGCAATGCGGCAAAATTTACAGAAAGCGGGGAGATAGAGCTGAAAATTGAAATACTCCATCATCAGCCTGAGGAAAGTTCGGATATCACCTGCCGATTTATCGTGCGTGATACAGGAATTGGTATACATGAAGAAAAGCAGGCTAAGATTTTCGAAGCCTTTTTACAGGAAGATGGATCCACAACAAAAAAATATGGCGGAACCGGGCTTGGTCTTACCATTTCCAACAAGCTTCTGGGTATGATGGGAAGCCAGCTTCAGCTGCAAAGTACGCATGGGATAGGCAGCACATTTTTCTTTGACCTTACGATGCCTTCTGAACCGGGTGAGCCTATTGTCTGGGAAAATGTGGAGTCAATCAAGAAGGTTCTGATTGTAGACGATAATGATAATAATCGTTTGATCATGAAGAAAATGCTTCAGCTATTGAAGATAGAATCCGATCAGGTAAGAAATGGATTTGAGGCATTAAAAGTCCTTGAATCTGATTTAGAATACGATGCTGTACTTATGGATTATCACATGCCCTATATGGATGGCATTGAAACGATCCGTAAAATCAGAATGACAATTTCTGCAAATCCGGAAGAACTGCCAATCGTTTTGTTAAACAGTTCGGCGGATGATACAACAGTCATTAAAGCCTGCGAGGAACTTAAAGTGAATTACAGGCTCATGAAGCCGATTAAGCTTAACGATATATTTCTTTGTCTTTCCAGATTGTCCCAAAAGGAAATTGTTGAGGAAATATCAGAAGCTGACATTACAGATTCATTTACTCCCGGCGGACTGCTTGTACTGATTGCAGAAGATAATCCGGTGAATATGTTTCTTGCAAAAACGATAGTCGCTAAAATTGTTCCTGAGGCCAGAATTCTACAGGCAAACAATGGTGTTGAAGCTGTTGAATACTGTAAAAAACAATTGCCGGATCTTATTTTCATGGATGTACAGATGCCGGAAATGAATGGATATGAAGCTACATATGCCATACGGAATTTGTCACCGAATCAGCATATACCCATTATTGCGCTTACCGCAGGAAACGTTAAGGGCGAACGGGATAAATGTCTGCAGGCTGGCATGGATGACTTTATTTCTAAGCCTTTTGTTGAAGAGTCCATAAGACTGGCTATCAATAATTTTTCCGGTTTGTCAAATACAGCTTCCATTGAAACAAAAACGAATTTGGGTGCATTACCGGATAATCATTTTGATATCGCCCGCCTGAAAGATACGTATATGAACGACCAGGAATTCATTACAGAATTTCTTGCTCTGACGCGCGAGTCACTCACAAGTAGTTTGTCTGAATTAAAATCACAATTTCAGTCAAAGAGTCTGTCAGGAATCAAAGCAACGGCACACCGGTTAAAAGGTGCTTCCTCTTCCGCATTTTTAATTCAGGTTACAGAGATTACCCAGAGCCTGGAACGTCTCACCTCTTTTGAAGAAAAAAATGTCGCGAAACTGATCAGCGAGCTGGAAACAGAAATAAATCTATTGATTCCATTACTGTTGGCGGCAGAAAAAGTGTGAAATGATTGGTTAACCCGGATTACTCATCCGGTCGGCCTGGTTTTGTATCCCTTCGGTTCGGGTATCTGGTTTTTCATTACCCATCAGAAACGCAAGTGATCTGGTTTTTTCAAAATATTGAAATGACACCCGCATGATTCCGGTAATTGGAATAGCTATAAGAGTTCCGGGAATACCCCACAAAACACCAAAACCAATTACCGAAGTGATGGTCATGAATGGATTCAGGTCTACTTCTTTCCCAACAACATAAGGTTGCGTAATGTAATTATCGATCATCTGAGCAGCAAACATTACGCCAATTACGACCAGCACACTGGAAAATCCTCCTGATACCATCGCCAGAAGTGCCGCCAAGCCTCCTCCCAGTGCATTTCCGAGGTAAGGAATAAATGAAAACACAGCAGCAATCAATGCCAGGAGTAATGCATATTTTACCCCACCAATTAGAAACCCGGTTCCGTATAAAACAGCCAGGATCAGCATCGCTTTAAACATTCCCCAAAAATATCCGCCGGACGTCTTTCTTATTTTTTTGAGAACCTTTCGAGCATTTTGATGCTCTTCTGTTGGTACATTTAATAAAATAAACTCTTTGAACCTTTCACGCTGGGACAAAATAAGCACGACATAAACGATCACGAGAATAAAACTGGTTAGCGCTCCGCCAATTGTACCCAGTGCAGCTGTTCCGCCTTTACCTAAATTGGAAACCATACCCTTCGCCTGCTGAAGCTGTTCATCAGGATCTATTCCTGCTTTTTCTTCTATAAACTGCTGCACATCTTCCAGGAGCTTAACCGAAGTTTTTTCAATCTGAGGCCAGTCTTTAGATAAAATTTTGATTTGTATGGTTATCAGGGATCCCAAAAAAGCGAAGAACATCAATAGCATTAACGTGCTGCCGGCCACGGCAAAACCTCTGCCAATATTTTTGCTCATCAGCCAGTCCATCACGGGTATCAGCATCATGGCTAAAACAATACCAATTGCCAGGGGTGCCAGGAAAGTCTTACCCAGGTATAATCCCGCCGGAACTGCAATTAATAAAAGAACCCACTTTAAAATTCTGGAGATGTCGTTAGTCATGTGCTTGTATTTTGCACAAGAGGTTAAAAAACCATTCCAGTGAAGTAATTGTAAATTTCTTTCGGCACTGCCAGGACCGGTTAAGGTTAATCTTCCGAATCGGCCCAGTCAGTTACAAATGAGCCATCTTCTGTTTTTACAGAATCAGCTACTGCATCGTTGATAAACTTCATTTCGGAAACGGTTAGATTCCGCCATTTTCCAACCGGAAGTTCAGCCAGTGTTACGTTCATGATCCTGACTCTTTTTAATTTGTTCACGGAATACCCCAGGTACTCGCACATCCGCCTGATCTGCCTGTTCAGTCCCTGTGTCAGTATAATGGTGAAAACGTGGCTGCTCTCTTTTCTGACAAAACACTTTTTGGTAACGGTATCCAGAATCGGAATACCTTCCGACATTCGCTTTACAAATTCAGGCGTAATCATTTTGTCAACCGTAACCAGATATTCCTTTTCATGATTATTTCCTGCACGAAGAATTTTATTAACAATATCTCCGTCACTGGTAAGAAAAATTAGTCCTTCCGAAGGTTTATCCAGCCGCCCGATCGGAAAAATACGTTCCGGATGCCCGATATAATCTATGATATTTCCTTTAATCTGCCGTTCTGTGGTACACGTAATCCCAACCGGTTTGTTAAAAGCAATATATACTCCGGCTTTTTTTGTTTTCAGAGGTTTTCCGTCAACACGTACATCATCTGATTCCGTAGCCTTATCACCCAAAACAGCAACTCTTGAATTCAAAGTTACCCTACCCTGTTCAACGAGCCGATCAGCCTCCCGGCGTGAACAAAATCCGGTTTCGCTTATAAACTTGTTAATTCTGATCATTATCGGTTTTACGTATTTTCAATTATCGATGACCTTATTTCAAACGGCAAATTACCTTAAATCGGAAAAATTATATTACAATCGTTAAAGATTCCTGCACGATCCTGCTTTACCAGACAGTAATAATGCTTTAAACACCTTATTGATTTAATAAAACTGATATGAAAAACCGCCTTTCTATGTTTTACCTTCTGCTCTTTGCAGGAATTGTATCCCAGGCACAGCCAACCAAACGCTATGTAGATGTAATTGTCGCAGCAGACCATGATGACTGGACTTACAAAACAGGTGAAAAGGTGCAGTTTACAATTTCTGTTATACGGAATGGCAATCTGGTAAAAAATGCACCTGTTCGGTATGAAATCGGTCCTGAAAAGCTGGAACCAACTATTAAACAAACCAAAACAGCAACCGACGGCAAACTTGTCATCGATGGCGGAACAATGAAATCACCCGGTTTTCTCAGATGTATCGCGTATGCAGTTGTCGATGGCGCAGAGTACCGCGGAATTGCAACAGCAGGATTTGATCCTTTAAAAATTCAGCCTACAGTTGCGAACCCACAGGATTTTGACAGCTTTTGGGATGCCGCAAAAAAAGAACTTGCTGCCGTTCCTATGGATGCAAAAATGACCCTTTTACCGGAACGCTGCACAGCGAAAGTAAATGTATATCATCTCAGTCTTCAGAATAACCGCCCCGGTGCAAGGGTTTACGGCATTTTGAGCATTCCCAAAAAAGAGGGAAAATTTCCGGCACTGCTTCGTGTACCCGGTGCAGGTATCAGGCCGTATTACGGAGATATAGCTACGGCTGAAAAAGACATTATTACCCTTGAAATAGGCATACATGGCATTCCCGTGATCATGGATCCATCGGTTTACTTGGATATGAGCTCCGGATTATCTTACGGATATCCCTTTTCTAACATCGATGATAAGGATAAATTTTATTACAAGCGGGTTTATCTGGGCTGTATCCGTGCCAATGACTTTCTGACAAACATGCCACAATATGACGGGCAGAATCTGGCTGTTACGGGCGGAAGCCAGGGAGGCGCACTTTCTATTGTGACCGCCGGCCTGGATCCCCGTGTGAAATGGCTGGGTGCTTTTTATCCTGCGTTGAGCGACGTAACCGGTTATCTTCACGGCAGAGCGGGTGGCTGGCCTCATTATTTTGACAAAAACAATGTACAGGCAAATAATACCAAGGAAAAGCTGAATACGGTTGGTTATTATGACGTAGTCAATTTTGCAAGAAGAGTAAAAGTTCCGGGATATTATATGTGGGGGTACAACGATGAAATTTGCCCGCCAACGTCTATGTTTGCTGCATATAATGTGCTTACTGCGCCAAAAGAACTTAAATTATATTATGATACCGGCCACTGGACATACGCGGATGAAAATACCGTTATGGCCAACTGGCTGGCAGAAAAGCTGAAAGGTAAATAAGCTTACCAAAACTGTATCTATTAAACAAATATTAAAACATATGTTATTGGAACAAATCAGGAGTGCAAGTAACTATTTAAATGAAAATACCGCTGGTTTTAAACCTGAATTTGGTATCATTCTGGGTACCGGATTGGGGTCGCTGGTAAATGAAATCGAGATCGCCTATTCTTTTTCGTACAGCAGCATTCCTGAATTTCCTGTCTCCACTGTTGAAACGCATTCAGGCAAACTGATCTTTGGCTATCTTTCCGGAAAGCGGGTCGTTTGTATGCAGGGGCGTTTTCATTATTATGAAGGTTATACCATGCAGCAGGTTGTTTTGCCAGTGCGTGTAATGAAGCTGCTGGGTGTGCACACACTGCTTGTTTCGAATGCCTGTGGTAGTCTGAATCCGGAATACAAGATCAGTGATTTGATGGTAATTAATGATCACATCAGCTCATTTTTACCGCTTAACCCATTGATCGGACAGCATGTACCAGAATTCGGTGATCGTTTCCCGGATATGAGCGATCCTTATGATTCGGTATTGATTCAGAGGGCGCTGAATATAGCCGAAGAAAGTCAGATCAGCATCCATTCCGGCGTGTACGTAAGTGTATCCGGCCCTCAGCTTGAAACCCGCGCAGAATACCGCATGCTCCGGCAACTTGGAGGTGATGTAGTAGGCATGAGCACGGTTCCGGAAATTATCGCTGCAAGACAAATGGATATCCGATGTTTTGGACTCTCAGTTGTTACCGATCTGGGAATTCCCGAATCGCTTGAAAAAGCTGAACTTTCAAAGATTATAGCTGCCGCTCACAAGGCGGAGCCTGGAATGACACTGATCATGAAAGAATTACTTACCTATCTGTAATAAACAGTTCGGTCGTAAATAAAGTATCTAAAAATTCAATTAATCGCTATGGATCGCCGAACATTCATTGAAAAGACCGTTTTTACAACAGCGGCATTTTCGTCACTTCCGCTTCTTTCTGCATTAAGCCGCGCTGCTCCATTTAGAACTGCGCTGGTTGGGTCCGGATGGTGGGGTACAAACATTCTGCGTTGTGCGATCCAGTCAGGTGAAAACAAAGTGGTTGCACTTTGTGATGTCGATGAAAATCAGCTAAAAAACTGCGCTGCGGAAGTAAGCAAACTGACACCGGACAAACCTAAGCTATACCGGGATTACCGTGAAATGTTGGCAAAGGAAAAGCCTGAAATCGTCATTGTGGCTACACCTGATCACTGGCATGCATTGTGCTGCATAGCAGCAATAGAATCAGGTGCACATGTATATGTTGAAAAACCGATTTGTCATACCATTAAAGAAGGCAGGGCAATGGTAAATGCTGCCAGGAAGCATGGTCGAATCGTTCAGGTGGGTACGCACCGGCGGGTATCTCCCCACAATATTTCCGGAATGGAATTTCTAAAATCCGGGAAAGCCGGAAAAATAGGAATGGCCAGAGCATTCGTCCACTATGGCGGCGGGGCCGGACAAAAAGTGGCGAACGAAGAACCTCCGAAATCCATTGACTGGGATTTCTATTGCGGCCCTGCTCCTCTTGCAGCCTATAACAGGACAATCCACCCGAAAGGATTTCGTAATTATCTGGATTTTGCAAACGGTACGCTGGGCGACTGGGGTATACACTGGCTGGATCAGGTTCTTTGGTGGTCGGAACAAAAGTATCCTAAAAAAGTATATTCTACGGGCGGAAGGGCAATTCGTCAGGATAATACAGATGCACCCGATCACCAGGTTGCCGTATATGATTTTGATGGGTTTACACTGGAATGGGAACACCGAAACTTTGCCGGAAACAATGCGGAGAAAACCGATCCGAAACAGGCCGTCGGCGTTTACTTTTATGGAACCGAAGGTACGTTTCACATGGGTTGGATGGACGGCTGGACTTTTTATCCTGCCAACAGCAACAAACCCGTTATTCATCAGGATGCAAAGCTCAACAAACCGGATGATCAGAATATCCGGGAGCTTTGGGATAATTTCCTGATTTCTATTCGAACCGGTGTACCGCCTGTCTGCGATATTGAGATCGGACAGCGCTCAACCAATGTGGCTTTACTAGGAATGCTTTCCTATAAACTGGGAAGAAGTATCGTATGGGATGGGGAAAAAGAAATGATTCCGGGAGATGCAGAAGCAAATAAACTATTAAGCCGGGAATACCGCGGTGAATGGAAGTACCCGAAAAGCTAGGATAACATATAAAAACGGGCAAATGATCCATTAGACCATTCACCCGTTTTTATATCATTTCTATATCAGTCGATTTTAACAACCTCAGCAGGGATGTTGTATTGTTCGATCATTTCTCTGGTAAAACGTACATGACCTCTTGGCGCCATCAGATACAACTTTGCACCTTTCATTCCGGCCAGTTCACTCAAAAGTTTCCACTTAGAAATGCTGCCGCGAAGCTGGTCAGTTTTCATCGAAACTTCCAGATAATGTCTGTTAAACATGTTCACACCGGTTACATCAGGTGTAAATTTAATGTTGTCTGCCGCTCTTTCATACGACTTAGGGGTTTCAAACCCCTCCATATTTGCTTGGATTTCCTTAAATCCATGAGCCTGTGCCCACTTTACAACAAGCGGAATGAATGATTCCTTTTCCATAAATATCAACGAATAATTTTTTACGCTTCAAGCGAGGAACTCAAAAACAATTTCAAACTTAGCCGGGCGGAGAGAAAAATTGTTAACCGAAAGCTGTCTGCCATGTAGTATTTCCTTATAAACAGGAAAGGTACAGGTTTTTATCATATTGCGCAAATGTTAAGCTCAAACTATTAGTCTTCCAGTTCATCCAAAAAGCTTCTGTAAGCGCGCAGCAGTTCCTGATGTGTCCTTGTATTGTTCTGATTCAGAGCCAGCGCAATGCCTTTGACATAAATTTCTTCTGCTTTGCCAAAATTTTCAAGCATTGTAAAAAAAGCTGCGGCATGGTAATAGGTTGGCAGGTAAAACGGATGTTCTGTCAGCAAAACCTCAAAAAACCCTGTTGCTTTAACTGTATCCGATTTGGAATATTCCAATGCCAGTGCGTATACATTGAACGGATCATTCGGATCTTCCTCATAAAAAGATAACAAATTCTTAAGCAGTGCGTTTTCCATAGTAATTATTATGCTTGCATACTATTTTAGATTTTCCTTAATTTGCGGGCAACAAAGTTATTCTCAGAAAAGTCAAAATACATAACTATATAATCATGAAAATACTTGTTTGTATTACCAGCGTGCCAGATACGACTGCAAAAATATCCTTTACAGATAACGACTCCAAACTTAATAAAAACGGCATTCAATATATTATCGGGCCTTACGATGACTACGCACTTGCACGTGGTGTCGAACTGAAAGAACAGTTTAGCGGCACTGTAACTGTAATCCATGTTGGCGGTCCGGAAGCCGATCCGCAGATAAGAAAAGCACTGGCAATCGGAGCCGACGATGCCATCAGGATCAATTGCGATCCGGTGGACTCCTATTTCACTGCCAGCCAGATTGCACATGTTGCGAGGGAAAATAAATATGACCTGATTCTGATGGGCCGTGAATCCATTGATTTTAACAGTGGCGTTGTGCATGGCCTTGTAGGTGAAATGCTCGGTATTCCCTCCTATTCCCCTGTGATGAAACTTGACATTGATGGCAACACTGCTAAAATCGATAGAGAGATTGACGGAGGAAAAGAAAGTCTTTCTGCAGCCCTTCCACTTGTACTTGGCTGTCAGGAGCCTATTTCGGAATGGAAAATACCGAACATGCGTGGTATTATGACAGCAAGAACAAAGCCACTTATTGTGCAGGAGCCTGTTTCGGAAGAGGAAATGACCGTTCCGGAAAAGTATTCACTTCCTGCACCAAAAGGTGCCTGTAAAATGATTCCGGCCAGTGAAGCTGAAACCCTCATCAGGCTGTTACAGACGGAAGCCAAAGTATTATAGACTACGATATATCAGTTAACACCGATTTTATAATTCTTTCATTCAAAATCAGTTCAATATGTCAGTCCTCATATTTGTAGAAACAGATAACGGTTCAATAAAAAAGACATCTTTGGAAGCCATTGCTTATGGTGCAAAGATCGCTGAGAAAACAGGTGGCAATGCCGTCGTACTCGCGTTGGGAGCAGCTGATTCAGCCGAGCTGGAAAAGGCAGGCTTTTACGGAGCCAATAAAGTATTGCATGCAGCGGATGAGAAATTAGCGCATGAAAACAGCATGGCCTATGCTGACGTTTTAGCGCAGGCGATAGCTCAGGAAAACAGCAAAATAATCATCCTTTCAAAGTCGGGATTAGGTGATGCCGTAGCGGCACGTGCGGCAGCAAAACTTAAAGCAGGTATCGTGTCCGGAGTTACTGAACTTCCTGTTATTAACGGCACTTTTAAAGTTACCAGGAGTATCTATACCGGTAAAGCTTTTACGACAACGGAGATCAAATCCGACATAAAAATCCTGGTTGTAAAGAAAAATGCAATTGAAATTGATGAATCTCAGTTGTCAACGTCAACCGCGATCATCGAATCCTTTACACCTACTCTTCGGGATACAGACTTTACAGCAACTGTTGGCAATATAGAAAAAGCAAGCTCCGAATTGTCCCTGACAGAAGCGGATATTATAGTATCCGGAGGACGCGGCATGAAAGGTCCGGAGCACTGGCAACCGCTTCTGGATCTGGCATCTGCATTAGGCGCTGCAACAGGTTGTTCAAAGCCGGTTTCAGATCTGGACTGGCGCCCGCATCACGAGCATATCGGACAAACCGGAATTAAGGTTGCTCCTGATATATACATCGCCTGTGGTATTTCAGGAGCCATCCAGCATCTCGCAGGAGTTAACGGTGCAAAATGTATTGTCGTAATCAATAAGGATCCCGAAGCACCTTTTTTCAAGGCAGCGGATTACGGTATCGTAGGAGATGTTTTTGAAATTCTGCCAAAACTCACCCAGGCTGCAAAAAACCTGAAATAAAGGGTACTTCTAAAACAGAAAGAATTATTTAAATATTTTAATTTGGCAACATTGCATTAGTTTTCAGCTGTTTATCAGCATTTCCTGGTCATTAGATTAAAGTGAAAGCAAGCTTAACCCATCCTTCATTTTTTAATGCAGGATGGGTTAATTATTTTTGCATCCTGAAAGCTTGCCCATTATATGAGCACGCCGGAACAGTTAAAGTTACATTTATGTTAAAATACTGAAAATCAAATAGTATTAATCTTTGTACTTTTGCTCTTCCGGGAAATAAGTTAAAACCGGGCGAACCAGAATCACCACAGCTGTTAACAAAAACCTGCGCCAGCGCAAAAAGTTTAAACGTGAAAAAAATTAAGCTAGAAATATTAGGTCTGTCACCCAGTCAGTCACAGGCTGGATCTTTTGCATTGGTCTTAGGCGAAGAGTTGGGAAATCGTCGTCTGCCGATTATTATAGGGGTTTTCGAAGCACAGGCAATAGCCGTACAGATCGAAAACATTGTTCCTAACAGACCCATGACACACGACCTTTTTAAATCGTTTGCTGACGGCATGAATTACACTTTAAAGGAAATTGTAATTTCGGATTTAAAGGAAGGCATATTCTATGCTAAAATTGTATGTATGGACAGTTTAAGGGAAGTGGAAATCGATGCCAGACCATCTGATGCAATCGCCATCGGGCTTCGTTTCGGAATTTCTATTTATACTTACGAAGCCATTCTTTCTGAGGCTGGTATTGTTTCAAACTCTGCCACTGAAGAGGATGAAGACGACGAACAGGATACTGTAAGAGAAACGCTGAAAACCAAAGGTTCTCATAAAGACCAGCTAAGTGACCTTTCATTTGATGAACTGCAGCGAATGCTCGATGATGCGCTTTCCAAAGAAGATTATGAAAAGGCTGCAAACATACGTGATGAAATGGGCAGAAGAAATTAGCTTTATCATATAAGTTAAAAATAGTTAACCATTGCCTGAAATCGGCCTCTTTTTAATTTAAATCCTTATTTTTGCCACTGCTGGTCTGGAAAACAGAAAACTTTCAGGACCGGAAAAGCGAAATCCTACGCGCTATGCCTAAAAAAAAGAAGATCGGTAGTTATCCAAATGCAATGATTGTAATGAGCCTTACGGCGGCATTATTTTTAATTGGATTCTGCGGGCTGCTTGTAATTCAATCCAAAAAGCTGGTTTCCATAATCCGACAGAATATAGAAGTCCGGGTGTTTCTTGATAAGGAAGCATCAAAGGCAAGTCAGGACTCTGTGCTGAATATAATCAGAAGTAAACCTTATGTTCTGGTCACTACGGAGGTAGCTCCTATCTTATTTGTATCCAAAGAAGAGGCGGCCAAAGAGTTTATTGAAGGAACAAAAGAAGACTTTTCAACATTCCTGGGTCAGAATCCGTTACGCGACAGTTACCGTGTAAAAATAGGTGAAGACTATTTTGAAGAATCAAAGTTACAGCTTATTAAAAAAGACATTGAGACGATTAACGGTGTGTACGAGGTTGTTTATCAGGAGGACCTGGCCGACAATATTAACCGCAACGTAACGAAAATCTATGCTGTTCTGGCAAGTTTTGCCCTCATCATGCTGATCATTATTGTGCTGCTCGTCAACAATACAATTAAGCTGGCAATTTATTCGCAGCGCTTTCTCATCAGAAGTATGCAGCTTGTAGGTGCCACCAATGGGTTTATTCAGAGACCATACATTGTCCGGGGTGCTTTGCAGGGACTCATTGGTGGCATTGTAGCTGCCGGCTTGCTTATTGCTCTTCAGCAGCTGGCTGTCAGAAATGTGGAAGGCCTTGCAGTTCTTCAGGAGTATAACAAAATTGGCATCCTGGTTGGTGTTGTCATTATACTGGGAATATCAATCGGAATCGCAAGTACCTATCAATCCCTTGCCCGCTATTTAAGAATGGCACTTGATGACTTGTATTAAATCAGTAGAAATTAACAATCATAATATGAATAGCAACAGAAATAACCTTCCGTTTTCATCCGCCAATTACATAACCATGCTTATTGGCCTTGCCGTTATTTTAGGTGGATTTCTAATCATGACCTTCGATACCGAGGAATTTGGATTTGGTACCCTTGGTTTGACCATAGGACCGCTGATCGTTGTGGTGGGTTTTGTAATCGAATTTTGGGCTATATTCCGTAAACCGGCTAATTCATGAGTATTTGGCAGGCCATTATTTTAGCGATCGTTGAAGGAATAACAGAATTTTTACCTGTCTCTTCGACCGGACACATGATCATCGCTTCGTCCTTTATGGGGATCAGCCATCTGGAATTTACCAAAATGTTTACCGTTAATATTCAGTTTGGCGCCATTCTTTCTGTTGTAGTGCTTTACTGGAAGCGTTTTTTCCAATCCACAGATTTTTACTTCAAATTATTTGTTGCGTTTCTACCGGCAGCGGTGCTGGGTTTTCTGTTGAACGACATCATCGACGCCATGCTTGAGAATGTTGTAGTTGTTGCCATTTCACTTCTGGTTGGAGGCATTATCCTGGTTTTCATTGACCGGATTGCAAATGATACATCCGGTGAAAGAGAGATATCCTATTTTGACGCATTAAAAATCGGTTTTTTCCAATGTATCGCTATGATTCCCGGCGTCTCCCGTTCGGCGTCAACCATTATCGGAGGTATGCTCCAGGGCTTATCCCGTAAACAGGCAGCGGAGTTTTCATTTTTTCTGGCGGTACCTACCATGGCCGCAGCAGGTGGATACAAGTTACTTAAAACCTATGATACGATTCAGTCCGAAGACATCAAAATCCTCTTGATTGGAAATCTTGTAGCATTCGTTGTAGCTATGCTGGCAATCCGGTTTTTTATTAGCTTTTTGACCAAATATGGTTTTAAAATATTCGGATATTACAGAATCGTCCTTGGGTTAGTGCTGCTTGGTTTGCTTGCTTCCGGTTACAAACTTGATGTGATCTGATCTCTGATTTTGTATAAAATATAATTTATTTAAACCACAGGGTCAAAGCTCTGTGGTTTGTCTTTTTCCATTAACCAAATTCGGGCAGGTGAACTGATTTCCCTGCAGATTATTTACCAGATTTAACTTGAATAACGAAACAAATACGCCGGATGAAGGGGAAGTTATTTTAATAAATAAACCCTTAAGATGGACTTCTTTTGATGTTGCCAACAAACTCAAACGAGGTTGTAAATTCAGTAAGATTGGCCATGCAGGTACGCTTGACCCTTTGGCTACCGGCCTGCTCATTCTGTGCACAGGCAAGAAAACAAAACAGATCGACTCCTATCAGGCACAGGAAAAGGAATACACGGGTACATTTGTTCTCGGAAAAACTACACCTTCTGTTGATCTGGAAACCGATTTTGATGCAGAATACCCTGTCGATCATATTACCAAAGAAATCCTTGAAA
>Ga0265797_10008513_pt1 | contig 13637 bp, 6 predicted proteins | sample P2T30metagenome_FD_192433 | JGI IMG/M metagenome (GOLD analysis project Ga0265797, IMG submission 192433) | Plant litter microbial communities from East Loma Ridge, Irvine, California - P2 T30 | ecosystem: Environmental > Terrestrial > Plant litter > Unclassified | place: USA: California... | reverse complement strand
GCCTCTCAGTTTCCTCATCTCCCACATTTGCATTGTATTCAGCCTCAAGTTGACGCTTAGCCCTCCTCGCAATGGTCACACCCTCCGATGCTGTCAAATAAGTCCCAATCATCCGATTGACCTCATTTTCGATCTTCTTATAAAGCTTTTCTGGGTTCTTCATACGATCTTCTAGGTCAGGCATGATCTGCAGCGTACGAACAACATGATAGACCGCCAGCCTGATCCTTTTGCGATTACATTTGTTATGCTGGAAGAACCAACACAGGCCCGTTGCTGCAGCTGCGCCTCCTGAGATTGCCACTAAGATATCGCCGTATCGCTGAAGAAACGATGGGAGTGTGGTTTCGCCAAAGAGATATTGGGTCAGTGTCTTTGCGACCACATATGGCGGGGGTGTTGGACGAGGCCCGTGAACCTCTCCAGGTAGCAACATAGTCGTAGTGTCTGTAATTAGCGTGGACTTGGGTAATCGCGCGGCGCGCAAGGTCTGTGACGCTAAACTGTAGTATCGCCTTCCAGCTGCCATTTGGACTACTTTCACTTTGAAGGTGGGAGCAAACAGTGGATTTGGACAGAGTACGCAGGTCCCATTTCGTTGTTTAGAAAGGAAAGGCTCTTCAAACAAGAAGGCTCTCGGTCTTTGTATAAGCGACGAAGATGTACTCGCAGTGTCGTTGTTCAAGTCGAGAAGACAATGAACAAAGAACGTAATGATTCGAACAGTGTCGAAAGACCGCGTGCATTCGATGCGGATGGCGATGCTGAGTTTCTATATGCTCAAACTAGCGGTTCAGTCGAAGCGGCCAGTTTGAGCATATAGAAGCTCAATCTCGCCATCCGCACCGAACACACGCGTTAGCGATGGCGGCGGGAAGTGGGTAGTAGTTGCTTGCGAACAAAAGGGCCCACTAGACCCGTCTGCTAACAACACCAACGCTATGCGAAAGCCAGCCCACCAAAGATGGGAAGATGTTCGGCTTCATCTTCTGGGGTAATTAAGCCTCAGTACCGCGGTCGGAAGATTGCGAAAGCGTTGATGGTCAGTCTGCGGGATGTCAGCCGTGAAACGTCACCAGATAGGACGTGTCGTCTTACCAATGCCTCATCTCTCCACACCTCACCATGTTCACCCGTCTCTATTATCCATCCCATCCCTCCATCATCCTAAAATCCCTTAACCCTCCCCACCCCCGTCAGCGGAACCCCAACACCCCTCTCCCTGCCCCCCTGCCCCCTCCCTTGACTCGACTGTCCCCCAAGCCCAATATCGCGCCCATATCCCGAGCCACCGCCATACAGCTCACGACTATCCCAGTCTCGTCCTTTAAAGGGCCTCGCATGACCAGATTGTTTAAGCCATTTCGCAAGCAAGACACCGACGGTCGCCCAGGCTGCGGCGATGAGGAGGGCGAAGATGACGAAGTACATTGTGTGAGGAGTAGACGGCGACCGGAATGAGGACCTCGGGATGGTTGGTGTCTTGGTATCGATGGCCAGGCGGCGATCGGGGTAGACGATAGTTTGTGCTGGATGGTTGAAATCAAAGGGAGGAGGAAGCTTCACGACAAAAGCATACCTAGTTGTATGTGTTGTCAAGAGAAAGGAAGCTGCGATGCCAACGCAAAAGCGGAGGTCATCGGCTGCACATGCTGGCGGCGCCGCTAAAAGTTGGGGTAAAGATGGGGTAAACAAAGCTTACAGCTTCCTCCTATCCGAAGGCATGGATCGACACTTCGGCCCTCCTGGGTGCGCCATTGGCTGCGTGAGACAATATAAACCTTAAGACCCCAAAATCACGAAATCGCGAAATCTAGGTGTTACGATATTGACATGTAAAGACGTAACAATGCAATGTATGGAGCGGGATGATGATACATACAGCTTCTTCTATCCACAAGTACAAATGCGCAATCAAAAGGGTATACGCGCACATCGACTGCCCTCACGCTCGCTGCACAGCAATCAAGCTCCACTACTTCCACTCCCCTCAGCACGCTCCTCCTTCTCAACCTCCTTCGTCCTTTTAAACCTCTCCTCCGCCGCCTTAGCAAGCACCTCCCTCCTACTCAACCCAGCCGTCGCACTACTCACAACCGCCTCCCCCGTATCCTTCCCACCACTCCCCAGCGTAAACTCGCCCCCAGTCCACCCCCCATGATCATGCACCTCCTCCGCCCCCGCATCCTCAGGATTATAAAACTCGTCGTTCCCCACACTCCTCCCGCCACTCTTCCAATCATCGCGCGCAACCTCGCGTTCAATCTGCTTGCACAAGTTCCAGAAGTTGCGGTCGTGTGGGCCCCATACATTATGCGCCAACTCATGACATAGCGTGTTCCTTATGGTTTTGTAATCGCGATACCCGTCGTAAGCATCTGTACGGAGCCGCAACTCAATGACCTCGCCTTGGTTGCGGTTGAGGCCCAGTGTCCGACTCTCCATTGTAGTATGCATAGCTGGATCCATCTCCGTGAGCAGCGGCACACTAAACTTGTGCGTGCGCATTGCTGCTTTGATCCCCGCGTCGTCTCTCAGCCGTTGGAGGAAGCGTAACGAACGATCTGGATTTGGTAGATACGGCAGCGGCCGTAGTGTATGAAATGTGTATTGCGCCTCCTCTTGTATCTTCTTGTAATCGCGGTTGCGCGCTGGCAGGGCGGCTTTGATGGGACCGGGGCGCCGGGGCGCTGAGGCGGCGGATATGGTGTTGTTGAGGGAGGAGACGGCTTCGGTTGTGCTGCCCATGAGGGTTGTTTTCTTGCCGACGAGCTCTGTGAGTGGTAACGAAGCGTTCTTGAAGGGTGGTTTCTGCAGCCCGATCTTGCCGCCTACGAGAAACTTTTGGTTGGACGGCGGTATTAACAAGTCGTTTGCGACGCGTTCGGAGAGGTCGGAGATTGTGGCATCTTGGGCGAAGGATAGTGTGATTGCTTTGCCGTGGTGGGTGAGAGTTATTTCGATGTCGGAACTGGAGGGCGGAGGCGCAGATGTGGTGTCGGCTTCTGTCATCGTGGAAGCGTTGTAGGTGGTGGCAAGAGGATGTTCAAGCGGTGCGAGTGTTGTGGTTCAAGGCGCGATCTAGTATACGAAGTAAGTGATGAGGTTAGTGATGATTAAGATATAAAGCTTCGCAGCATGTGGCCGAGCTCTAGCCATGCGTTGTTTCGGTGACGTTCTGCAAGGCTTCCACGAGATGACGGGGTCGCCATCGGAATTTGTCATCACCAAACTCCGATGCTCAGCCATGCTGTTGACTATTCACCACCATCGCCATCGGGCCGTTGAGCACACTCGCAGATCTTGGTGACCAGGGAATCTCACCTGGGCACTCGCTTGTTCCCGTGCTCACTGATCAATAATCGTTACATCTGCTACTTAAATTCAACGTCGCCGGGTATCAATAAAGCGTGTACTAGAAACATACGCTGGCAATGCCTGGGCTATAACCCAGTATAAGCCATCGACACCACCTGCATTACGGCCAGCTGGAATACTAATCCAGTTTTGACTCTTCCTCCACCTTCTTCTGCTCCTCTTCTTCTTTCTTCTTGCGCTCTTCTGCCTCCTTGGCTAGCGTCTCCTCATTCTTGACCCATTCTTTGACATCAGGATCCCATCGGTGTCTACGCGTCGTTAGTTATGACTTGTCCATGCATGAAAGTGATTCCGCTTACCCATGGAAGTTCGTCTCTATCAGGGCCTTCTCCTTGTACTCGTCCACGAGTATCTTGTCGTAGTTGTACGGCACCTTCGCCGGGACGCCCTCGAACATGGTCTCCCGCATGGGATACAGCTCCGATGTGTCGTACCGGTGGTAGTTCTTGCAAACCCACTGCCCGGGGTTCTTGTCTGGATGTGTCTCGCTCAACCCAGTTATGTCGATGAACAGGCCGTTGCGCAGGTCGATCCATCGCGCATCAATAATGTTCATGCCGTCGCCACGCTCGCGCTCCCAGATCCACGGGTTGACGTCGAGGAGGTATTCGCGCTGAACGGCGCCGTCGTAGGAAGTGTAGTGGTATCTCGTCTGGTTGTGTACTGCGCCGAGGTGTTGGAGTGTGCTGTCGGACACCTGAGTGTCGAGATCGAAGTCCCATGGAAGACGCTGCAGAGGCGTTAGCACGTATCGCAAACAGCTGGGAGCAAGACTCACCTTTCCATTCCACCACCAGCCGAGCAATGTCCCGTGTGCTATCCAGGTATCGAGTTCGTTTTCGCGGAAGAAGTTCAGGTAGGCGCGGACCATGTGCGATTGCGTATCCGTTCGCTCCTCGTCGGAGACGATGCCCTTGAAAAAGCGCTTGTCATAGTGGCCGAGCGTAATACTGCCTCTGGAGGGGGTGTCAGCGAACATGCTACAGGCTGCAATGACATCGCGAGTTGCAAGGCTATGACGACTTACCCGGGCTCATGAAAGTACTTGGTATCAGGCTTCTTCTTACCTTTCCTGCTTTCAATACGATCGGCCAAGTTGTCTCCTCCTTGATGTCTGTTGAGTGGCGTCGGTGTGGCTAGTGAAGAGGCGAAGAGTGTCGCGGTTGCAAAGGCGGCAGCGCATTTCAGTAACCGCATGGCTGAGGCGAGGACTCCACTTCAGGCTTCCAATCCAGATAGGTATACCGTCTCAACGAGAACGAGACGAAAGGGCGCCAACAGTAACGAACACTTGCCGTATGATGTTATTATGATCGTCCAAAACTCCAAGGTACTCCGAGTAGAACCGAGCAAAGGTAAGCGCAGCGTTTTGGGAAGGTGATCGCGTGCTCAGAGTTCAGCGATCGACAGCCGTGGGGCAGGGAAGGCGCGTATAACGTCAGTGAAGAAGAAGCAACCGCAGGCGGGACAGAGAAGATAAGAGAAGCGCAATGGGGGCCAACCATGGGGTCACAGCGTGCGGGAGGGGAGTCAAAAGGCTTCATGACGCGCACGCGACAGGTTGCCAGCCTGAGCCTGTGCCTGGTGCCGCCCACTTGCTCCTCCACAGTAGCCTTGTGCTACGTAAACTCATTCGCGCTCCCATTCCCCTTGCTGGTTACAGGTGTGCCGCTTTTCCGGGGTATCATGGGTATCTGGCGAGCTTGACAGGAGACGTCGTCCAGTGACACGCGGCGTTGCGTGGTTAAGCTTTCCAAGTTTTGGCTTTGGGCGGGTTTCGGATGGCGGCTGCAGTTTGCCGGCCGTTGTCGCCGTTGGTATGGCGTGGCGGCGGCAGCTGTGGCTGGTGAGTCCTTGCGCCGAACAAATTAGATGGCCTGACGTCTCCATTTCGCGAAGATCCTTCGTCACTGTCCTTCTTGAGAACTGAAGCCGTCGTGCAGGACCTACGTATGCCAATAATGAAGTCGCATGCGCAGTTACTGGAAGCGGGAAAGCATTTTTCGCTAGGCGCATTTACACAGGTGGCCTCGTCAGCATATGCGCTTTAAATACGAATGTACGAATCCTGCGCGAACTACCTGCAGACATGGGTAAACATAGTTCCCTAGGCTCGTACATTGTTCCACCAACGCGTACATGTTTGACGCCACAGTTTCGTAGGCGCGTACAATCTCCCCAGGTGCGAGGATGCATGGTCCGGAAATACGGTTCGCCAATCTGCTTTACCCCGAAATGCAAGGCTGCGGTACGATGTAAATTGAGATGACACACGGGCCATCCTGTATGACTATAATAGCAGACTGTGCTGCTCCAACTAGGCTATGGTTGTACTTCCATCGTTATACTCACAGTCACTTGCAGCATGGTTCAGCGCACGATGACAGACTATGCACGCATGTATAGTATTACATTTCCAGACTTTTCGCTATGCCTACAGCAACTCGCTGACCCTTGAGCAAACGCTGGACCCATTCGAACCTTTGTACGCCGTGAGATTGTATAATATTCGTCTATGAGACGTCCATCGCTTCCGCGCCGTTGGGGATCGCAAAGGAGACGGCGCCCGCATCGCCGATCAAACGCTGTTCCGAGTCGGAGACGAACTATTCGTGGTATTAGCAAGGTTTGATAGATGGTAGTATGAGGACTTACCTTGACACTTCTTGTGGGGTCGTAGAAAAGCGCAAAGCTTCGCTGCACGTCCTCGATCGTAACCTCTGGCCCGTTCCTCTTCTTGCGTATCAGGTCGGACGTCGTGATGAGGTTGCTCGCGTATCGCAGCCCAGTCTCCTGGCCAATCTTGGTGAGCAGCGCCAAAGCATCCGGGGATACATCGACCTCCTCCTCTTGCGCTCGTATCGAAATGATCTGCTGCATCTCCTCCGCGTTGTATGCGTGGGTGCTGACAATGACCACACGATCCAAGAAGTCGAGTGGCAGTCCATGTGGTGACCTGTAGTCTGTTCCCCGTATCTGTGTATTTCCTCTGTTGCTAGCCATGATGACAATCGGTGCCAGCTCGTCCTCAAGCGCGCGGTTGACAAACGAGAAGCATTCAATGTCAAGCATGTGGACTTCGTCGATGAACAGCACACCCGGCACGATAGTGGCCTTGCCCTCCTCTTTCCACTCTGCGACCTTGGTGTTGATCTGGTCTCGCACCTCGCTGCGGATCTCGCCTGTGTCACCAGAGAAGAGCGCTAGGAAGCCCTGGGTCCGCGAGTTGATCACATCAATCTCGTGCAAGCTGACCGTGTGTACCACCTCGCGCCGTTGTTGCAGCTCGCCTTCGGGACATTGTACGAATTTGGTGTCGATGCCCATTGCGTCGTAGTCTCGGGAGCGCGTGTACGAGCGGCCGAGCTTGGTGATCTTGCCCGAGGCCTTGTCGATGGAGATGATGTCGCCGGCCATGACCTTTTCCTTGGTCATTGCGTCGATCATCTTGGTGCCCATGTCGTAGACGGTCTCCATGTCGGTCGTCTTGATGGTGAGTTTACCCTGCTTGTTACTCTACTCACAGTCAGTATCGCTCCGTTGCGCAGCCGACCTCGTACTCACGCCTGTGACGCTGCGGTCAATCTGTATCTCGACCACCTCGCCCTCAATGACCTCGCTCTCCTCTGTTATCCGCACGCCAATCGACTTCCGGAAGGCCTGTGTGAGCGCCTCGGTCTTGGACATCTCCAGCGAGAAGATCTCGGACGAGGCGAGCATGGTGAAGGGCACGTCGGGGCCCAGCGACTGCGCCATTCCCATTGCGATGGCCGTCTTTCCTGTGCTGGGCGGGCCTGCAATCAGGACTGCGCGACCGGCAATCTTGCCATCTCGTGCCATCTTGAGTATCACGGCTGCCGCCTTACGCGCCTTCTCCTGGCCGACGAGGCCCTGCGACGACACCTTGGGCTCGAGCGTGTCATCATCGACGCCGAGACCGCGAATGTGAGAATGCGCCGCAATGAGATTCAGGCCGCGGAGCTCCTTGCTCTCGGCGATGGTGGTGATGGGCTACGCATTGTCAGTCAGGTGACTCCAGATCACGTTCTTCACTTACCATGGCCATGATGATGTGCGGTGTGGTAATTTAGGCGGCGGTATGCGACAGCGACATTTCGCGGACGCGCAGAGGAAGCTCCAGTTAAGACGCACGGGCCCGCTTATCGGCCGTTTGCTATTTAGTTCCATTGGGCGCGTCGACGCGACTGCCCCCTCGACCCTTGGAACGACCGCCTCCCCGACCTATCACTTGCCAGCTGGCCGTAATCCCCAAGGCAGCTAGCAAATTCCCTGCGCACTATTTAAACTCTCGAATTTTCTTTCTTTATGCTGTTTCTCCTTTTCCTCAATCCATCGCGCTGCTCCTGCCCTCAATCTCATTGGTTGCGTGCAGTAGCGGCGACCGCGCTCGACCCTCTCACCTCACCTCGTACACCGCGAGATGTCTGGCCGGCCCCAAGTCCCCAACATCTCAACAAGTGTTGGCAATCGCGCCTTCACTGACAGGTATGTTGTCCCCTGCCCCTCACTCCCATCCGTCTACGCAGTCTTGCCACTGCCCCTCACACCTGCGGTCCGTCAATCTAGCTCAGAAGACAAAAAGCAAGCACTTGAGCTGGCTACATTCATTACCCCACCAAGAGTGCACTCCGCATAGCGCGTTGAAATCACAGAAATCAGGCTCTCGCCGTCTTATCTCCTGCGCTTGCTATCTGAGACACGCTACGATGGAACTCGCGTTCTCTCAGTTGCACTCAAAATACTAAGATAGTCCTGGAGGCATTTGTTACTCCTGTCTTAAAGCTGCAACACTCACTGTCTCTAACTCCAGGACATATTCTGGTATTCGGAGGACAATGTAGCAACACGAACTTCATCGTAGGGGGACCGTGCAGAGGCACCTTCACCTGCCAAGACCCCAGTCCGGTATAGTGTATATACTAACATATGGTATAGTCCACCTACTCAAACCCCAACTGCATACTCGCCCGCGCTCAGCGATTCAATGAGCTCGCGCGTTTGGAAACGTCCGCTGGAGCCTCAAGCCCGTGGCGAGAGCCCTCCAGACAAGCGAAGTCGTCCGCCAGACTCGCGGTCGGCGTTACAAGATAGGGTCAGATATAATTCCCTTCCTCCAATAATGTTTGCTGACATAGAATAGTACGCCAACTCAGCAGTCTCCAGGATCCCGAGCCCTCCAGCATCTAGAAAGAACTCTTTTGCTGGATTAATCAATGTACCTACCGGCCCGAGACTAGCTTCTGACTACCGCAGGCCGCGTCAGAATGTGCGAGTTCTTTCACCCAGTAGTTTAAGCAGTGGAGCATCGACGCCTACGCATCATGCCCCTCCTGCACCTTCGATGCTGCCAACACCAGATCCAAGTGTCCTTCACCAACAGGATGTGACTAGTGCCCCCACGAGCAATACCCCCTTCACCATGCACTCTTTACGCAAGCTGAAAGATAGGAAGAGAGCTCTTGCGCAGCAGACTACCATCACTGTCAGCACGTCCGTTGACGTTAAGCTCAAGACTCAGGCATTGGACATTGCGAACCTTAAGAAGGAGCGTGATGATATCAAGAGGGAGCTACTTGAACTTAACAAGACGCGAGAGGAGGAGCATAATGGTCTCACGAACCGGCTGGTGCAGGTGGAGGGATTGTCTACACGCGTTGATAGCCTCACGAACAAAACAGAGACCCTCAACATTGTCAACGCAGCCGCCAAGCCTTTAGCAACACGATTAGAAGCACTAGAGGTTTCGGCTGCCGAACTTCCAAGCTTACGGCAGGAGTTGCAGGACCTGAAAACTGTGCCAGAACGCCTAGCTGCAGTAGAGAGTAAGCGAACTACTCATCAAGCGGGACCACAGCCGAACGGTTCTGAAAACCTAGGGAATTCGCAGTTGAAGCCGCTATCCGACAGGCTCGATGGGCTTAGAACTACCTCTTCACAGCAGGCGAATCTTATTACGGAGCTGAAGATGGCGACAGCACTACAGAAGACTGAGATTGAAAGTCTGAAGACGTGGAAAAACGCGCAGCCTACACCACTATCCGAACACACTGTCAGAGAGCTTATCACGGCCGAGACCAGAGCAACAGCCAAGAACCTAAACGACAAAATCAAGGATGTGAACAGCCGGCTCTCCGAACGCATCACCAACCACCAGGACTTGATTCTCGCCTTTCAAACTTTCAAAGAGACCGTTGAGAGTAAAAACTTCTCTGAACAACTCAACGCTTTGAGCGACAAGATCAAAGAAGTTGAGGGAAATGGCGACAGGACGTACGCAAAGGCCAACCGTCTGCAGACGAGAATAGAGGACCTAGAAGACGAACTCCACCCAGACAGTATCGACAGTTTGAAGGAAGTGGTAGAGAAGGTCGAGAAGCTTAGAAGCAGAGTGGATAAATACCGTGATGCGCTCGGCGAAGACAGAGAGGAAGTCGAGAATGTGCGAGCGGGCCTGAAGGACCTCCGGGAAGAATCAAGGGGCCTGAAGGAAAAGACAAAGAGTACACAAAAGGATCTCAGCAGCCTCCAAGGAGAATTCGACGATCTTGAGAAAGACATCCTTGAGTACATTGGACCTATCAAGGGGGACTACGAGAAGACAAACTTTACCCTGTCGCAAAGGATCGCGAACCTGCAGGGCACTGTAACCCAAGCCGAGTTGGGAAGGCTCCCTGCTCGCCTCAGTGAGCTGGATAAATCTGCACGTCTGTCAGAGAAGCTTCTGGGTCGCGTCGATGAACTGGAAAAAGCTCCACGGGGTCCTCACTTTAAGAAGGTCGGGACAACTGTTGCGACTTATTCTCCTGCTCCAATCACCCCACCTGTGACCAATGCAGACACCGAGGTCTCAAATCTCAAGAAATCGCTGCAAGAGCTTCGCAAAGTTGTGGAAGGCACCGGTGGCTTGACGACCCAGGCTCAGGCAATCTTCGAGCGACTGAACAACATGGAAGCCACTCTGGCCAGCGCTCGACCGCTCGACAGTGTGGAGCAGAGTGCGGAGACAATAGAGACGACCATGGACAAGTCCTCAGTCAAGACGCTGGAAAAGGCGGCGGAAAAGAAGGTCAAATCTCTGATAACGAGCGAACGCAAAGCTATAGAGAGGAATGTCGAGGAAGTGGACACCCGTCTCTCCCAAGAGATTTCGGATCTTCGCAAACTAACGGAAACTCGTATGGAAGCGATGCAAGCTCTCCGCAATCGATCGCGTGAACCCGATTTCGCGGGGTCGTCAGCTGATGCGAGAACAGCGCCATCCGAGATGAGCGATCTCAACACCATCACAGAGGATATTGAAACGCTGTTCAAGGAACTCGAGACTGCAAATGCCACTATCTCGGCTGTACAGGATGTCGCCCCCACCCTCTTCAACGAACAATTCGACCCACTCAAGCGCAAGGTTGAAGAGCAGCTCAGTACCGTCACTGCTACAATGGAAACCCATGCCCGCAATCTATCAGCTTTGACGGAACAAGTATCGAAGTCGCCTACACAACAGAATGGCTTAGGCCAAGCCCAACAAGCCCAGCTCAATACCATGTTGGCAGAAGTAGCGTCATTGAAGACGGACTTTGCGACTCTGCGATCGTCTCTGTCGACGAAGGCCGACTCTGCATCGGTGGAGAAAGACCTGGATACTTTCGGCTTCGCGATGCGCAATATAGAGAGCCGATACGAGAACATCAGCACCGACACCATGTATCAGGGCATGGTTCGCTGGTTTACCGAAATGTACCCCGGTCTGCCACGACTCCAGGAAGACATCCACCAAATGCAGAGATGGATACAGGGTCGCGCGAACCTTCTCGACCGCCTAGACCAGGACGCTACTCAACTGCATAATCTTGTGAACATCGCTCCGCACTTGCACGAAATTGCCAACATGAGTCCGCAATTGAAACAAGTGGCCACCGATGCTGCTCAACTCCAGTCGGCTATCCAGGCTCATGGCGAGATGGCGGGTGCGTTGACAAAAATTGATCAAGCTAGCTCTGACGCCAGCCTGGCAATCTCCAAGGCTGAGGAGGCCATGCGTGCAGCTAGCAAGGCCGAGCAAGCCAGCTCTGACGCAAAAGCCGCGAGCGACAAGGCCGAGCAAGCCTGCTCTGATGCAAAAACCGCGAGTGACAGGGCCGACCAGATTGAGCAACAGCTTAATGAGCAGATCAAGACGATCGAGAACATAAAGGGCTCAGTGTCTGGATTACAGATTTCTTTGCGGAATCTGCACTCAGCCACATCTCCCTTCGTCAAAGCGGAGGCTCCTGACGCCCTGCAGGCAACTGTCAAGACACTGCAGACCCAAATAGGTCAAGAAAAGCAAGAACGCTTGACCAGCACAGGAGAGCTTCGCACTGCCATCGACGCTGAACGTACCACACGCGTTGACGAGCAGGCTAAGACCAGAAAGTCCATCCAAGACCTGAGGCAAGTAATGGATGTGGACAGGGCCACTTTCGCAAAAGCTGACGTAGTGACTGCATCGGAGGGTACACTGCGAGCCTTCCAATCCGAGATCAGCGACACTCAAACGGCAAATTCCGAGGCCATTCAAAACCTGCGTTCAGCATTCGACACCGACTGCAGCAAGCGCGACACCACGGAGGGCAATCTCCAAAAGTCCATCAAGGAGCAGGCTCAGACGCCTGCCCGAGCGCCTACCCCAGACAATGCCCCCTTCGAAAACTTCAAGCGTATCGTCGTGGGCAAGCTTGCCTCTGAGAAGAAAGCACGTACAGATCTCGAGGAGCACGTGAAATCATCTCTCGGCATGGTTGATGGCAAGATCACAGCTCTACGGCAGGATACAACGAAGTACAACAACGAGGTGAAACGAGTCTCAAGTGACCATGACACCGCAAAGCAAGGGATCTATGACCAGCTCGCCGACATCAACACGGCGGCCGCCGAGTTGCGAGAAGCTTACGACAACACGGTCAAGACGTACATTGAGCCCAACAGCGAGTTCTTCGGCTTGATCGGTACAGCTTTCGTAGTCCTCTCGCAACTCCAACAAGTCGTCGAGAGCCTCAACCAGAACCTCCCAGTCGCTCCGTTGAGACTGGAATGGGACTACTATCTCCCCAGCCATGGCCAGCCCGAGACAAACGGCGAACCCAGCAACTCCAAAGGAAAGGGCAAGAGCAAGCAGTAAGCTGCCCCCTTATCGCTCGACCAACGTACACAAAGACCGACAACATTCTTTTGCCTGGGCCTTTGCCCTTGTCAACCCTTTTACTACTGTCTTACCACCCCCGGCCCGAACAAAAGTGCGCATCGACCTGGCGTTTTTTACCGGCGGATACTGTGAGCGTTTTCATGCATGATACCCCCCCTATAGCCTGTGGCGGCTCATTTCTTTGTGTCTCTGAATTGCGTATTGCGAGTCTAATGAAGTGTTTTTTTCGATCCTTCTCATTCTAGTGGTGGGCAAATACTACTGTGTTTATGTATGTAAGTCCCGTTGAAGTTGGGCGTTTTGATTGTGTAAAAGTCCTGGCTGTCTAGGCATTCCGGTGGATATGGGGGTTTGAGATTCGAGAGAATGCGGATAGTGTGGAAGATGGAAATGATGATTGAGAGGTGGGGTGGATGTGGATGCGAACGTGGAAAAGGAGAGGATTTGGCGTTTGTAGTGGTAATGCGAGTGACGACAAAATGTGGAATGGTTTAGAGACTGCTGTGCCGATGCTACGATTAAGCTTGTTTCGTTGTATATTATACTCCAGCCTGAAGGCATACACCTGCCATGTCGCGTAATGTGTCGGGGTGAAGTGTGAAGTATGTCTAGTACAGATCAGCAAAAGCAGAGAAAATCTCTGCTCCCTAGAAACAGGCAACCGCGGCATCGGGGGACTCGCACTCATCGTTCAGCTGCCCTCGCTACCACACTGAACACACCCATTAAATTACAATTTGAACAACCCAAATCAGACATCTGGTAGCGAAAACAGAACGCCTTCGGCTGCTTTATACGTGGTGCTGTGCCCCAGGACCGTCCCTTGTGGCGCTTTCTAACCAAGGGACTGACCCGTGGACCCCTTTCTCATCCCTTCCAATATTTAAAGGGTGGATTGAGTCATCGTGTGTGTCGTGTGTATTGCGGGAGTCGTGAGTGGCTCGTCGTTTATGCGTCATCGCGTTACCATGGGATGAGATGGGACCAGATTCCGTCCCACGGACTGACCTCCAGCTATAAGTACCAGAGCGTGGAACATCTACTACACACATCCTTC
>Ga0265797_10008512_pt1 | contig 13638 bp, 17 predicted proteins | sample P2T30metagenome_FD_192433 | JGI IMG/M metagenome (GOLD analysis project Ga0265797, IMG submission 192433) | Plant litter microbial communities from East Loma Ridge, Irvine, California - P2 T30 | ecosystem: Environmental > Terrestrial > Plant litter > Unclassified | place: USA: California... | reverse complement strand
CGAGCTGTCGGAGCGCCGGCAGGTGGCGCTTATCGCCGACGACCACAATAGAAAAATGCTCGACGGGCAGGTACTGTTTGGCCAGGGCATCGACCTCGGGCTTGGTGAGGGCGGCTAGCACGGCGGCCTGCTGCTGAAGGTAGTCAGCGGGCAGGTCATAGGTGAGCAGCCGGGTCAGGAAGGCAATTTTTTGCAGGCCGGTTTCAAATTGCAGGGCCTGCTGCTGGCTAAGGGTGATTTTGGTAGTGGCCAGCTCCTCGGGCGTAATGCCGGTGGCGCGGTAGGTGCTGATTTCCTGCAACAGCTCACGCAGCGCGGAGACCGTGGCATCGGCCCGCACGGCGGTGGCGGCGGTGAAGTTGCCATCGTAGGGCGTGGCCGAAAAGCGGGCCCACACGGAGTAAGTGTAGCCGTAGCCCGATTTGCAGCAGCCCCGGCAGCAGGTGCTTCAGCAGGGGCCACCAGCGAAAGTCCTGGTTGGTTAGGCTCCTGAAATACAGATAGTACGACGGCCCCAGCGCCAGGCCCAGGTACCAGGAAAAGTAAGCCAGCCAGCGCGCGTGCCCCGCGTGCCCATTGGCCCAGCCCGCGTAGAAGAGCATGCGCTCGGCCACTTTCAGCGTGGGCAGGGCGATGAGCAAAGCCAGTAGCGCATCGGCCGGGGTACGCCGCCACAGCGCCCGCGTCAGCAAGCCCACGGCGGCCAGCCCACCCGTTAAGACGCTGGCGAGCAGCAGGCTACTATTGAAGTTGAAATCGAAGGGCATGGGCAGCGGGGCAACTTGCGGCGGGGCGGCTGGTAGCCCCATCGCAAGTTGCCCAAAAATACCTGCCCAGTACCGAAGCGCCCCCAGCTGCCCCTGCCTTACCCAAACCGCTCTTGGTAATACCCGGCAAACGGCCCGGCGCGCACACCGGAAGCCGGGCAGATTAGGGGTTTACTTGCGCAGCCGCACGTACAAAATATTATCCTTCTCCTCCACGTACTCAAAAGCCGAGCCCTTAATTGCCATCAGGCAGGCTTGCCGCAGCGTCATATGGCCACGCACTGCCCGCACGGGCATGGCCGCCAGGCGGGCATCCCGGACTGGCGAGACGTTGCCGCCAATCGTGTTGATGCCACAGCCGGTCGCGTGGGCTATTTGCTGCATGGTTTCGTCAAAGCGCTGGGCCGGAATGTCATAGTCCCCCATCATGTCGCAGGGGCTCAGTTTGATGGCCGACACGCGCCCGGCAGCTTTGGCCGAAGCCGGCTTCTTCGGAACTACCTGAGCCGGAGCTTGTACCCGCCGGTCGGGCTGGGCCGGAGCGGCCGCGGCCGTTTGCATGGTAGCAGCAACGCGGCTCGGGTGCGGCAGCGCAGAAACGGGCGTGGTCAGCAAAGCCTGTCCGAGGCAGGTAGCAAGCAGCAACAACATATACCAAAAAATTAGAACGCCCTGCATCGTTGCTGGCTGGCCCAGCCTTACACACGGTATGCCACAGTCCCCTTTTCGGAGATTTAGTAATGCTTTTATTTACCCACTCCTTTTATCTACTTACCCATAAGCTAATTGCGGCCACTAGCCACTGAGGCAGCAGCACAATTGCTTCAGCCTGGAAGCAGGCGCAGGTTCGCTTAAACCATATAATAAAGAGGGGCAACTAGTGCATCGGGCGGCGAAAAGGGCTACCCGAGTTGCCATGGCGAGCCGGGTAGCGCAGGGTAAAATGGGAGTACCTAGGCGGCCACCACATGCTGGTAGTAGTCACAGAGCTTGGTGAGCGGGCACTCGGCACACTTGGGCTTGCGGGCGACGCAGACCTTGCCGCCGTGCTGAATCAGCCACTCGTGAGCGTGTCGTTTGAAGCGGTCGGGCGTCAGGCGGTTGATTTCATCGGCGGCCACCACCTGCGATTCGGTATGCACGATGCCCAGCCGGTTCAGCACCCGAAACACGTGCGTATCAACGGCGATAGCGGGCGTGCCAAACGTGAAGTTCATCATGATATCCACGCACTTGCGCCCCACGCCCTGCAACGCCAGCAGCTCTTCGCGGGTGTGGGGCACCTCGCCCCGTGCCGCTCGATGAGCTGCCGGCACAGCTCTTTCAGGTGCTGGGTTTTGCGGTTGTAGTGGGCCACCGGCCGGATAAGCTCGGTGAGGTGCTCGTCGGGGAGGCGCAGCAGCTCCTGCGGCGTAGCCACCTCCGCGTAGAGCGCGTTGGCGGCCTTAATCACCCGCTTGGTGTGGGTCATCGTGGAGAGCATCACCGACACCAGGCTTTTGAAGGGCGTACTGCTCAGCCCATTTTGTTCCCACTCATTTTCCAACTCATCAAACGTGAGGTACGTCTTACTCAATATCTCATACAGTTGCTCAACTTTTTTCGGGGCCATGGTTTGCAAGGAAATGGGGAAGACAACGGACGTGCTGATTCACCAAAGCTGGAAGCAGCAGCCAAAAAGTAGCCCCAACCACTACCGGGGCCGGGGCTGTTTAAGGGCCGGTAGTGCGACCGGCTAGCCGGTGTGCTTAAGCCTGGGCGGCCTGCGGAAAGATGCTGGTTTTGGCCAGTTCGGCGTACTGGTTGTAGAGCGCCTGCTGCTCATCGGCCATCTGCTGGAAGGCAGCGGCTTGTGTCACCATGCCCAAGGCTTGGGCGGTATCCACGTGGTTGCTAAAGGCCGTCACGAAGTAGTTTAAGGCCACTTTGCCCCCGGTGAGCAGCGCGACGTTCAGCGCGTCATCGTCTTTAGCGGCCTGCACCATCAGGTCGGTGCCCCGGTTGATGCCGTCCAGGATTTCATCATGCGCGGCATCTACCTCAGCGCCGGCCGCTTTCAGAAAGCCAACCAGCGTTTCATGATGCTTGGCGGTAGTCGCCACCACTTTCTCAGCAATCTGCTTGAGGTCGGGGTTCGAGAATGTGGCTACGGCTTTATTAGCGCCGGCAATGGCCTGTTCGGAGGCCGACTTGTAGGCTTGCAGGCCCGCGATGTGCCACTGGTTGAAGGTGTCTTTTGACATGAAAATTGAAAAGAAGAGAAAGTAAGCTCGCCCGGCACAAGCACATTACGCTACTAAGCCTGAGCGGCTTGCGGGTAGATGGCCGTTTCGCCCAGTTGCTGAAACTCGTTGCACAGGTCCTGCTGCTCCTGAGCCATGCGCCGGAACGTAGCGGGCTGGCCCGCTAGGTGTAGCGCTTGGCTCGTGGCCTCATTGTTCTGGAAGGATACCACGAAGTAGTTCAGCGCCACCGTGCTGCCCGACAGCAATGAGATGTCGGTAATCTGCTGGTCGTCGGCAGCTTCCAGCATCAGCTTGGTGCCGCGGTTCACGCCATCCATAATCTCGTCGTGGAAGGCATCCACTTCGCCCCCGCCGTCGGTGATGTAGCCGGCCAGAACACGGCGGTGGTCGGTCAGCAGGGCCGCCAGTCGGGTCGCCAGTTGCTTTAGCTCCGGGTTGGCTGCCTTTTCTTCGGCGCGCTTTGCGCTGTCGATACCTTGGTCACAAGCCGACTTAAGGGCTTGCATGCCGGTTAATTGCCATTTGGCGAATGCTTGTTGGGCCATGCGGAAAAATAAAAAACGAGGGAAATAAAAAACAAGGGGGTGGCTAGTAGCCAGCCAAGTCGGCTGGCCCTAAGCCTTACCAATCAGAAGATTTGTTGTACTACTGCTTAGGCAGTGCCGCCAGAGCCTCAATAGCGGCCAGCAGCTTTTCCTGGCGTGACTCGCCGGGCTGCGACAAGATGCCTTGCAGCAGGGCTTGCTGCGCTTTGGCCCCCAGGGCCTGAAACTGCGGCAACACCCCGGCATCCTCCAAGCAAGCCAGTAGCTCGGCGGGGTCGCGCAGCAGGTTATTCGGCTCCAGGTAAAGGGTGGCGCGCAGGGTGTCGCCGGCCTGCTTGCCCGTGTGCCGGCGAATGTCGGCGTTGATGGACAGCATCTTATCCAGCCCCCGGCGCGGGGCCAGGTTGCGGGCAGTGATAACGTAGTCGTCTAGCGTGCCTGATACCTTGATGTGTCTCCAGGTACCGGGAATAGCCCGCGAGTTGGGAATAACGAGGCGGTAGGTCCAGGCTCCCTGGCCGGGGTGGTATTCCAGCACCAGGTCCTGGTCCTTAACGAGGTAATCCATCCTGAACAGCCTGAGGCGCAGCCGGTGAGGCTGCTTACTTGAGGTCGCGGTTGAGAAAATCCAGCACGGGGTGAACCGCCCGAAAGGCCTGGGTAAGCATGGCAACCAAGTTATCTGCCAGCAGCTCCGCATCGGTGAGCGGGTGCCGGGCCGCGAATGCCTTGAGCTTAAGGTACTCAATGGCGGGGTCGTGCTCGTCGTAGCCCTTGGGCGGGCGCTTGAGGCTGAACTCCGCCGTTTTCTTGAGGTCGCCAAATACCGACTGAAAGGCTTTGGCTTGCAGCAACCCCCGAAACTCCTCCCAGTTATAGTGGATTTCCTGGCGCACGTGCTTGATATCGGCGGGCGTGCCACCGAGCAGGCCGCCGGCCACAAAGGCTGCACCCGGCTCGCAGTGCAGGAAGTAGCCCACCGCGTTGCCCAGCTTACCATCCTGCGAAAGACTCAGGCGAAAGGCGGGATGGTAGGGCGTTTTGTCTTTGGCAAAGCGCAGGTCGCGGTTGATGCGCAGCACCGCCTTGGCCGGGGTTATTTCCTTCACGGTGGGGTCAAACTTAACCGTGGCTTTCAGCACCTGGGCCGCCAGCTCCTCGAAGTCCTGGTGCGCCGCCTCGTACTGGTCGCGGTGCGCGGCAAACCAGCCCTTGTTGTTGTGCTGTTTGAGTTGCCTGAGGAACTGCAAGGTTTCTTTCAAGAGCATAAGTCGAAGCTTAAATAAACTGATGATGAAGGCTTTATTGGCTTATGCACAGGAAATATTGCCGAAGAGCGCAGCCCCTTTCCAAGCTGAGGCGGCTCCTGAGATTAGGCGGTAAGTGCTAGCCTACGCTACTGGCCGCTTCGGTCAGCAGCTTGCCCAGTTCCTTAATTTTGTCGGCGGTAGCGCCCTCGGCCCCACTGGCGGCGGCCGTGGTGTGCTTGCCCAGCGCTTGCAGCGCTTTTTTCAGCTTGGGGCCGTTGATGTCGCCTTCGCCCAGCACCGTTTCCAGCTGCTTAAGCTCGTCGGCAATGGCTTTTAGGCCCGGCTCGTCGCTGCTGCCCAAGGCCGTGCCCCAGCTATGCAGGCTGCGTACGGCCCCCGTTTTGGCGTGCGCCAGCCCTTGGCTGAGCGACTCGATGGTGGAGGAAAGATGGGCGAGGTGGTGGCTCGTGTCAGACATGAGAAAGGGAAAAATGGGGGTGAAATAGCCGGCAAGCCCTAGAAAATACGCTACCGAATACTTGAGCTTTTTACGCTACGGAAACCAAAAAGGTTTTTTTGGTTTCCAAAAAACCTAAAAAACTCGCCCTCCGCGTTTTGGTGACGAGTTCATTGCTAGCAAGGCTAGTCAAACCTACCTACTTCAGCGCCTCTTAGGCAAGCTTTACAAATTCCTGCCGGGCCGTATCCGTGAGCATACCCGCAAACAGCAGCTGGTAAAAAGTAGTAAACGCCTCAGAAACCGTGTACTGCTTGTATTGCAGCTCATTAAGGGTAAGCCGATACGTAATAACTTCCATCAGAATATCCACCACGATGGGTAGCGCAAGCTCGGGGCGCAGAAAGTCTTGCTGCTGGCCTTCTGCGAGCAGGGTATGAAAATATACCTGCATGGCGGCCGCTTTCTTCTGCTCAAACGTGCGGAGCAGCACGGTTGCGCTACGGCGAAAGTCTTGTATGGCTTCGGCCGTCATGGCGCTGTTCATTTCCCAGCCCAGCCGCATGGTTTCCTGCAAGCGGCTCAAAAAGCCGCGTTCCGGCGCGGCGAGCACCGCCCCAAATAGCCGGTCGTAATGGTCGAAATGTGCCTCCATCATAGCCTCCAGCAAGGCCTCCTTGCTGGGGTAGTAGACGTAGAGCGTCTTCTTGCTCATGCCCAGCTCCGTGGCCAGCCCGGCCATGCGCAGCACCGAAACGCCCCGGCTGAACGTGATGCGCTGGGCGGCTTCTACAATCAGGTGGCTATTGTCTTGCGCGGGTATCGGCACTGATAGGAAAGAGGAGAAAGGGCTAAAGGTAGCTAAGCCAAATTACGGGGTAGCGGCAAAGACAGCAGCAGTCTATTCAATGTGAGCAGACCAGACAAGCAGTATTTGCCCCCTTCAAGCCTGGTTTGTTCACGCCGAACAGACTGTGGCGATGTATCACTTACGCAACACTTCTACTTCACAATGACCACCTTGCCCTTCGCCCGGCCGCTCTCCACGTAGGCCAGGGCCTCGTTGGTTTGGGCGAAAGGAAAGGTTTTATCTACCACAGGCTTGATGATGCCGGCTTCCACTAGCTTGGTTACTTCACTTAGCTGCTGGCCGTTGGCTTTCATGAACAGAAAGGTGTAGCGCACGCCCAATTTCTTGGCCTGGCGGCGGATGCCGAAGCTGATAAGCGTAGTGGCGAGGCGCACGTACCACGGCAGGCCAAACGCACGGGCAAACTCCCCGGTGGGCGGGCCGGAGATGGATACGGCAATGCCGCCGGGCTTCAAAATCCGCAGCGACTTTACCAGGGTTTTGGTGTCTTGGCTGTTCAACACCACGTCGTAGCCGCTGAGCACGGTTTCAAAATCCTGAGTTTTGTAGTCGATTACGAGGTCAGCGCCCAAGCTTCTTACTAGGTCAGCATTAGCCGCGCTAGTGGTCGTGGCCACGTATGCCCCGAGGTGCTTGGCCAGTTGGATGGCAAACGTGCCCACCCCGCCCGACCCGGCCTGGATGAACACCTTTTGGCCCTTTTGTAGGTTGGCGCGCTCCACCAGCGCCTGCCAGGCCGTGAGGCCCACCAGCGGCAGCGAGCCGGCTTCGGCCATAGTCAGGTTGCGGGGCTTGCGGGCCACGTCGGCTTCGCGCACCGCAATGAACTCAGCAAACGTGCCGATGCGGAAGTCGGCTGGGCGGGCGTACACCTCGTCGCCCACATTGAACTTGCTCACCCCAGCGCCCACGGCCCTGACGACGCCCGCCACGTCGTGGCCCAGCGTAAACGGCGGCTTGTAGGGCAGAATCAGCTTGAACTCGCCGTCCCTAATTTTGGAATCCAGCTGGTTCACCCCGGCGGTGTGTACCTCAATCAGCACCTCGTCGGCTTGCGGCGCGGGCTTGGGCGTTTCGGTGAGCTGGAGCTTTTCGTTTTTGCCGTAGCGAGTGAGTAGGAAGGCTTTCATGATGGTTGGCGGAGGTGAGGGAGAAAGCGACGTGGCGGCGGAACCTAGCGCGTAGTTAGGTTCTGGCCGTGCTCCACGAAAGTGAGGGCCTCAGTGAGCTGGTAGGCGTGCGCGGCCGTGCAGAACAGGGCCAGCCGCTGGCTCAGCGATTCCAGCCAGACTTGGCCGAAAAAGGCTTTTTCGGCCGCTTCGTCGGCAAAGCCCAGCAGCACGGAGGCGTGGAACTGGTCGGCTGGTGAGTTGTCATGCGCTACGTGGGGCGTGTCCCACTGGCTTTTTTTCCAGGCCATGAACCTCTGCGTCCGTAGCTCTTTCAATGTGCCCGTGTTGGCCAGAGCGGGGGCCAACTCCTCGTCGATAAACCGGCGGAACTGGGCCGCCGACACGCCCTCGCGCCGCCGCAGAAAAACCAGACTGCGTGCGCCCACTGGCGTGCCAGCCGGGGCCACCGCGTACCAGCGCGACCAGCCCGGCAGCCCCGCGTATAGAATAGTGCGCTGAAACAGATTTACCTCATCGGCGAAGGCCAGCTTGGTTTGCTCCTTGCCTTGCAGCGGCGCCACGAGGCTGGCCAGCGTCACCTCGGCCACGCCATCGACGCGGCGGCCGGCCGGAATGGCGGTTTCCACGCCCGGCGTAGTGGGCCACAGGCCGGTATTTTGCTCGTTGAAGTGCAGCTGGCGGTATTCCTCGAAGCCCTTGGTGGCCGCAATGATGTTGGCGTGCGGGCCTTTCCAGCGGTCCATGGTGGCTTCGCGGGGCTGGTCGGGCCGCACCCACAGCAGGATGGACGAGGAGAAGTGCTTCTTCGATTTCACTGAAGTAGCGATTTTCTGAATCGCCGGGCGGGCAGTGGCCCGCGCCACCACCACCGCAGCCACTGTGACAGCGGCACCGGCCAAGAGCATTTTAGGAAGCTTTTGCATGAGGAAAGTTGGGTTGAATAGTAGGCTTTACCAGAACGTCATGCTTCGACTGCCTCTGCATGGCGTTCTTATATAGTGCTTTACCGATAATGCCGGCCACTACTTAGCCAAAAACTCCAGCACCTTGGGCACGTACTGCGCGTACTCCTGGAACACGCCACCATGGCCGGCATCCGCATAAATCACCAACTCGGCATTGGGGAAACGCCGGGCCATGTCGTAGGAATTGGGGGTGGGCACCATGCGGTCGTGGTCGCCATTCACAATGAGCACCGGCAGTATAAAGCGTGACAAGTCGGCTGGCGGCTGGTGGCCCCATTCGGAGATGGCTTTCAGCTGCTTTTGCAGCACGCCCAGCCCCACGGGCTCGTCGCGGTTCACGGTGCGCTCCTTCAGCCGGGCCAAGTACTGCCAGGCGGCTGCCTGGCCGTGGGCCGTTTGGGTGAAAAACAGGTAGAACTTAGGGTCGCGCAGCGTCAGCAGCCCACGCAGCATGTCCAGGTAAGTGAGGCCCACCACGTCGCTCACGCCCTGCCCGCCCCGGGGGCCGGTGCCGGCCAGCACTAACTTACGCACCAGTTGGGGCTCGCGTTCCAGCACTTCCTGCGCAATGAAGCCGCCCATCGAAAACGCCACCACATCCACCTGCTCGTAGCCCAGGGCCTTGATGAAGGCAATGACATCGGCGGCCATCGCGGCCAGGCTATCGGGCTGGGTGCCGCCCGACTGGCCCACGCCCCGGTAGTCGAACAGCGTGAGGTGGTGGGCGGCCAGCCCATCCACCACGCGCGGGTCGGCATTGTCGAGGTTCGAGGCAAGGTGACTTAGGTAGATGACCGGCACCCCGCCGGGCTGCCCCACCGTGCGGTAAGCAAAGGTGGTGCCGGCCGCCGCGAGCTGCCGCGTTGGCGTATCGATGTACTTGGTGACTTGTACCATGTGGTTATTTGTTGAGATGGTTAAATGCAGCGTCGGCAGCGGCCGGAACAAAGGGCATGCCTGGCCCTCGGTGCGGCTAGCGAGGCGCGTTCATCATCGCAAAGGCCTGGGCCGGGTCGGCGTGGAACAGCTGGTAGAAGTCAGCCGTCGGTCCCACATGAATTTCGTAGGCGTCCTGCGCCAGGGCGGCCAGAAATTCGTCGGCCACCTGCCGCACCGGAATGCCGCTGGCCCCGCCGATTTCGGCCGAAAACTCGGTATTCACCAGCGGCGGCATCAGCTCAAACACGCGCACGTGGCCGTGCTGGGCCAGCGTGTGGCGCAGGGCCTGCGAGTAGGCGTGCAGGGCGGCTTTGCTGGCGGCGTAGGTAGCCAGCGCGGCGGCTGGCGCAAAAGCGGCAATGGATGACACATTGACCACCGCAGCGGCGGGCTGGCGCATGAGCAGCGGCAGCAGCGATTCCGTCAGCCGAATGGCGGCTAGGTAGTTGGTTTGCATTTCGGCCTGGGCCTTGGTGAAGGCATCGGCGCCCGGCAGCAGCTCGTAGAGGAAAGCCTGGCCGGCGTTGTTGATGAGCATGCTTAGGTCAGGAAACTCGGCGTGGAGGCGTGCCACCAGCTGGGCCACGGAGTCGGCATCGGTCACGTCGCAGGCAATAGTGGTAGCGCCGGGCAGCTGCGCCGCTGCCAGTTGCAAGCGCGCCTCGCTACGGCCGGTGAGGATGACGCGGTTGCCGTTGGCGGTCAGCAGTTGCGCCAGGGCCAGCCCGATGCCCGAGCCGCCGCCCGTGATAAGCACGGTGTGATTGGAAATATTCATGAGATTAATAAGATAAAGCTCATATTAACAAGCCTTTGCGAAACAGCAGGCGGCGTAGCCATTTTTCACAAGTAGATAGTAAACCCTTGAAAATGAATGACTAATTGGCCGGCTCTAGCTCGCCGGCGCCGGGGCAAACCGCCCCATCAGGTTGATGATGGCTTTGCGCGGCAGGAACCGCCCAAAGAAGACGAACAGCCGATTCATACCACCCGATATCACGCGGGGCCGGGTGCGCTGGCGCAGCGCCCGCACCAGCTCTTTGGCCACGGCCTCCGGCGTTTGCATAGCCGCAAAGGCATCTTTATTGCCGCCCGATGCCGTGTGGAAGCCGCTGCTGGTGCCGCCCGGGTTGAAGCCCATCACGTAGACGCCCTTGTCATTCTGTTCCCACCACAGCGTCTCGCTCAGGATATTAACGAAGGCCTTGGTGGCCGTGTACACCCCGATGCCGGGCAGCGACATGATGCCCGTGGTGGAGGCCGTGTTTACCAGCGCATCGCCGCGGCGCGCCTGCCGCAGGTAGTGATGGGCCAGCACCACCACCGCGTCCATGTTGAGGTGCATGATGGCGAGCTGCCGGTCGAGCGCCACCTCACTAAAATGACCGTAGGCCGCCGCCCCGGCATTGTTGATGAACACCTCGTAGCGATGCTCGTCAATGTGCTTGGCCACCAAGCTCATGCCTTCGGGCGTGGAGAGGTCGGCGGGCAGGCTGCTGTGGCCGCTGCCGGGCAAGCTGCGTAGCGCGGCTTGTAGCTTCTCGGGGTTGCGGGCCACCAGCGTTACCACGCCGCCTTCAGCGGCTAATGCCTGGGCGGCGGCGAGGCCAATGCCCTCACTGCCACCGGTAATCAGAATCTTTTTCATGGTAAAAAGGGAATGAGGCGGGAGCAGGGCAAATTGCTAAGCAGCAGCCAAGGTTATGGGTGATTAAAAAAATAACAGTGTTTAGTATGCGAGCAAAAAAAAAGGGCTAAAGCGCCCTTCGCACAAGGTCGTAGAACTGGGTCAGGGCCTCGTGCATAGCGGGCTCGCGGCGGTCTTCGGGCAACACCACCAGCCGCTGCCGCAGGAAAAGAGCGGCCAAGCCGTGCACCTGCGCCCACACCATCAGGGCCGTGCTATCGGCGTTTTGGGGCCGGAAAGCACCCGTATCGATACCGCGCTGCACGATGGCGACCACCTGCGCGAAGGCCGAGCCGCCGCCCGGCCAGGCCGTAGCCCCGGCGCAGGCTTGCGCCGCTACCATCGGTCCGTTCATAATGAACATCAGCTCAAACAGCTCGGGGTGCCGGAAGGCGAAGCTCAGAAACTGCTCGCCGAAGGCCCGCAGCTGTTCGGCCGGGTGCTCGATGGCAGCGATGGCGTTCAGCTCCTGCCCCATCCGCCCAAAGGCCTGGGTTTGCAAATCCAGCAGCAGCTCATTTTTATCCTTGAAATACAAGTAGATAGTGGCCGGACTGTACTCGATGGCATCGGCAATGTTGCGCATACTCACCTTCTCAAACCCCTGCTCAATGAACAGGTGCAAAGCCGCATCCAAGATGGCTTGACGGCGTTCGGTTTTTTCGCGCAGTTTACGGTCGGCAATGCCCACGACAGTCGAGTTATTTTGATTACACTGCAAATGTAGTGAACAGTGTTTATAAATTGGTTAATTGCCTTGCTTTTTCCTAGGTATGCTGGAGTCAGCAGAATAAGCTACCGCTTGAAAGCAGGTGTAGGGGCGAGCTATCGGCTTCCCGTTTGGCTATCTGCCCCGTAAACTCGCCCCGAAATAGTGCTGATAAGTAAGCTGCTGCGTCATACCAAGGCCGCATTGCGCTCGTGCTTTTACTTTGCCTAATGCCCAAGCTCTACTTCTTCGCCCTACTGCTGGCCCTGGCCGGCTGCGCGGGTTCCCGCCCCACCACGCGCCTGCACGTCGCCTCGGGCTACTGCGACCCGCCCCTGCCCTACCGCTACAACCCGGCATTTACGCCGCAGCCTGATTTTGAGGCGGCCCTGACGCCCGCGCTGCTGGCCCGCTATCCGCGCCGCAACCTACTTACGGCCAATGCCGCCGGTATTTTGCCGCTACTGAAAGAACTGGTAGCGCTGGAGGAAACTGCGAGCTGGCCCCAACCCCGCCGCCAGCAGCCCGCGGCCGACCTCGCTGTATTGCGCCAGCGCCAGCGCATCCTGGCTCAGGTGGCGCTGGTGAGCACCACGGTGGCCAGTGTGGCCGCCGAGCTCGACTGCGAGGGCGAGCGCGCCGACCAGGTGGCGGGCTACCTCAACGAGCAGGACGACCACCGCACGCAGCGTCTCAACGTGCTGTCCATCAGCATTGGAGCAGCCAGCGGCATCGGCACCACGGTTATCGACAATACGTCGGCGCAGTACGCTTTCGGCATCGGGGGTGGCTTGCTGGCGGCGGGGCTGGGGCTGCTGACCCTAGGGGGCGGCCACACGGCCGAATTTACGCACCCGCGCAATTTGCTGGCCGATGTTTGGAACGAGAAACCCACTTCCGACCTCTTTCCGCCTAGCGTGTGGTACCTGCTCACCGAGCCGGCGTTCAGCAACAGTGGCAAAACGGCGCTAGCTCACAACACCCGCCAGCGCTGGGAGCACTACGGCCAGCTCGCGCACCCCGAGTCGAAGAAAGGCCAGCAGCTAGCGGCGCTGCTTTTTGGCACCGGCGGGCAATACTCGGCCGACGAGCTGACGGTGCGCGCCAATATGCTCAACGAGCTACAATCGGCCGTGCGCCTGCTCAATCAGGAGCTGCAAGGGCTGCTGCTGGTGCTGAACAAGGAGTGAGCTAATGAAATGGCTAAGTGGGGAGCGACTAACTGTACTACTTTGACAACCAGTCTAGTGCACTACACCACACAACCCATTGGGTTTTCTAAGGTTTTAGTACGGTGAGCTACGGCGGGGGCGGCCTGCTGCTCACCATTTCACCCCTTACCATTTCACCATATGGCAACCCTTCGTGAACTCGGCCATTCTGGCCTGCATATTGCCCCGCTCGTGCTGGGCGGCAACGTATTTGGCTGGACGGCCGATGAAAAGACTTCCTCCGCCGTGCTCGACGCCTTTGTGGCGGGCGGCGGCAATGCTATTGATACCGCCGACGTGTACTCGGCCTGGGTGCCCGGCCACCAGGGCGGCGGGCAGTCCGAAACCGTGATTGGCAACTGGCTCAAGCAGCGCGGGCGCCGCGACGACGTGCTCATTTTCACCAAGGTGGGCATGGACCTGGGCGATGGCAAAAGCGGCCTCTCGAAGGCCTACATCAAGCAGGCCGTGGAAGCGTCTTTGAAGCGCCTGCAAACCGATTACATCGACCTCTACCAGAGCCACAAAGACGACGAGAGCCTGCCCATAACCGAGCCGCTCGAAGCCTACGCCGAGCTGTTGAAGGAAGGTAAAATCCGCGCCATCGGGGCCAGCAATTTCAAGCCCGAGCGCCTGCAAGCGGCTCTCGACGCCGCCCAAAACGGCCTGCCGAGCTACGAAAGCCTCCAGCCCGAGTACAACCTCTACGACCGCGAAACCTTCGAAAAAGACGACCTAGGCATCGTGCAAGCCAGCGGCATCGGCGTGATTCCGTATTTCGGGCTGGCCGCCGGCTTCCTCACCGGCAAGTACCGCTCGGAGGCCGACTTGCAGAAAAGCCAGCGCGGCGCGGGCATC
>Ga0265797_10008511_pt1 | contig 13644 bp, 13 predicted proteins | sample P2T30metagenome_FD_192433 | JGI IMG/M metagenome (GOLD analysis project Ga0265797, IMG submission 192433) | Plant litter microbial communities from East Loma Ridge, Irvine, California - P2 T30 | ecosystem: Environmental > Terrestrial > Plant litter > Unclassified | place: USA: California... | reverse complement strand
TTTGGAGAGTTTGGCGGACGCTTTGCCGGAGATTGAGGGGATGGTTGGGGGGAGTGGGGAGGATGAGGATGATGAGTGGGAGGGTGTTGAGAGTGGAGATGATGAGGAGGGCATGGCTGTTGATGGGACTGAGGGCCTGCGCAAGCGGAGAAGAAGGGTCAGGAAGGTTCCTGGCGAGGGTAAGATGGAGATGAAGAGCTTGAAGCATAAGCCTGGCGCTATGAAGCGAAAGAGGGTGCTGGAGGGCCGGGAGATGGAGAGGTTTGGCAAGAACCTTGCGCAGCTTGTGGGGAGCGTGCAGAGGGGTGCGGACTTCAAGGCTGGTGCTGCTGGGAGTGCGGATGTCAAGAAGGGTAGTAGTGCTGTGTCTCAGGGCCAGTCTGCGCAGGCGGACCGCTGGGCTGCACTGAGAGGCTTCATCGGTGGCAGCATGGAGCAGAACCCGGCTTTCGTCAAGGGATGAGTGCTGGAGTTGTTGGTTTTTCCCGCGGCTAATGTCATGGCATGGGCATGGTTACTTCGAAGTCTGGACGCTCCGGCATTCTTCTTGGAATGAATATTCTGCCTGACACATCTCCTCGATCAAGACGAGACCGAGTTGGACGCCCCGATCTTGAAGATGATGGAGCTCAAGCACTTAATCGCCACTGGAAGAGTATAATACTTTCATTCGGTTGCTTTGGAAGCACCGCCACCAATATCCACCAGAGGGGTGCCCAACATGCGAGCCACGAGACGGCCGCCTTCGCCTTTCTACCTACAAATGACCATGATCATGGCGCTTTTTGCGACCAAGACACACATCACCGCTTGCGATCACCGCCCGGCGCCGCATCTGCGACCGGGGCATCTGCGCTTGTCTTTGCCAGCCAGCGCACAACAAGAGTCCGCCCTCATTTTCCCGCCGTCATCCACTCCACGCCCAGGAAAAGGCCCAAACGGAAACTCGGAAGAGATCACTCTCCATCTCCCGCGACTGAGAAAGTAGATGCCAACAATTGAATACAGCGCAGAACAGGACAAATGGAGCCGCGCTCATTTAGGCTCTGCCTGCAATACCTCACATCATTACAAAACCAGACTAACCCAGCTCGTCTCTCAATATTTTCCCTCTCATCGAGAACACTGTAGATTGTAATAAAAGGCAGATTCATCGTTTCCGTCAGAATGGAGTATGCGTATGAAGATCCACACCAGCACTCTCGTTCTTCACTCGGAGCTCGATTTGTCTCCGCTGTCCGCTCCTTTCCAATTATCCTGTCTGTCGAGCGTTTCAAGTAATTTTCGCTGCATGACATATCAATGAACAATTAGCATTGACCAGAATGCGTACTACACAGACGATGAAGAGGAGTAATGCTCTCGATGTATTTGTGGAACATGTTTTTTGCAACCTACAAGAGCAAGTACACACTGTACAGTTTAGCACAAACTTTATCTCAACCTCACCTCTCGTCCAAAAAAAACCGCAATCCGTCGAATATTGGACATGTGAATAGCTAGTAAAGTGCAAAAGAATGTACGGAATGCTAACTCATACTGTCGTCCATATCAGAGCATGATGAAATGTATTATATCGTGTTTCGGGTGGGTTGGTGATGTTTTTGGAGATGGTGACTGGAGGGAGGGGACATCAACCCTAACCCTAGATCTTTGCACACTTCCATAGACCAATCGAATCACCCGCAAACTCTACGAGTTTCTTAGAATGATCAAGCGTTTCGAGATGTTTCAAAAACGCGACTTGTAGCTCCGAGCGAAACCTCGATTCAGTCCGTCGATAACGTCATGCCACGGTCTGAGAGCCTACTCCCACCTCTTCGTCAGCAACTTGGAGCTGGATTTCAGTAGCAGCGGCACCCAAGCTCATGTTTACAACATCTACCTATAGCGAGAGGGAGAGAGAGGGCTTGATCGTGATAGATACAACTCTACGAGCTGGATTTGTGATCATTCTCATCCTACAAGCCAATCTGTCCAGAGTGAAAGGATCTGCAAGTTTAATTGTAGGTGTCTCAAGTGCGAGGTGAGTTCCATAGGACTTTTCGTGTATTTCGGCACTCTTCTAACGCTTACTTACAGCTATTCAGCCGCATTCGCATCGACTAACTACTTCGCCGCGATCAGCCCAGCATCAGTGACCCATCCAGCTCATCGTTCAGCCCCAGCGAGATCGCCTTCACCAAAACATCTCCGATCTTTTGCAAGAATTCTTAAAAGTGAGCGACCAGGTTGTTACCGCTTGCTCTATCTAGGTGTATACCAGATGTCGTTGCTTGTACCGACGCCTATATCGACGCTCAAGATCTCTTGTGTTCGCTGTACGCCCAAATAAGGCGGCAGCCTTTCTTCTGGCCAGACGCTCACCGCCATGAACCAACGGTTTGCTTCGGTGTTCCAAGGATGGGCTCTAACACATCCCTGCTCTTTGCTTCTCGCGACGCTTGGGTGACATCTTGTGTCAAGCATTGTCGTCGCCGATGTTGAGTACGAGCTCCACGAGAGACTCCAGAGAGCTTGCAATGCGTTGAAGGTGCGGTATAGCGAGCATGTCAGAGCTGCCACCAAAGGAACCACCCTGCTTCTTCTTGGGGGTTGCCTGGTCGTTGGCGTGCTTGCCAGAGTTGGCCCGTAGGGGCCTGTCCAGATATTCGACTCTGCTGGTGAAGCTGTCGAGAAAAGCTGATAATGGGATCTGAGAGGCATTGAAGAAGGCTTTGATGATGCTGAACAGGAAGCAATCGAATAGAGTTGTGGTCAGAGCATGGATCGCAGGAGGTATGGGTGTGAATTTGATGCTGAAATCGATGAGTGTTAGGTTGCTAGACGGAGACCGGCGCAGCGCAGCTGACACCCCTTGGTCAGCGGAAGTTTTGAAGCTCAAGCAGTACGCCGCGTAGTTGTGCTGAGAGATCTGGAGCTGGATCGCGGCACCGAGCAAGTTACGAAAGCCAAGTAGACAAGGACTACAATACTCCTAGCCAGAGATCAAGTAATCTGTCGCCGACCGAGTAGCCTCATAGCACACTTGAAGGTGTCCGCATCGCGATTCATGCTCAGCATTTTGACATGGAAACGAGATGCTATCGGTGCTTGAGCAATTCTGGTTAGCTTTGTCTCCGACGAGCAACGCGGCGCGTCAGCAACGGTTGGATTCTATCGCAACTGTGCTGCTTCTTTCGATTCGGGATGTTCGAGGGTCTCGTGTAGATCACAAGCGACGAGGTCATCAGCCTCTCCAAAACACTGGCCAGCGACTACAGCAGGTTATTAATGCAACATCTGAGAGAGAGTGAACATATCCTGCGCGCGGCATTGCGGCGTGCTGGCGCTCTCAGCTATGATGAGAGGCGACGGTAGAATAGACACATTGTTTTGTCCTTTTTCACACAAGAGCACTGTGAAACAGTCTGAAGTCCCTTTGTCATTATCAAGAGCAGCTAACAACACGCGCTCTGGTCTCACCGTTCCCTACCAGCTACCACCCTTCTCAACATGCTCGCAACAAGCAAGTAGTTTCACAGGCCTGCTAACACCAATAGTCAGCTCGGATCAATAGGTACGACCATCAAGAAGTAGCACATACATGCTCGTCGTAGTCGTTGTACTTCTTGCCTCCTACCCGGCAAGGCACGCGGGCGCATTGGGCGGGGGTGGTTGGCGAAGATGATGCGGAGGAGGTCGATACCTGCGAAAACGCAGGGACAGGTGACGAAGAGGAGGATGGCCATCTTGTGGCGGAGGAAGAGGTGGTATTGCTGTTGTTGTTGGTGGTGGTGGTGATGGTAGGTGGTGGTTCTTGATCTGGTTGGTTCGCTGGTTTCTTCTATTGTTCGAGGCTGCAGATTGGAAGGGAATGAGACTCGATAGCCGAGAAGTGGAGGTGGAGTGTGCTGCTGCAAAGGCGTGGATGTGAACGGGAACGGGGTTGCGGTATGGACGCGAGGGTCATTCGGGCAGTCAATTACTGAGTGTTTGCCGACGCTGCGTAATGTCTAAGCCACCTCTGTGCTTGATTGGGTCAAACGGTTCCGTGGGTTTGCTCTTGATCGTGTGCGCGCAGAGTTCGCATATAAGACGACTGATCGCTCCGTTGTTGTCATCCGTTGTTATCACAGAGCGTCTCTCACCTCACCGCCTCAAAACCTGTACCATCACCCGATTTTCTTTCTGTCTCCCAACATTAAATACGACACCAGCAATACCCCTTCCAGGAAAGCGCCTGCAATGGCCCCTCCTTCTCAGAACGCCCGGGTCTCCTCATGGTGGCCCGGCCATGAAGGCTCTGAAGCGTCCTCAAGCAGCAGCACTTCGTCGCCGCCTACCTCAGCCACGCAGTCGCCTCCCTTTGAACACAAGGCGAGTATAACAGGCAAGGGAGAATACGCTCAAACATAGAACAAGATACTGACACGTCGACAGATAAGTCCTCATCCTCGATCAACCCTCTTCCACACGACGCTGCTAGCTCGTCCAGTACGCGCCGCTTAAGACGATCTCGCAGGAATGTGCTAATAGCCTACCAGACACGAGACCAATCGATCATTTCCCACTTGAGCTCTTGGAGATGATCGCAACCCCTGTCGTCTGTCGCGGCCACCGCGACGAAGACACCCGCGGAGTACACCTCGAGGACTATGATGATGAAGTCCGAAAAGTCATCAACATCTTCTCGTACAGCAAGAAGCTGGCGAGCGTAGCCCTCAACGTCTTAATCGTCTCTCACACCCTACGCTTGGAAGCTGATCGCCTCCACTACTCGAGCTTCTCCTTGTCACCCACCGGCTCAGTGCTCATTGGCAAGGGGAAAGTCCCTCTGCCATTCGATCGATATCAACTAAGGAGCCTTACCCTCTTCTTCAACGGCGGCAGCCTATCGCAATCCAACACACAGACCTTCGCCGCCCTCGTGAGCGCCATCCTACATATCGAGAAATGCTTCCCCAAGCTCTGGTATCTCAAGATCGACATCGAGTGGGACACCGACGAGACCCAAGAGCGATTTGGTCCCTTGTACACTGTCTTCCACGACCGTGGCGAAGCTGACATCGGCGACCTCCCACTTGCCAGCATCCGCGGCGCCCACAAGACGTGCCGGAACTTCTTCAGCCTGGTGCGCGAACTTTACACCTTCCGGCGCAACAACGAGTGTGAGGTCAGGATCCTTTCCAACGGCATACAAGCGATCTTGTGCGGACAGTGGTCCTTCGACATCGAGGCAGCAGCCGACCTGTTCCCCGACTCGCACGCCTGGAGGGAATTCGGCTTCCGCGATTGGATGCAAGATTACACGATGGACCACTACGCTTCGAACGATAGGAAGGATGATTGTTTGTTCGAGGAGATAGACGCCGAACCCATCGCCATCGAGATGCTGCATCGGGAGAAGGACGACCACAAGCCATCCGAGAAGTATGATACCACTTGGACCCTACATGGTGCTCTGACCTGGGCTGCCGACTATCCTGAAATTGTGGCGAGACGCAAGGCAGAGCTCGCGCAGAGAAAGGCCGATCGTGAGGCGGAAGTGTTGTTTTAGACGTTTTTGTTGCGCGTGACTTCATTCCAAGATAGTCTTGACTGAACAGGGCGATCGGGAGGCGGAGTTTGCGGTGCAAGATCACTACATGGGAGTCCTACACAACACTGCCGAGGATATGCGCGCACTTCGGCAGGTAGACTCACTGGAGTTTTACTGTCGGTCTTTTCTCAGTTCTTACTCGGCGCTTCCCCTTGGCGTTATTCTCCACGAAGCCAGCATGGCTTTGTCTTTCTTTGTTTTGCGGCATAAATAGCACAATACAAAAATCTTCCATATCACCGCGAGATACGTTTCTCGCTTGGAACTCTCCAGATTTGCTATTCTCGCCAACTTCAATCAAACTTCTTCACCCTTGGCCCTGTGTGCAGGATCATCAAATGCCGGTGCATAACCGATTCAAAATCCTGCTTTATGCTACTGCCTAATGTGTTTCCAATCTCGGCCTCGACATGTGTACGCCGGAGACTGTTGTCTATCAACACATCTTAGGTAGGTAGGTAGCATTTGCATTGGCTGATTCATACGACTCGAATGCGGTGAGATCAATATACTTGTCTTGGAAACCGTGAAGACCACCAGCAATAGATCTACTGCATTCTGCCTACAGCTCATGTATGTATGTTGTGTATAATAATGCAAGGTTGATTAACCCCCGCACACATGCAAACGCTGCCAAGCCAACGAATGATCATTCAAATGAGTGGACACATCGCTCACACACTCTGAAAAGTGAGCAATTACATCGACAGCACCTCCGACATCCAACCACCCACCCACTCAAACCACCCAACCCCCCCTTCGAATCCAGCATGCCTGGCCGTCAGGTAAGCTCCCAGCAGCTATAATTGCAATCGTAGATCAGAGCTGATCAAGACTCCAGCCCGGGCTCTTCCACTTCACCACCTTCGTCGGGTTGCTTCACACTCGGGAGGTCGTGATGAAGTAAGTCAATCTTCTTAGACATCTATTCCTCGAGAGCCAGCACCAGCAGCGTCACCGACTAACGCGTGCACCACATAGGATTCTTAGAGACGACATCAAAGACCTCACCCCCGGGCAGACCTGGGTGGACACGGTCCGCCAGCCCTCTCGAAGAGTTCCGTAAGTACTTGCCTACCCGCTCGCCTACATGCATTGCTAATATGAGCAGTCTCTTGACCAGCGAGGCTATCGAGAAGCTGAGAGCGATTGAGGGCATCACGGTCGAGGTTTTCACCAATGGCGAGGTGATCCGCACTTTTGACCAGGTGTATCGCTCATTGAGTCAGCAGCCTGTGGATTGGGAGCACTGGGTTGATGAGCAGCTCAAGTTTTACGAGTGAACGGGGTATCTGGCTACACAGCTGCTGGATGGGAAGGTTAGAAATGCGGTCGATTCTATTATACATCTTGCTACCTTGATCGATTCGCCTTTTGGCATGAAGAATAGCCTGATCTCCATTCGAACAGGATTTGTAGCTAACAAGGAAGCTCCCATCTTTGTCTTGCACGATTGCGTTGCGTCAACACTCGATCCTTCCGCCATTATCGCTATCGTTTGTGATATCTTTGTAGCGATACCAAGTCAATCAATGACCCGTAACTCAGACAAAACCTCTTGAGCCTACATAAAACCCCAGCAAACATCATTGACAACGCGAACCGATTGTACCCTCAGTACAACGTCGTCCACTGCATTCCTGTAGTCCCACCAACCAGACCCTTCCCACTCCCGTTCTTGGCAGCCGTTGTCGTCTATAAGTATTTCCCCTCACCGCTGGAATCCTGCTTCTTCTTCGTTCCTTTCTTCATCCACTCTGCTCTCTCTCTGGGGTCCGTCAACCGACCGGCCGCAGACAAGTCTCTCTGCCCGCACACGAAGGGGCCATGAGGTGCAGGATGTCACAATTTTTGATCTCACACATCGCGTCTACCTTTGCGCTATCGATGCACTTGCAATACCTTTTTTTTCATCGGTCATGTGGTCTGTCGACCATGTGCTGGAGAAGATTGAACTGAGTTTGTCCGTGTTGTGACTTGTGTGCTTCAAGCCGTTTGATGTTTCCGTGATCAAGGTGTTATGATGTCCTGCTGCTCGTTGGTGTCCCGCCGCAGGCATGATCCAAGTATCACAGTGATCTTCTATAGGTATCGATCTAGCAACGTCGTGATGATTGTGTGAAAAGTTGCTTTTGCTGCAACGTTACAGATCAGGGCCGCGATGGCAACTCAAAGCTCAGCGCGGTAAGTGATCGAGCGGGAAACGAGTAGGAAGCCACCACAATGAGGACTCCCTTGCACATTGCGTCCCTACGAAAATCGACAGCAGTGGAGGGACTATTATGAGCATCCGCCGACGATCGTTAGATTTCTACGTTGGTCTACACCAAAGGACGCCACAGCACCAACGCGATGCTCGCGTGTCAGCAGCACGGCTTCTCAAAGCAGACTTCCCAGGCACTTCCACTTGATGAACCATTAGGTACCTGCCTGCACTTTTACCGACACCACCTCGCAGCAATACCTTCCCTCAAATAACAAATACGCCTATCGAGGCCCATGCTAAACAGGAGAACAATCTGTCAGGCAATTCTGTTCCGTCAGCCATCTGGGATAGACGCGCACAGGTTTTTGACCAGGAAGATACAGCAGTGGCAATTCAGGAGATTACTACCGTTGGAGTATTTTGCAGTAGCGCCGCGGTGTAAGACCTCAACTCTCAGCTCGAACCTTGCGCAAATCACCCTAGCATCCAGCTTTCACCGCTCAGTCGGCCTGGAAAGAACAAACACAGACAGTACCCTTGAGCGTCTCTCGGACGCAGAGGATACCGATACAACGACAAAGAGGCTCGGGCGTACCAACAAGCAGCAATGCATGGAGAATGGCAGGCAGAGCGGACGGCTATGAGGAACAGGTGTGACAGGACCAATCTCGCGAGCCAGCATGGGCGCTCACTCCACCATGAGACAACACAGTAGGTTAGCAGAACGCATGATCGGCATAGGGAATATGTTAGCCCAAGCTAATAGATCGCGACTGCTCAGAATCGATGAGCAATGTTGACGGCTTCGCCACTAAGATGTTCCAGCCCTTTTCAACACCAAGTCCCAAGATCGCGTGAGGAATACACAGGCTGTGCACAAAGCATCTATCGCTCGAGCAACGTGGGAAAGACGCAGTGAGAGCGGTGGCGGATTGGGAATGCTGGAAGCGCGAGCAACACTCCGGTCGATGAGCTCACACTGGGGGCCGGAGATCCATAGGCGGCAGTGGGCAAAGTTCGTCTCCGCAGACGCTGTCATTGCTTGACCACTACCCGCGGTTCTAGTCGCCAGAGCGGGCATTTTGGCATCCCGGGATTGGGAAGACTCGCAGGTCTCTATGCGTACCTGCCCGGTGCATAAAGGGTCACACCATGAAGTACGTACACGTTGATTGTGAAATTTCGAGTGAGCCGACAATGAGGGAGACACTGAGACACACCCATTTTACTACTCAGGCAAACTTTCCGACAGGCCGCCCCTGTCCAGAGGGAGCGGACGCAGCTCAAACCGCACTCAGCTATCCGATTCCAAAGCAGTAAACATCAGTGCTTGGCTGCAACCAAGTGAACACTCGAGAGGGACGAAGGCGAAGACTACGGCTGTGACAGTAGTTCCTTCTCAAGGGTCCCCTTTCTCTTATCAGGAGCACGCCCAGCGCAAATGTCCCATTTAATCATCAAGCTTCAAGCAGGGAATGCGACGCTCATCAACCTGAAATCTGGAACAAGCAGCAAGAACAAAAGATGACTTCGAGTGTACTGCAGTGCTTGACGGACAGAAAAGTGTCTGACAGCACCTCCGCAGTCTAAAACCTGATCGACACTGTTGTCAACACTTTCATGACAACGTCGGCCGAAGACCAGACACACAACATAAGCAGTAGGCAATCCCGACTCCGATTGAGGCTCCTTTCCCACAAGTTTCGTCGTCCCACTTCGTAATGAAAGAAGCGGAAGAGTTCAAGATCTGTCGGCATGAGCCTGCTGGAGATTCCTTCGAGTAAGCACGTGTAGCTGACAGGAATTGCTATATGAGACTTGTTCCAACACCTGGCCTAAGTGTAGGCATTATCGTCAACAAGGCGCCCAGAATGTAAGGCAAGTAAGGGTTGTCGGTTGATATCTACGAGCTACATTGAGTGGCTAGACAAGCAGACAGCACAGGTGGACTCAAGGAGAAGTCATGTGCTAGCATTCCCCTCCCCCACCCCAACAAAGCTTTTGTCCAGATTTTGAAGCTGACACCGGCAGCAGCAGCGACTCCTCTCCCAACCTCAGGCACTCCCGTAGAGCGAGCAGCCCCGGGCCACGAATCTTGGGCAGACTCCGGCCAGTGTTAAGAGCGAGCCCCTGAATCTACGGCAGACACTGTGAAAGCGGAAACACAGGAAAGTGAAATGGACGGCGGACAATGACAATGCGATGCCTTGCGGAGACGAGCAGAGCCCAACCGAGCCATGCTGGTCAGATGCGCTACGGCTGGCAGAACAAAGAACATCATTTTGAGGAGCGTCAGGCAATGATGCAACGTCCATCGAGGATCCGAGAGGGCTCGAATGCTGCCACGTCGCGAAGCTGCATATCACTGGCTTCGAAGTTCGACGGAAGGGCGTCTGACGACCTGGATATGCTGTTCGATCTGGATCAATGTCTCGACTCCAGCTGATGTCTACGCCCAGAATTTCACTCAGCAAGTGATACCGCCTTCGTCTCAGTCATCGCCGCACGAGACGCGTGCTGGAGTTTGGTGGCCGCGAGTATCAATCAAGTCGAATCGATCGGCCTTGTCGAGCCACTTGCAAAGGGAACTTCGATTTGGGGAGTCGGGAAGGCCATGCAGCTTCGATCATTGGTGGTATCGTTTGACTTTCCGTACTGCCATTGCAACTTCCAATGTATCGACGCTGTCCCTGGAATAACGCTTCTTTGTTACCCGCTCCTTCTTGTACCTGCGCCCATCTCTTGCGTCAACGCTCCTGATTCAACTGAGGAGAGTATGTTCGCCAAGTGCTTTGAGGCTTGAGATCGCACTCTTGTGTTCTCACGTGCGTTCAGCCAGGCTGGTTTGAGCTCATGTGGCCAGTACTCAACTGGCCGTCGCTTGTCACTCGTCCGTAGCCACTCCAGCGGCATTGCTTCCCTCATCATTGCCAGCTCTTACCCGTCGTTTCACCGCACATTCAATTCGCGGGACCTGGAAGGTGAGAGATTGCTTTGAAGACGTTCTTCTGTGAGTCTGTAACCAATCGTTCACAGAACTTATGTCCTCGTACCAGTGCCATGGATTTGCCAGCGCTCCTGGTGCTTGAAAGCTTTTTTCTCTTCCACCTCTGCGATTTCTGCAATAACCTGCGTTCCCTCCTCTTTCACAGTCGTGCTGTATCTTTCCAGTCTTCGAACTAGCTCTTGTCGCGGCCGTTCGAGATGCCGACGGTCCTTCCGAATGGCAAATGGCAGAAGCACTGCTGTTTTTGTCCAGGATGTCCTTTGGAGCCCTCGCCGACGCGCCGGCCTCGAGCTTCCTTCTTGTCCGAAGGGTATTTTGCGAATACTCGTCAGGGAATTCCTAACTTGCCGGTGGCTGAAGCTGTGCCCAAGCTGCAAATTCTCGTCGAATAGCCTTTCCAGACTGTCGCTGGCGGCCTGGCGGAGGGATCGTGGCGACCGAAGACTTGAGTATCCATGCTGCCGCGTGCTTCGCGAGGGAGGCAGGCGCGACGCAACGGGACCCGACGATCGATGTGAGGTGCTCAAGGCTTGCTAAATGTCACAGTCAGGTGGGAACCGAATCGTTATAGGAGAAGGAGTCTTCACTGCTTACCACGTTTACCACCTGAGCAATTAGCTGCTCTTTGGGCCGAGACACGACATCTTCCTGGTCGGAAGAAAGCTGGAGGATGGCATGGGGATAGAAGCTGAGCCGAACGAGTCGCTCATGTAGGGTGCCTCCAAAACCGTACTTAGCATCTGCCATCTCTCGTCCGTCCTTCAAGCCGGCGCTGCTTATGGTCGAGTCCATTCATTTCTTCGGCGGCACCAGGCGCTATCGAATGAAGCCTTGTGGTGGCGTGAGGCTGGCTATCGAATTAAACCTGTGGCTCGATGTCGAGCTCTTCCTGCCTCTGTCGGCTGACTGGTTGGATATAGATGAGACCTGGTCGAGGCGAGGGGATCCGTTTGTCCTGTGTCTCTTTTCAATCGTGAGGCGGTATGGTGCGATGCTCATCTCGGTCGTTGGCGGCGTCGCTCTGCTTCTACAAGGCGATTTCGTTGTGGCATCTCGGTCGTCGGCTCCATGCATCTGCGTTTAGGTAGTTTTTCTAGCAGACTGGGGTTCTGGAAAATGTAAGCTGGGCAATCTTCGCGTCGTCACTCGCGTGAAGCACAGGCACGCTGGCAGGTAGGCGTTGAAGGCATGCCGCTGCTGGCGTGCTTCTTGCTCGTATCTAGATACGGATAGCGCTGAGTGTCCAACAGCTTGCAGCGAAGATCAGCCATCGTGTTTGTTGATGGAATCTTGCTGTTGAGATACACTCCCAAGCAAGACTGCAGTAGACCGAGTTCGCTGTTAAAGAGCGTCCTGCATTCCGATGCGGATCATGACCCGGTCTACCAGAAGCAAGCTCGCACGCGTGGCCTGACCTTAAGATGCAGGAAAGAGATTCTTCTCCAGCGCACAGTCAAGCCGACTGCACAACCGATGAGAAAACGGTATCGCATTTGCCAAATGGCGACGACGACGAGGTCGTCAAGAGAAATCAAAAATTGTACGCTCCTGGGGCAAGTACTTATGCTTGCGTGCGGACGCTAAAGGCTTGGCAGGGTGCTTTGTGATTGTGGCGACCAGGTTGCCTGGAGGTACTCGTGCGTCATGAAGGAGGCAGGTAGTGATAGGTCCAGCTGGTAGGAGGTTAATTGTAGATGTCAGAGTCAGCAGAGCAAGCCTCACGGAGCATACCCGACCAGTTGCATGTGCCGTCAGGTGTATGTTGTTCCTCCTGCAATGTGACGCGGCAGGCGAGCAACTCCAGGCTACCAGGTCTCCACAACATCTATACAGCAACACAGCAAGAGAACCATGGCAGGATGGCTTCACTAGGAAGATGAATAACCACAAGCAAAGCATAATGACTACTAGATACATGATGAACAGGAAGAAGTTTCTTCTCCAGAGTACAGTCAAAGCGACTGCACAACCGATGAAAAAAAGATGATTGCCAAATGGCGACGACGAAGTCGTCAAGTGAGCCAAAAACTATGCGCGCCTTCCTACAAGAACCTCTCGGACGCTGTGCAATGCCCAAGTAGGTTGGCCAACTGTCATTCATGCGCGATAGGACCCACGCCTGCCATATGCAGAGAAGAAGGAAAGTTGATGAAGGTTGGAGGGAATTGAAGATAGATATAGCTGCGGTCTTGCCAAGACTTCTGCGGCCCGCTTTGTGATTGTGGCTATGATGACGACGACGACGAAGTGTGAAGGTGGTACGGTGGAATGGTCAGGTGGTGAGACACGTTTGCAGTAGCCAGGGTCGATAGGTAAGCGATTGTGAGTATGCTTGAATTGGGAACGTAGATTACCCTGAGAAGTCGGGCAATCGATCGCACGTTCAATCAACAGACAGCGACTGCTCATATTAAAACGGACTCGACGGGGACTTGATCAAGAATTGAAACGCTTGTTGATGGACTACGAGACCCAGAGCCTTAAAGGCGCCGATGCATGGAGATCTGCCTGCTTGTAACGTACGATCGCGTGTAATGGAACGAGGCAAATGATAGCTGTTGGCAAACCAAAGCGCTTGAGGACACTGGTGAATCTCTAGTAACGTTGCTGCCCAGCTGGCAAGATGGCGACGAGCCCCAGGGACGAAGTAATCACAAGGGCACATCAGAAAGATAAACATGAAGCCCACAGTCGTCGACACAGATCAACGGCAAGTAAGCAGCGAACAATCCTGGTCAGTTGTAAGTGATGAATAGACTAGTCGCTCATCCCTTGTGCATAGATCGCCGACCCATGTAGCATGGTGTGATATTTGACACGTTGCCTGGAGCAGCTTATTGTCCAGCAAGA
>Ga0265797_10008510_pt1 | contig 13645 bp, 9 predicted proteins | sample P2T30metagenome_FD_192433 | JGI IMG/M metagenome (GOLD analysis project Ga0265797, IMG submission 192433) | Plant litter microbial communities from East Loma Ridge, Irvine, California - P2 T30 | ecosystem: Environmental > Terrestrial > Plant litter > Unclassified | place: USA: California... | reverse complement strand
TTGTGTTTCGGCGCAATCGGCACTTCTTTTTCTGTCATGAATCGTTAGGAGAGAGTTGCAAGCTGCAACGTTTGCGCTACAATCGATCTCAGGGTAGGAATAGAGCTGTTGGGATCTTAAGCTCTGGCGAAAGCCTGAGGAAGCTGTCACACTCTTTGCTTCTGGAGTGTCGAGGGTGCGTTTGAGTTGATAGTTCGAACATCGAGGGCGAGGGCGAGGGTATGGTCAGTGTCCTTGTCGCGGTGGTGAGTGCGTTTATCTAGGGTCTAGGGTGCGCAGGCGAGCAGTTGTGTTGCTATTGGGAGGCAGGACGAGAGACTTGTGTTGTGGCTCCATGATCTGGGAAGAAGAGAGCTTGTTGGATTCTTGATATTGTTGGATACCGAATCGTTTCTAACGCGTCCTGTTTGCGGCCCGCTACAGTATACGAATAATCACTGCCATTACGCCTCCGATAAAGACCGTTCCAAGCCAGGATGTTATTGTGTTGAAATGTGTTTGATCGATGGATCACAGCAACGAATGTCTTGTGTGACAAGGTTGTAAAGAACCTCGGACCTTGACTTTCCGATTTGGCGTTGTGAATGTGACCGAGTTCATCATCAAACATTGTTCGTCGTCGATTGTGTACAGGATGTTCTGTGGATATATGTATTGTCGCATGTCAGAGGCGGCTCAAGCCAAAGTCCAAGCGGGGCTTCTTGCTTCTTGCAGCAACAAAGTATTGATGCGACTTCATGCGCCATTGATCACTGTGCTTCCACTTCCACTCACACACAATCCTCGCAAACAAAACATGTCGCTCACTACCATTACCACCGCTCCCACTGCGGACGACTTCACACCTCTCTCCGAGCACCACGAGCAGACACCCGGCAGCTTCTTCGCCGGAAAGCCCGTCCTCCACCTCCAAGCTCCAGCCTCGAAGCTCCAAATCAGCAAAGACGAACTCGAAGCCACCGAGGCGGTAAAAGCACTCGTCGCCACTACCGATGACGCCGCCGTAAACGCAGAGGGTTTCGTCGAGATCCAAGACATCGACGTCTGGGTGACATCGAGGTACGACTGCCAGCGCAACACATCAACTGCTTCTTTGCTACTCCAGCTCGCTAACACGCAAACCACACAGACACCTGACACTCTGGTCACCAACCACCAACAAAGGCGCCCAAATCACCTACCCGACCATCACAGTGCACGCCCAAGTCGGCGCCGCCGTCCTGCTCGAGCTCAACCTCTCCGATTCTAACGTCACCGCAGACGAAGACATCGAGCACCTGCAAATCCGCATCACACCAGCCACCATCGTCGCACCGAACGCAGCGTCTGGCAGACAAAGCAACGGCAGCAGCGCCTCAGACCCGAGCTTCGCGCTCTACATGGCCATTGGCGACTGCCAGGAAATGAACCCCGACCCAGCTGAGGACGACAGCGATGAGGAGGGCTACGGCGGTGGACAGGCTTTCGACGAGACGGCGCCGGGCGCTACGGGCTGGATCACGAGCGAGAATATGCACGAGTACACCGATGCGGATGGAAACTTCAAGATGCCGGAGGGTATTACGGTGTATGGCGACGAAGAGGGAGATGATGTTGTGCCGCTCGGCGAGGGTGCTGGCAGGGTCAGGAGAGCGGAGGAGTTCGATGATGCTGAGGAAGGCGCGGATGCCGACTCGAAGTGGCAGAAGACCGCTTGAGTGGGAACGCAACTGGACGAGAATATTGAAAAGGCATGGATCAGGTGTATATGGGTTGCTGTTGCGCGATTGATACCCCAAAGGTTTGAGCTGCCCATGGAGTATGGGTATAAACGAAAATAACTATGGTTCTCTCATCGCCTCCCGGGCAATCACCGGGCAAGTGATAAAAAACAGAGAGAAAAGAACAAAAGAAATATCTTATTTGACAAGCCCAGCTGTTAACGTCCCTACTAATGCCCAAACCAACCCTTCTATGCCCTCAGGAATCCTTCGGCATCGTATAAGCTCTTCGGCGTCGCCATGACACTCGGCGGCCTCATATTGGACCGTCTGCTACCCAGCCCATATCCCGCCGAGTACATCCTCGGAGTCGGCACAGTCCTCGCCTTCTCCGCATCCGAAGGACTGCTTCCAGGAATCGTGCTCAAGCTCGTCCGATTCCAGAACTTCTCCCCGTCTTCCCACACGCTCGAAGCCCTATCCTCACACATATCATCCGTCTGCTCAGGCAAAGAAATCGGCGACGACGCTTCCTGTTCCGAGGCAACCTTCTCCACTGATGGAGGAGGGACATCAAACCCCCCTAACGCACCCTCCAACCTACGCTCAATATCAGACATATCCACGTCGTCCAACGCACTGGTAGGATTTGCATCATCCTCGCCATCGTCTGCACCCCCGCGAGCATCGTAGCCTCCTCCCGTCGACCCAAAATCGAAATCAAACATGTCATTGCAACTCTCGCTCGGCTCCGGCGAACCAATCCACGGCAGCAGCGGCGCGGGCTCGCGCGACAGCCCGTGGAGGTAGCGGCGGCTCTGGTTCGAAGTCGAAGTGTCCATCTCGCTGTTCATGCGGCGAAGAGCAATGATCTGCTTCGCGACGGATTTGGCGGGTTTGTCGCGGGGCCCGCAGGGAGAAGCGGAGGTTCGTCTGCTGTCGCTGAGAGTGGGCGAGTATTGCGGTCTGGGACCTGGGATGAGAGCGATGGGGACGTCGCCGTTCGCGTCAAGGGGAAGGGGTGGTGGCGGTGCTGGGCGGTGGGGTTGGAGGTAGCCGGCTGTGGAGATTGAGCGGTTGCGGGAGGTGGTCAAGGGGAAGGGGACGGGGTTGTCGTCTATGGGCGGTGGTAAGACTGGTGCTCCTGGGAAATCGACTTTGTGGCTGTGGGTTCGGATGCGGGCCATGATGGTGCTGGCGTTGGCTGATGTTAGTTTCTCGTAGCAGGGGGATGAGCCGCGGGGTGTTGAAGAGTTCGAGTGTTCTTCTGTGCTGGTTGGACTGGACAGGCCGAATGTTTGCGGCATGGTTTTGGGCGAACATGGTGGCGACTCAGGTTGGTACTCTTCGCTGTACGACACCGGCCTACTGTATCGGGTGTCATCGTCGGAGAATGTCACCGTACTGGCAAACGGAGAGCTCTTGTCTGGTCCCGCGACTGGTGTCGCGAAAGCTGGACTCGCCGGATCATACTCTTGCGCACCCTCTCGTTTCGGTATGACGAGCGTAGGGCAGGTCGGATCGTACTCGTCTTCTTTCGCTAGAGGCAGAGGCGGGCTTGATGTAATGTCAGTATCGTCAGGAATGTGTACATCTACTGGCGAATGGTCATCGCGTTCCCAGCCAAAGTCAAAGCCAGGCTCATCTGTCGACGGCCGTGTGAAGTAAAACTCCGGCACGGGCTGATCGCGTTGTACTGCGGTCACCGTTGTCTTGCTTGGACTGGGGAAGGACGGGATGCTAAAGATCGAAGATTGGCCTGACTGTCGATATGCTGATCGAGCGCCAGCCGTACATGGAGACGCGGAGCGAGAAGACATGGCGTCTACGGGTTGTGAAGCACACACTGGATCCTGGAAAGTCGTCCAGCTACTCAAAGTCGGCGAGCTTGACGTCAAAGAAGCTCTCAGGGTTGAGATGCGCAGATTTGGTGCAAAAGCAGTGAGGCTTGACGGTCGAGAAAGATGCGTGCTGTTGGAGACGAAGGGTAGACCGCCCATTGTGTTGCTTGCTCCGTCGTAGTCCAGCGGCTCCTCTTCGATGCCGTGCATTATGCTTGGGCTCGTTGGTCTGCTAGGTGGCGGGCCTAGGATCTGTGGTGTGAGAGTAGAAATGCGCACGCAGTTCTGCCTTCGGTGTCCTTTGCGAGCATTGGGACTGCCTTTCAGAGCTGAGGGCTTTTGCAAAGGTACGCTGTCCCACTGGAAAGGGTTTCCATTACTGCTTCGCGAAGATGTCTGAGTTGCATTCGAAGCCTGTCGTGTTGGCGGGCCGGCATTCCCACTGATGTCGCGAAGCACACTGCCTTTGGGCTTTTCCGCTGGAGAGCCGCTCTCGGAAACAGTGGTCGAGCACCTTGACACCCTGCGCGGCGTAGTGATCTTTTTGACACCAGAGTCATGCTTGAAAGAACCAACAGACGACACGCTACGGATGCTCACACGATCGGCCGTGCCAAACCTTGGGATAGACAGCCGGTTGTGCTTCTCACTTGTAGTAGAGGACGCGACGCTCGTCGTCGACAACTGGCGACTCAGTTGGCTATCCACGCTGTACCGGGCGACGTTACTGCGAACTGAAGGCTTGTGCCGGTGTGACATTGTCAAGGCTGGCACTGTAGGCGATGTATCCGGTATGGGCCGCGGTCCAGCGACGAGTGGATTCTGCCATTGTCGGTGCGATACTTGTTTCAGCGAGGCACTGTCGTCGTCGGCCACTATCTGCTCAAGGCTGGGCGATTGCGAGTTCACGTCCGGCGCGCGCAGAATCGGACTAGTGACCAAGACCGAGCTGCTCGCGGATTCCTGACTCGAAGACGACATCCTTGAAAGGCAGAAGCCGTTTCGTACGCTGGCGGCATGTGGATTGTGCGGTGCTATTACTGGCAACGGCGGCACAGGGCCAGTCGGTGGTTGGCTCGCGGCCTTGTGTGCCCCTAAACTGACAGAGCGAGCATGCATTGGAGGTCTCCCGTTGTTCGCAACACTGCCGAACACAGCGCCATCTGGTATGGGTGCTATTAGTGCGCCTACCGAGTAAGATCGCTTTGCTTTGTTCGGACTGTCTTCAACGAAGCTGACGCCGTATCTTCCCGGCGAACGAATCGCGAATGAAGGCAATACAGTCGGTTTCGGGCTCGAAGGCGGTCCTACGAAGACGTCGTCTCGTTGTAACACTTCGCCGCGCGTCGTCTTCGCGCTCGCAGGCGTCCCACGCGTCTTATTGTTCGCCAACGGTAGAACCGGCAGGTCCTGCCGGTCTGGTGTGGGCGAGTGCGCAGATCGACTGCGAGGACTCTCAATAATCGCCGAAAGATGCTTCAGCCTTCTAAGTGGAACTCCTTGCTGTTTAAATCGTTTAGGTATCGAGATATACGACCGTCGTTTCCTCGCAGGGTGATTGGCCAGATCCGGTTCGTTCACTTCTTCGTTGGATCCAAGCGCTCCCCAACCTCCTTTCCCATGAGCAGGCACTAGTCTTCCCACACGCGCAAAACTGACCGGTCTAGGCACATCGCCGCGAACGTCTCGGACCTGCGCGACTTCTACTGTATGTCCATGTTCGAGCTCGGCCAGGGCCCGTTTGTGTTCTGCGCGCTTGCGCACAATCTGGACGATGATGAGAGCACACGCGATGAGCAACGCGCCTCCGACACCGATTCCCACTCCGAGATATAACGACGTGTTTGCAGGAGCCGTCGCGTTGAGTGTTTGAGCTGCGTGGCCTGGCGAACCGGCCTCCAGAGGGTTCGAGCCAGCTTGAATCGTATTTCCAGTCGCCTGTCGCTTCAAAGCGCTCACGCGATGAACCCAAGGATACCGAGCAACCATATCGAGAGCGTGTCCAGGATCAAATCGGGTCGTTCGTTGGGCGTTTTAGAGAGTGCCGGCGTGGCCCATCAATATGCTAATCATGGTCGAAGAACGTCGCAAATGTCGTATGTTAGAGTCCACTGCTATTCCAAGTTGTACATTGATCAGCGCAATAGGCCGGCCGTCTCGCGTAGGCCATTGCCTTCTGCGCCATGTTATGGTTCCAGACCGGCGGTGGTATGCGGGCCGTTGCCTGTTCAGGGCATTGGAATGTGGCATATATTGCCAAAGCTTTGAGAATCGCAGCGTCAACCACATGATCGCTGACTGCCAAGGCGATCGCAACGTGCAGTATGATCTTTGAATTGTTCTTGTATTGACCTGTATGTATCTTCAGCTACATTTAGTTCGTTGTCGGAATCTTGGGGCTTGTATCTGGTATCAGTGGTATGACACGCGACAGTCTCCGCGCGCAAAGTGGTTGATCTTGACTGCCAACGTCGCGACCACTAGCGTTTGGCAATCGTGGCGACAAGATTTCTGAGGAACAAGTAGTGTGTACATTTCTCACATATATCAAAACATACAGCCTCCACACCGAGCGTCCACTCACCCTCTGCTCCTGTTCATCAACCAGCGCCTGATAACAAACTCCCTCACTTTGTACCCCTTCAACACCTGCGCCACATCCGTCACATCGCTTTCATTTCCAAAAGGAGGCGGCACTTCGATATAGCACAACACCAAACTCTTCTTGACCTGGCTCTGCACTCTGTTCACGCAGTGCAGCCACCACCAGTCCTTCTGCTCCTTGATCCTGCGCTCCGCTTTGCCCTCTTCGGTCTGCCAGTACTCGTGCGAGTAGGAAGGCATGATCATGACGCCAAATTCTGCGTGGGAGAAAACGGGTCCGCGGTTGTAGAGCAGGTAGTCTACGCCGAATTTCGTTCCTGCACGGACGACCCAGCCGAGGGAGCGGAAGTGGTGGTATGCTACGTATGAGAGCATGAAGACGCTGTCTGGTGCTGGGAGGGCTGGCGTGAGTGCTGTGGGAGGGAAGGTGGCGTGGCTGGAGAAGAGAGAGAGGAGGGTCTTTTTGCTGCGGAGCTGGCTTGGCTCTACTGTTGAAAGATCTTTTGTTCCGGGGGTGATTTGGATGTCGAGGACGCCGAGGCCGAAGGAGAGGAAGAAGGCTTCCTCGAGAGTTAGCTGAAGGTGCTCTTGGTTTGTGATGTCTGGCACCAAGTCTTCGGAGGTTTCGTCTTGGACGATGTCGGTGACGACAATGTCTGGGCCCTTGTCTCCAGCGACGACATTTGAGGACTGCGAGGTAACGACTTCGGCATCGGGTACCCTGCCCTGTGTCTCTGCATTGAGCTCCGCAACCCTCGCTGTGACATCTGCAGTGTCTTGAGGGACGGCGTCTCCATCATTCGCCACATCAGCATCATCTGCTTGCTCTCCCTCCACGGGTTCAGAGCGAGGAAGAGCTCGTCCCTCTTCGACAGCACGCTGATGCTCAATCTTCTCCGCCTCCAGCCTCGCTCTCTCCAATTTGAACAGACGCCTCTCCTCTCGGCGTTTGCGCGTGGCCTCTTCAGCCGTGCTTCGACCGCCCCCGCCAGCTTTGAGCTTCGTCTGTTCACGATCGAGCCAGCTGGGCTCACTTCGACTCAGGGTACCCTTTCCAAAGAAGCCCATTTCCCACAAAGCACGTACTTGCTTCGGATCCGTGATATGTACTGATCGCGACTCCGGGGAGAAGTATCCAACATAAAGATATTCAGGATGTGAGTTTGGTGGCGAAATCAGTTGTGAGAGAAAGGCGTAAGCGAGGCGCAGGAGCGAGATTGGATGCGTAGGATGGAAAGCTGGGAGCGGGTGGATGTTCAAAGGCAGCGGTTTGCTGTGGATCTGAGCATAGTTGGGGCCCTTGCGGCGCGGCGGACGCTTTGTAGGTTGTTGTGGAGGTTGTGGTGTTGATGTCTCGCCGGCTTCGACTGCGGGCTCGGTTTTGACGATCTCTGCAACATGGCCATTTGCCACGGGTTCTTGAGTTTCAGACATGACGGCTTTTTGCGATGTGCGATTTTGCCCCTCCTGGGATCCTTAGTTCGTCTTAAATAATGCCTTTTAAAACAGTATTTTGCTTGATGGTCGTGTTGAAGCAATTTGGTGACGGGCGTAATTATCACTCATTCGCGGCAATATCCCAATCGATCGCTTCTCGTAATAAAGAGTATCCAATACGTCGCGCGAGAATAATTGGGTGCTCTCGGATGGCAAATAGTCCAGGGCCAGATAATTGTCGATGTTCGTCCTCAAGCTGCAAAAGTTTCGTCGACAAATTGTTGCAACAATCCTGGTCGCGTTTTGCGCAAAGTCCAAGTAAGTGCTGACGAGTAATGATACACTGAGTGCGCCAGTCAGGGCTTATTAGAATGCGCGATTATGGTTGTTGTTCATATGACTCGGTCTGACTGCAAGACCGAAGCCTCTTCCTCATTCATCGGCGTGAAGAGATGCGAGTGATGGCGGGCCGCCGATAAGCTTTGACGAGTGAAGCCGACCATTCTCACCTCTTTTGAGAGCAGATTAATAACCCGACGACTTTGACATCACCGTCAAGAAACACGAGCCGCCTGTGTCCTATCTTGTCTTTATTTTGTAGCGGATCTTGGAGACACCACTCTTCTCTTACAAACAACTTTCACCCACAAGCATGTCGGTCGCACGGCACGCTCTCAGACTGCCTCGAGTGGGCGCCACTCTGCTCGAATCACGCATTCCTCGCACATCCATAGCCGTCGTCAACCAGCGACGATGGCTTCGTAAACCGCCACCACGCGATCGCGCTTGGGCAGAGCGCAAGAACGAAGACGACCAGCACCGCCGCGATCTGGAATCAGCCCAGCAACCCATCGGCAGCGATCCTGCTAGCCAACAGCAGCAGCAGCAAGGCCCTGGACTCAACACCCAACTCGCCTCCACCCTCTCAGAGGCCAACTCCTCAGACCTCGTATCCGAAGTCCACATACCAGCAGATCCCGATGGCGTCCTCCCACCAGATCACCCGGCTCTTGCGATCCTCGGAAACAGCAGTCTGGTCATTCAAAGACAGATCGAGATGATGAATATTATCATTGGCTTCGAGCAGGCGAACAGATACATCATGATGGATGGCCAAGGAAACACGCTAGGATACATCGCAGAGCAGGATCACGGCATGGGAAGCTCCATGGCAAGACAGGTCTTCAAGACCCACCGATCCTTCACAACACACATCTTCGATCGCTACGAGCGGGAGGTTCTGCGCATACACCGTCCTTTCGCGTACATCAACAGCAAGATTAGGATTTACGATCCTGTGCCTGAGGGTGGATACGGGGAATTAGAGACATCGACAGCGTTGCAAGGCACGAGCGCAAGCTCCGTTGTGAACCAGGGCGCCGTGGCGCAGATTTCGCCTTTGAAACTAGAAGAGATGCGAATTATCGGTGAGGCACAACAACGCTGGGCGCCTCTACGAAGGAAATACGATCTATTCTCTTACCGAGCACTTGCGAGCGCTCCAGAGAACGACAGCACACCCCGCCTGGAATCTGGAGACAAACCAAACGAAGAGACCACCGCCCTCACAGAAGCCAAAGCACCCGAGCAAGCCATCGAAGCTGGCATGTCACAATTTGCTCACGTCAACGAACCTTTCCTATCGTGGGATTTCACGCTCCGCGACGAAAGCAACTCGACCATCGGCTCCGTGAACCGCAATTTCGCCGGTTTTGCGCGTGAGATTTTCACCGACACGGGCGTGTACGCCCTCCGCATGGACAGCGCTGCTCAGACTGCGACTTTGGAGAACGCAGAAGGCAAGGAGGTAGAGAGGTACGAGCGACAAGCCACTGGCATGACCCTCGACCAGCGTGCCGTCATGCTTGCCTCGGCCGTCAGTATTGATTTCGACTACTTCTCTCGCCACTCATCTTCGGGCGGAGGAATGGGCTTCATGCCCTTGTGGTTCCCCGGTATGGGCGGTGGAGCAGCAGCGGAAGGCGGTGCTGCAGCAGGAGGTGTAGCCGGAGCCGCAGGTGAGGCTGGCGCAATTGAAGGAGCCGCCGGTGCCGCAGGCCGTGGTCTCGGCACGGGCGCTGGCGCCGCTGGCGAGGGTGCTATCGCAGGAGCGGGCTCAATGGCGGGCTACGAAGCCATGCAGCGTGGTGCTTATGGGCCGCGAGGCGGACAAGACGATGCCAGTCCGCAGGCCAACGAGCCCTATGCCGGAGCCAGTCCAGACCAACCATCGCAGGGCGCAAGTCCCGGTGAAGACGCTTGGGGTGAGTCGTCAGACCCATGGGGACAATCGTCCAATCCTTGGGGCGGTGACAATAACCAAGGCCCACCTCCCAGCGCTGGAGGCGAAAGCGAAGGCGGCGGCGGTTTCTTCGACGTGCTCAGCGACTTCTTCGGAGACGAGTGAGCGAGTGAGCAGTCATAGTCTCGCGGCACCGAGGTTCTGGAAGAACAGGCGAGACGATCTCTCTCGACATCCCATGCGAGCGATGCGAGAAAGAGCGATGCCGCCTCCTTGGCCTCAGACACCCCCAGCCTGAATGATCGTGGCACCGCTGCGTGGTTCGACCCTCCCCCGGACACGGCCCTACCAGCTTTCACACGCCCTCCAACGCCACCCACTACCATCAGACCTCTCTTACCCAAGTGGCTCGTCCGGGCAGCACACGCGTGGGCTGCGAAGTGACAATGTAGATTAGATGACCTTTCCCCTTCAAGCATATTATACCCAGGCGTGTAGGATAGATGACGAAAGAGGCGATCTACTCTCTCTCGAAATGAAAACATAGATACGAACTGCCAGAGGCATAACCACGTAAGCTTGCACTCGTGCATACGATCGAAAAGGTCTCATCGTTGGGAAATATCCCCCAGTAGTTCTTGACGCGTGGTGGTGAAGACTGTCGACCTTTCATGATTCGTCTATCGTAATGTCTACTTGTCGGGCGACTCGAGCTTCTGCTGCTCAATGCTCTGCTCTGTATCATCTATCATTCCAAGAACTTCGGAACCTCGAGGATCGACTTGGCGGAGACCTTACTTCCGCGACCACCGAAGCCCCAGCGGATCTGCAATGGTAAGTTAGTAACGTTTCCGACAAGCAAATTTTACTATTTGGCATGATGTTGCTTACCTGGTTCGGCATCTGGACGTGCTGCCCGAGTTCATCAGCCCACGCGAAGACCAAGCCCGGGTTCTTTTGGAAGCCTCTGCCGACAGTGATGATATCGAGGCCGTCCTTCTCGAGCAGATCATTCGCCAGGTGAGCGTTGTCGATCATGCCTACAACGCTAACGGCCAGCTTGTCGCCGACTGCTTTTTTGACCTTGATAGCGAACGGAGCCTGGTATGCCGGGCCTGCGTGAGGGTGCTGCAGTGGGTGGTTGCCACCTGAGCTGACATCCAGCACGTCGACTCCCTTATCGGCCAAGATGCCGGCGAGCTTGACAGTGTCGTCTACGGTCCACGACTCGGAGATCTCGGAGACCTCTTCGAGCCAGTCGGTGGCGGAGATGCGGAAGAAGAGAGGCATTTCTTTGGGGATGATCTTGCGGGTCTCTTCGACGAGCTCGACGGCGAGGCGGGTGCGGTTCTCGAAGCTGCCGCCGTAGTTGTCTTTGCGTTGGTTGGAGACTGGAGAGAGGAAAGAGTGGATAAGGTAGCCGTGAGCCTGGTGACTGTTAGTTAAACTGCAATGTAGATAGTTGTGAAGAACTTACGCCGTGGATCTCAATAGCATCGAAGCCAGCTTTCAACGCACGCTTGACGGAAGCCGCGAAAGCAGCCTTGAAGTCCTGGATGTCCTGCGAGGTCATCTCCTTGGGGTTTGCGTGATGCTCGTTCCAAGGGATAGCACTCGGAGCGTAAACATCATCTGGCCAGCCATTGAGGTCTTTGCCAGCAACAGCACCCGACGACAGCCACGGCGCCACAGTGCTTGCCTTGCGGCCTGCATGACCCAGCTGGATCATCATCTTCTGGCCCTGGCTATGGGCGAACTCGACCACTTTGTGCAAGGGTTCGATCTGGCTGTCCTTCCAAAGACCACTGTCCTCGGGCGTGATGCGGCCTTGTGGAGTCACTGAGGTGGCTTCGACGCAGGCGATACCTGGTCCACGCTGGACGATGCCGCCCATGTGCTGAGAATCGTTAGTACGTAGGTTCTTCTGAGGTTTCTGTCAGCATATCACATACGGTGATGTGCCACATCGTATAATGGCCATCCTCAGCGCTATATTGACAGAGTGGCGAGAGAGTGATGCGGTTGTTCAGGGTAAGACCACGGAGTTTGAGCGGTTTGAAGAGTTTAGGGACGCTCTTGGTCTCCTCGGTGACGAGAGCAGTACCGGCGGGCGGATCTTGAGCAGGCGTGAAGTATGGGATGCCAGGCGCTGCCTTGTTGACGTTGTGCGGCTCCTCTTTGATGTCCGCCTCGACGGCGTGGTGAGAAGACATGTTGTTCGGTGTCGTTGGCTGGTGTCTGGTGTAGTTTCGGTTGTTGTTCAGGGAAAGAAGTGAAACGTCACAGATGCTGTCAAGTGTTTTGTTTCGTAATCAAAGTAGCAGGTGTTTAAGCTGGCTGCAACGGAAGGTGCAATCGACGATTTTATATTTTGAAGCTCTTCAACGTGAGGTCTGGCTCGCTTATCAATCACCCGTGCCCATTCAAATCACATACGGAGGTATGAGCATCGAGTTGAGCTCATTACACCATCATGTTTACCCACCCGCAACCTTCCCGTGTCCTTCACTTCGCATTCCCTTGTAGCCGGTGCTCCGCTTCCAGAGCGTCATACTGCAGGATCGCGCGCCGTGGGATCGACAGGGCAAATTGGAGCTCTCGATCAAATCATTCATCCCGCCATAGGACCGTGGGGATGCACCGATGTACGGAGTATGCTATGTCAGCCAGGGTGTTTAAGGTTACAGGCCTAACGGGTAAGTGGGATCGTATCGATGTGGACGTCCAAGGCACAAAGGCATGAAGCTGCGTGACGAAAGGTGGACCCGCAATTGCCGGCAAGGCAAGCCGCTTAGTAAGGAATGACTGAGGGAACTACAATGTAGAGCTGTCTGAGGAGACAGGACAGACACGAGCTACGGAGTCTGTTGTGCTCTCACTTGCAGCATTTGTTTGAATCTGAAACGTTACGAGCTGAGCATGTTCATACATGTACGCATGCATCTACATGTACATTCACGTGTACACGATCGTCTCATCTAATAGGGTTCGGGTTGGTGTTAGTGCTTACTTAGTCAGCATGCTGTAAAAGCAATACATGTAAGAAGTCGAGAATCGATGCCTGTTGTACTCATGTGTCGATAGTTGGACGTTAGAGATCAGTGCATCGTAGTTAATGGAACTCGAGGGTCGCGCTGCTTTACCTGGCGGCGTATGAGCTGCTCTGAAGGGAAAGTCTTTGAGTTTCCGACGGGACCCAGATACCTATGTATGTGTATGCTTCTATCTATGATGTCATTGTCACAACGGCAATTCAACTCTACCGTATCATCACATCCTGCACGCCTATCCAATCCATGCTCATCGTTTCCCCATCCATGATCCCCTGTAAATAGCACTCCCCAATCAACTCATAGCCGTCCTCATGAGTCCGGAGAATGTACGGTACATCTGCTCCCACGGCAACGAATACCACATCGCCCTCCACTGTGCCATAGGGTGCTAAACCAACCCAGCCTGTGCCAGTCACGAACATGACTCGTCCTCGCGTTGGTCCCAGCACCAACGTCCTCAGTGCACTGTGCTCAGGCTCTGTCGTGGATTCAGAGTCATCGAGTAGATTTCCATGGTGATGGGGCTGGCCCTCGCCTCCCGTGTAGTATCCGTGCTTGCATAGCAGAAGGTCTTTCCGTAAAGCATCGAAAGCGTCGAGATGTGCACTGCTGCCGGGCGACTTGACGATCCGAGTCAGAGCTATAGCTTGAGCTTCTCGCCACCACTCCGTTATCGAATCATGTGAAGCTGCCGGAGAGTCCAGGTCGCTATGACCAAGTCTCACCTTGCCAGCCTGCTGCACAGTATCAAAAAGTTTGCCACAAAGC
>Ga0265797_10008509_pt1 | contig 13645 bp, 8 predicted proteins | sample P2T30metagenome_FD_192433 | JGI IMG/M metagenome (GOLD analysis project Ga0265797, IMG submission 192433) | Plant litter microbial communities from East Loma Ridge, Irvine, California - P2 T30 | ecosystem: Environmental > Terrestrial > Plant litter > Unclassified | place: USA: California... | reverse complement strand
GAGGATACGCTCGAGCAGCAGCATGAGCACGAGGAAGAGCAGAAGGAAGAGGTGGAGGAACAAGAGCCTCATATCACTGAGACGCCTCTCCAGGAGCCCTCTTCAATGGGCGAGGGAGCAGAGCAAAATCACCAGGAGAAGGACGTAGCACACGATGCACCCGTTCCGACCGAAGAGCAGGCAGCTCCTCCACAGCTGACCGAGCCTGAGGCGGCTTCTGACCACACTACCAGCGACGGTGGCGCGTCCGAGGCGCCTGTTACCGCGCAGGTCCTGCCACAAGAGCAGGCCGGTGACAGGGAGACTGAGGAGCCCACAGCGGTAGAGGAGACTGTTGAGACTCCTGGCACTACTTCCAGCAACGATGGTGCATACATGGCACCTATTACCAATGAGACGAAGACTGTGCGCACCGCTGAGGAGGTTGACCAGACTCCACCTGTCTCGACTGGCCATGTTCACGATGAGCCAGCTGACGAAATGGATGTGGAGGAGGAATCAGCTGCCTCCGACCACGCTGGTAATTCCTCGAAATCGGCATGGGAGATTTTTATATGCTCTCCGCGGTCTTCCAACGCTACCACTGACGACCTTGATGACGAGGCGGAGGTTGAATCGTCCAATGGGATACACTATTCCATGTATGGAATGGAAATGTCCAACAGCGAAGGTACTGACATCGGTCACGGCGCCGAGCAGTCCGACTCAGCCGCTGGGACGGATATGGATCTCGACGACCCGAACGAGGGTCAAGCTGCCACATACAGGATCATCCTTACAGCGCTGGCCGGATTCAGCATTGAGCAGCCGATCGCCGACGAAGATTCTCGTACGGACGACAATAGCAGAAACAATGCTACCAACGATCCCAGCGGCGGGCAGTCCAACCAAGTGTCCAATGAGACATCATCGTCCGGAGCGACGAACATGGATAGCGGCAATGCCACTGCCAATGACACTGGCGCAGGACAGTCAAACATGGCCACCGAGACACTTTCAGACCTTCGCATAGATGTCGACATAACCAACAATGCCGCCAACGACTCCGAGAACAGGTCGTCAGCCCGATCCGGTGAGGAGCCTTTAGACTCTCGCATGGAAAACGATGGCAACGACGATGCCACAAACGCAACTGGGTCTCAATGCAGCGATATGGCGGACGCTGAGACGGCGCAACCTCTTCGCCAGGATCGTGGCAACAATCAGGGGCTCCCGTCCCAGATCAACAACACGCCGGCCACGGAGACGGCGCAATTCTCTCGCCAGGCTCATGGCAACGGCCAGGTACCTCCGTTCCAGAAAACTTCAGAAGACGACGCTGCCGCTGAGACCTCGTCTCCTGCCATACAGGATTACAGCACTGATATGGAAGCTGATCAGGAGAATGAGACACCAGCTCTGCCTGAAGAGGAGCCCGATTCTGAACTCGACGAGATTTCCGATGAACAGTTGGATAAGATGGGAGAAGAAGTTGAGGAGTCCGGCGAGCTGTCAGCGGCCAAGTCAATTACGGTAGAGAGTTCCTCGCCCAAGTCTGATGAACAACCTCATGAAGACAGCGAGCCTGTACAACCTCGGACCATCCTGGCTCCTATCTCCAGGAGAAAGAGGGCGTCGCTAGCGCAGCCTCAATTACAGACACAGGGTGTACAGAGCACACAACAAGTCCCATCGCAGCCGACTCCAACTCCGCAAACCGGAACCCACCAGCCGTCGCGCACTGGAGAGAAGCCCAAACTTCCCAAGAAAGACGTCATTGTGGAGGAACTGCACAAGATCAACAGATTTGCTGTGGAAGCGAATACGGCGTCCGCGCAATGGACGCGCACCCCAGATGAGGGAGGGCCAGACGATGCCGCCCTCCAACGAATGAGGGATAACCCTGACTCGCAATTCACGAACATCATCGAAGATGCGAAATACAACGCGGAATACCTGGAGAACGGATTCCAGAAGCAACTCGAGAGATCACCTCTGTCGGCTGGGGCGGAGAAAGTGGCCCGTGACTGGACTCTTCCAGCAGTCAAGTCGATGCGTGAGAAGTACGGCGACCTCAACAAGTGCAAGAACAGCCCTCATCTGTTCATGTATCTGCTGATGAACATCGACCGCATGTTGAAGGTGTTGAGAGATCTGGTGCCAGAATCGCCTACACCACCGGCACAGGCGCAGCAGCCGGCGCTGGGTATGCAGAGCACACAACAACAAGTCATATCGCAACCAACTCCAACTCCGCAAACCGGAACCCAGACCAGTCCTCCTCTTGCCTCTACCGCGAAAGATTGGCCCTTGGACAACGCACAGAGGATGAATACCTGGGCGGTGTATGCGAACAGAGCCTCCAGGGAATGGCTAAGCAGCCTAGAGTATGCGAGACTAGACGGCAACGCCTTCCAACAGGCGAGAAAGGACCCCAACTCGCAGTTCTCAAAGATTATCCTGGACGCGGCAAACTGGGCGAGATACCTGAACAAGGACCTCAAGGATCAGCTCAAGAGGTCCCCTCTGTCGGCTGGGGCGCAGGCAGTGTTCCGCCACGCGGTTCCGGCAGTGAAGAAGATGCGTGAGCAGTACAGCGTGCTCAGCCAGAGCAAAGGCGTCCCCCATCTGCTCGTGGATATGCTGAGAGACATCGACTGCATCTTGAGGGAGTTGAATGTCATGGTGCCGGGATCGGCCACACCACCCGCACAGCACCAGCCGCAGGCACAGAGCACACAGCAGGGCCCATCGCAACCAACTCCGCAAACCGGCTCAACCGGGCAACAATCTGGCAACTACCTCTTTTCCTATGGGAATCCCTTGCAAGCTGTGAAAGAGATCGAGAGACAAGTGCAGGAGATCGATAAGTTGTTACGTTTCTGGGAGCCCAACACCAAGAGGGACAGGTCGGGGAAGATCACGAGCAAAGGAACAGACGCCGAGGACTTCGCCCATTGGGACAAAGACGACAAGTCACATTTCCGGGGGACCAAGCGCCAGGTCAAATGGACCGCAAACTGGCTGGCGAACCGTGGCCAGAGGCACCCTCAGGCGGAGGCAATGCTCCGCGACCAAGTGAAGCCGCTCATGAAGAAGATGCGTGACAAGACCAGCTCTCTCGGTTTCATGAAAGGCTGCGTCCCTCTTTTCAAGGACTTGCTGGATGATTTCGTGCAGATTGTGAAAGAGTTGGAGAGGATCAACTGAGAGCGGAGAGAAGTCTGGTCACAGTCCACGAAAGGCCAAGCGGTGCACATGGAATACACCTCGTCAAATATCCGAGAAGGCCGGACACAAACATGTCCCAAGAGTGCTCCTCTGGCCTACATGGCAACAGAAGAAGACCAAGACCGATGGAGTGATTGAAGGAGGAGCGATTTGTGTGGCTCAGGTTTGAGCACTGTTTGCTGGAAAGAAGGAGAGCAGGAAGGAGGGTGGTGGAGCACCGTCATGACCTGGTTTTCGGGCATCGTCTGTTTGGAGAAAGAAGAGCTGTTGGACGGTTCACGGAGCAGCACGTGGTGGTGGCCTCCTTTTGAGAGTTATCTGTTTGGAGGAAGAGTGGTAGAATAGTTGGCCTTCCATGGGCATGGTGCTTGTTTGGCTCGCTCGCGCGGCGCGTCTACCTAGGTATTTGTGCCCGGGTGTAGCCACGAGTGCCTTGTGATATGCATAGGTCAAGTATATAGTGGAAAAACAAAAACAAAAACAAAAACAAAAAGTAGTATCATTAGCAGAGCGACAGAACATCATCACTCCCAGTCCTCAACAATAGCAAACGCGGCTCAATTCCACACGAAGGACCGATTCGGCACCCCAAAAACATTTGCCGAGGCCGATCCTGGCAAATCCTCCCCCCACGCACTTGCTCCCTGTTCCCCACCAAAGGTCAGCAAGCAGCCCGTAAGGCAAGCTCCAGCCCGCCCAACACAACTGTATCCTCCAGCCACGCACGCACTAAACATCGGCTTAGCCATTGCTGAGCCCTTACCGCAATATTGTCCTTCGGCATAATTGTATATTCAGGCACATTCACTCGACTCTTCTACCTATACAGTACCTCTCTCTTTTTTTTCCAAGCTATCCCCCCCACGTGATCATGTCGTTGACCATCCTCCCTAGACGAGTCGCTCTGCGCTCAGCCGCCCGCTCAACACCATGGGCTCGCCAGTTCAGCACTGTTGTCGATGACACATTCTCGCCTGTTGCTCCTGCTTCCGCTCCGCCGGCACCTCCTCAGGCACGAAAGGGAAGAGTCCTCGAGGAAGCTGTCAACGCTACGGCTCCTCGATATGACTGGACCAAGGATGAGATCCGCGAGGTCTACAACACGCCGCTCATGGAGCTTGCTTTCCAGGCGGTATGATTAGACTTGCAACCCATTGGACCTCGTGGGTAGTTGGGACTGATGTAGCTTCTTAAAGGGAACTCTCCACAGACGATTCCACTCACCTTCTGCGGTGCAGATGTGCACGCTTATGAACATTAAGACTGGCGGTTGCAGTGAGGATTGCTCTTACTGCGCGCAGAGCTCGAAGTATGACACTGGTATGTCTTCAGGATCGTTCAATCATATGTCGGCCTACCACTAATACATCGTCCAGGCCTCAAAGCAACAAAGATGTCCTCTGTCGAATCGGTACTGGAAGCTGCAAGGATCGCAAAGAGCAACGGCAGTACAAGATTCTGCATGGGCGCTGCATGGCGTGACATGCGTGGCCGCAAGACAAGCTTGAAGAACGTCAGGGCCATGGTCGAGGGCATCAGAGCATTGGACATGGAAGCATGCGTTACCCTCGGCATGATCGATCAAAGCCAGGCCGATGAGCTGAAGACTGCTGGTCTGACCGCGTACAACCACAACCTGGACACCAGCCGCGAGCACTACCCATCCGTCATCACAACACGCAGCTACGATGAACGTCTTGCCACTCTCAAGCACGTCCGCACCGCCGGTATCAACGTCTGCTCCGGTGGCATTCTCGGTCTGGGAGAGAAGCCAGAAGACCACGTCGGCCTCCTCTACACAATGAGCACCCTCCCCGAACACCCCGAATCCTTCCCCGTGAACGCTCTCGTCCCCATCAAAGGCACCCCCCTCGGCGACCGCGAACGCATCAGCTTCGACGCCATCCTCCGCACCATCGCCACAGCCCGCATCGTTATGCCCGCCACCATCGTCCGCATCGCAGCCGGCCGCACGACTATGAGCGAAGCCGAGCAAATTCTCTGCTTCTCCGCCGGCGCGAACGCAGTCTTCACGGGCGAGAAGATGTTGACGACGGAGTGCAATGGCTGGGATGAGGATAAGAAGATGTTTGACCGTTACGGCCTTACTCCTATGAAGAGTTTCGAGCGTGGTGGGTACAGGGACAGCAACTGGGGTAAAGTGAAGGAGGCGGCGGCGTTGGAGGCTGAGATCCCTCAGAAGGGTGCTGAGGCTGTTGCGAGTGCTTGAATTGGATTGGGAACTGCATTATTCATCATAAGAGCAGACCAGACGAAAAAGGACGATTCAGGGAGGTACGATGAGCATTTCATGAAATAAGCGTAACGAAAATTAGATCGAAGATCAAAACGACGATTCCGTGGAACAGATCGACGTGCTGCATTCTCCGAAGTGTTGTTTAATGTATTTTACATAGGTCTTATGGATGCCTCACTGGAAATTTGATGTTACGATTACAAGTGACATGCCATATGTCGCTAAAGTCCGCTGAGTTTGGTGTAAAACGCCAATTGATGGCTATTTCGCCGAACATATACGATTTTAGACCCCTGGAGTGCGAGTTCGATGACAACGTTTCAATCAATCACAAATATATGTGTCTAGTACCTTCATACGGATTGGTTCGAGCAGACAGGTCGAAGGACTGGAGCCCTAACACTAACCCTAAAATCACGACTCACATCGATAATCAAATGGAACGCACCTTTTGCGATTCACATATACTAAATTGATCATGTAACTAATGGGGATAATTACAGCTCTTTGCAGTGTGTATAATGTTTTTGGAAAAGGAGAGCAGACGTAAGTGAGGTGGCTCGCTCCTCGGTGGTAATTGCTGGAAGGAGAAGGAAGGCGCCACCGAGGCAGCCGCAGCAGTAAGGCTCACAAGCATCGAATCTCAGCGTCATTCGAGATGTGAAGTCGAGACACCTGCGCATTGCCTCCCGCCATCGCTCCACCCACCACCTACACCACCACCACCGCCACCACCGACTACGAACTACACATATACGCCCTCTCACACACTGTGCATGGTGGCGTCGCAGTAGATCCTCCTACTCTACCCTCACCTCCACCGCCACATACACCTCACGCCCATCATGGCGTCCGCTCTGCGCCGCCCACAGCAGCTAACGCGCTCGTCGCGCCAGCTCCTCGAGGCCGCCTCATTATCACGAACCCTCGCTCGTCGCCCAGCTTCGATCCCTCGACCTCTTTTCGCATACGCCCGCACTCGCCAGTATGCGACACAGCCGGAGAAGGATGGCGACAAGCCGAGCTCTTCCGCTCCCGGTACGGAGCACCTTTACAACAAGAGCTCGCCCATGTCTGGCTCGCAGCCACCTGGTGGCCCCAAGAAGCCTGAGAACGACGGCAAGTCGAAGCTCTCGAAGGAGGAGGCCGAACAGCTCGACGAGATGTTCAATTTGGTGAAGAAGGGAATGCCCGCTTCGATGGCCAAGGATGTCGACAAGTTCCTGGAAAAGATCAAGAACGAGGGCATGCCTGAGGAGCTAAGAAAGACGATTGATGAGACTGCCAAGGAGGGCATGTCGCCCGCCAGAGCCGCCACATTCTGGAGGCTTACCACACAGATGGCGAGGCAGACTGTGGAAGAGACAGCAAAGACACAAAGCACAAAAGAGGAGGCGCCCAAGCAGCAGACATCGGAAGACCCAGGCCCTGGCAACAAGAAGAAGGACGGAAAGAAGAAGAAGGCAGATGAGCTCTTCCCGGGCATGTCCGGACTCAACTTCGACCTCTCACAATTCCTTATCAGCGGTTTTGTCGCATACCTCATGTACAGGCTATTCGTGCCCACCGAGAACAGCAGGGAGATCACATGGCAAGAATTCAGAAACACCTTCCTTGACAAGGGCCTGGTCGAGAAGCTCATTGTGGTGAACGGCAACAAGGTCAGAGTGCACCTGCACCGCGAGAGCGTGGCGAGCATGTACCCTGAGTCGCCCGCCGCTCAGCCCGGCTTCTACTACTACTTCTCCATTGGATCCGTCGAGGCTTTCGAGCGCCGCGTCGAGGAGGCACAGAACGAGCTTGGCATTCCTAATAGTGAGAAGCTGCCCGTCAGCTACTCTGAGGAGGGCAGCTGGGCCAACACACTCTTCGCCTTCGGTCCTACCCTTCTTTTCATCGGCGCGATCATGTACATGAGCCGGAGAGCAGGTGGCGCAGCTGGTGGCGGAGGCGGACCTGGCGGCATCTTCGGCATGGGCCGCTCAAGAGCTAAGAAGTTCAACATCGAGGAGGGTGTCAAGACCAAGTTCAGCGATGTTGCTGGCATGGATGAGGCGAAGGTGGAGATTATGGAGTTTGTTTCCTTCCTCAAGGAGCCTGCGAGATTCCAGAAGCTCGGAGCCAAGATTCCTCGTGGCGCTGTCCTGAGTGGTCCTCCTGGTACTGGTAAGACTCTTCTTGCCAAAGCCACTGCTGGCGAGTCTGGCGTGCCTTTCTTCAGTGTTTCTGGATCTGAGTTCGTGGAGATGTTCGTCGGTGTTGGTCCTTCAAGAGTACGCGACCTCTTCGCAAACGCAAGGAAGAACACACCTTGCATCATCTTCATCGACGAAATCGATGCCATTGGAAAGAAGAGAGGCAACAACTCAATGGGTGGCGGCAACGACGAGCGCGAGAGCACTTTGAACCAGATTCTTACCGAGATGGATGGTTTCAACACTACCGATCAGGTCGTCGTGCTTGCTGGCACCAACAGAGCTGATGTTCTCGACGCTGCCCTCATGAGACCCGGCCGTTTTGACAGGCACATCTCTATCGACAAGCCCACAATGGAAGGTCGCAAGCAGATCTTCAACGTGCACCTGAAGAACATTACCACAAGCGAGGATCTCGAGCAAGTCAAGGGTCGCCTGTCTGCGCTTACACCTGGCTTCAGTGGTGCGGATATCGCCAACTGCGTCAACGAGGCTGCGCTCATTGCTGCTCGTGCTTCAGCCGAGAGCGTCACCATGACCCACTTCGAGCAGGCCATCGAGCGTGTCATCGGTGGTCTCGAGAAGAAGTCAATGGTGCTTTCACCTTCTGAGAAGAAGACTGTCGCCTACCACGAGGCAGGTCACGCCATTTGTGGTTGGTACTTCGAATACGCCGACCCTCTGCTGAAGGTCTCCATCATCCCCCGTGGCCAGGGTGCTCTGGGTTACGCCCAGTACTTGCCCGCTGGTGGTGCTGATGCTTACCTCATGAACATGAAGCAGCTCATGGATCGCATGGCCATGACTCTTGGTGGACGTGTGAGCGAGGAGCTCAACTTCCCTACTGTCACATCTGGAGCTTCCGATGACTTCAACAAGGTGACTCGCCTTGCCACAGCCATGGTCACCAAGTGGGGCATGAGCCAGAAGGTCGGCTACATGTACTGGCCTGACGCTTCCGAGTCCGCCGACGCCCAGTTCCAGAAGCCCTTCTCCGAGGAAACCGCACGCAACATTGACAGCGAAGTCCGCCGCATCGTCGACGAGGCCTACAAGCAGTGCAGAGACCTGCTCGAGGAGAAGCACAAGGAAGTCGGCATCGTCGCCGAGGAGCTGCTGCGCAAGGAGATGCTGACCAGAGACGACATGGTTCGCTTGCTCGGCCCTAGACCCTTCGACGACCAGGGCGAGTTCCAGAAGTACTTCGGCGGCGGCCCTGCCCCTCTCGGCGGTGGCTCTACCGAAGCGCCCTCACCTGGTGGCATCGGCGACTCGTTGCCTCCTAAAGAGGGCGGCACCAACCAGGGCGTTCCTCCTGGCTCCCAGCCCGCTCCCGTTGGCGCTATGTTCAAGGACACCCATGCCCGCGTGTAAAAGGCGGATGACTGGCGTGTAAGGACATTTGGAGGTGCGTCGTTCATGTTGGGATAGCATTGGGCATCGCAAGGCGTTTCGGCGAGTCAGTATGTATGGGTGGGAAGCTTTTCTCTTTCTCTTGTTTATATCTGTCTGTTAATTTTTCTTCACAATTCACAATCTCAACACTCTGAAACAAGCTGAGCTAGATTGGCCGTGGGATCATTGGTTGTGATGGAAGTCCTTTTTTCCTTATGTGTTCATTATATTACCTGAAGATAGAGAAGATACTCCACTACGAATATGTACAAAATTTTGATTGTTACTATTGGGACATGTGGTTTGATGTGATTAAGCTTGCGTTGATTCGTCTAACTTTTGCATATTCATGGCTGGTTGATTAAGATTGTTGGTTCATCATATCATCATCCTGAACTCACAACTTGAATATCCCATCGCCTTCACTGCACACTAAGACTGCCCCTCGCCTGAATATCCAACACAGACTTCCCGACCATGACATCGTAGTTGCCGCTCTGCAGCACCCACGCCTGCTTTGCCACATCCCACGAGCTCAGATCCCTGCGGTTGAGCTCGAACGTCACCTCAGCCTCCTCGCCCGGCTGCAGCAATTTCTTCTCGAAACCGCGCAGCACGCGCGCGGGACCGCCGGGGATGTGCAGGTACAGTTGTGCGACTTCGGCCGCGGCTACGGAGCCTGTGTTCTTGAGCGTGATGCACACTTTGGCGGCGGGTTGCCAGAGGAGCGGGTCGCCGCCTTCGGGCTGGATGTGCGTGCCGTTGCCGGCGTAAGTGCTGCCTGCGGAGCCGGATGTGATGTTGGGAGCGAGGGTGGTTGTGAGGGACGAGTAGGAGAATTCGGAGTATGTCAGGCCGTAGCCGAAAGCGTACTGCGGCGTGACGTTGCGGGCGAGGAAGTCTTTGTAGTCGATGTTGACGCCTTCGGTGAAAGGGTCTTGCAGGAAGAAGCCGCTGGTGGCGTTGGGCGCGACGGGGTTGAGCAGGACGCCGTAGTCGGCGGGTTTGGCGGCGACGGTATAGGGGAGGCGGCCGGAGGGGGATTGGATGCCGTAGAGGATGTCGACGATTGCTTGGCCGGTTTCTTGGCCGGGGAGGTGCCCGAAGATTACGGCGGTGATGTTGGGGTTGGTGATGAAGCGGTCGACGGTGCGGATGCCGGCGTTGTGGATTATGACTTGGGTGTTGGAGCATTGGCTGGCGACGGAGAGGATTAGGTCGTCGGAGGCTGGGTCGGCCTGGGGGGATGATGGGTTAGTGGTGTTGTAGACTTGTTTGGTTTTTCTGGGTTGGTGGCACTTACGATGTTGGGGCGGTCCCAGCCTTCGGATGCGAGCTCGTTGACAAACACGAGGCAGACATCGGAGGCGGCGTTCACGGTTGGCGCGAACGAATCGGTGTCCCAGAAGATGATCGAACGGTCAGCGCGAGCCTTTCTCTGCAGAGCATCGAGAGGTGCGTCGATGAATGCGGGTGTAACGGCTCCTGATCCACCACCGGTGATCATGGTGCCGTTGTACGAGGCACCAGGAACAGGAGAGCCATAAGGCTCGTTCGACAGGAATAGGCGTCCGAGGTATGTGCTGTTGAAGAAGCCGAGGCCAGGGACAGTCAGAGTGTTTTCCACTCCGAAGCCCCATCGGTTGAATGAACCACCAGTGGGGGTGTTGCGCTTAGGAGCGGCGGCATCGTAGCCAAAGACTGACACGACCTTGGGCTTCTTCAAGGGCAATGCGTTGTTGGTGTTCTTGACCAGGACGTGGCCTTCGATGGCTCCTTGCAGGAGGACCTTGTCGCTTTCGGGATCGCGGGCATCGACAAGCTCGTGCGGTGCGAGCAGGTTGGCTGGCATGCCAGTACCGGGCTCGAAGTGAGCGAAACGGAAGTATGGAGTGAGAATACGCATGGCCATGTCGTCGAGGCGGGATTGCTCGAGAGAGCCGTTGGTGACCATCAGGCTGAGGTTGCCCTTTTGCCAGTATGCGCTGTTGGGCATGGCCATGTCGAGGCCGTTTTCGGCGCTGGAGAGGCCAGAGTGCTGTGCGCCCCAATCGGACACGACGAAACCCTACGATATTGTCAGTATGACCGGACCTGGAATCGAAAGGACTGCCTCTGTGCTCGTACCTTGAATCCAAGCTCGCCCTTGAGAAGACCGTTGAGAGCCTTGGAGTTTTGGCAGCCATATGATCCGTTCAGCTGGTTGTAAGAACACATGACGGAACCGGCTTCGGCACGAATAGCGTCTTGGAAAGGCCACATGTAGAGTCTGTAGATGGCATCAGCGTCTGATCGAGATCAAGGAAATGTGGACAAACATACTCGTGCATTGTCTTGTCGTCAATGTTGCTTGAGCTAGATTGATTCAAAGCGCCAACAGTAAAGGTGCGAGGCGAGATGCGGTTGGTCTCCTGCTCGTTACCGACAAAGTGCTTGATGGATGTGATCACGTGCTTCTGCATGGCGACGACAGACTCGTAAAGCAGAGCACCAGCAAGATACGGATCGTTGGAGAACCCCTCCCAGTTGCGACCGCCGCGAACGATTCTTCCGAGGCCTCCACCTACGGGTCCGAGGGCTACGTTGGCGCCTTTGCGCTTGAATTCTGCTCCAAGGTGGTCTTTTGTCTCGTGGACGAGTTCCTTGTTCCAGGTGGCGCCGAGATGGAGGCCAGATGGGTAGCCGTTCACGCCATCGGTGTTGCGGACGCCGTTGCCGTTGTCGACCAAGCAAAGACCAGGGAAGCCGAGTCTTGGGACACTGCCAGAGACACCAGAGCATCCGGTGGTCGAAGGTTGTCTATAAGTGGTGTCAGCTATGGATCGTGTCTAATATCCACGACGCAGCATACCCATATGTGATGTTGTTCTTCTCCTCGTTGGTCATCTGGTCAACAAGCTCTCGTGCTTGACGGTAAGCATCCTCCCACTTGCCGTCTCCTGACGTCTGTGGTGAGGGCGCGACTTTGGGAGAGCGTCCGTAAGAGAAGAGGCGTTCCTGGCTCGCAGCAAGAGCAACATCTTCCGCAGATGGAACGATTGTCACGGCTGGGATAGCTTGAGCCGCAGCTGATCCAACCAAAAAGGCCAGACCAAGCTTGCTGGCATCAGCCAAAGAAGGAGTCAGCATCGTCACAAGTCGATGTGAGTTGCAATGAGCTTAGTGAATATGGTGAGGCGGTGATCTTTTCTTGTACCCAGAAGCATGCTGGCTATGGGTACTTATACTAACAAGCTCGAGGCATTTTTCTGGGATATGTCAACTACCGGATTTTAATATAAGCGAACGCACGAGCATAGCATCGTTGGTCGCCAGCCATGCGGAACATGTCAGTACTTGCCAAGGAGGTCTCTCGCCATAGCGCCATCGAAAACCATAATCTGGACAACATAGCCCCACTTGGAGGCGTTGTGAAGCGGTAGCCGGTGTGGATTGGCGCATGCCGATGACCATCACGGACTCGCTCACGATCAGTACGATTCGAAGAAGACTGTAACTCAAACTTTGGTGTTGCGACATGGCAATTGCAAGTGCACTCGAGAGGCCACGATCCTGCTTTTCTTCGTGACAATCTGTTGGCAACTCGTTCGGACATTCGCCGTACGGTTCACAAAGATCTTTCGAGAAGACCTGGTATCCTTGTATCTGCCACGCAGGGCTAAAAAGCTAAATGTCGACGATCTTGGAGATTGTGGAGGCGACTTGTGGGGAGCTCGGGGAGTTGAGGGGGTTTGGAGACGAAAAGTGATGGTCGGCATTTGCCCATGGGAATTCTCCACCCGCTACTGCTGGTAGGAGGTAGGGGCTATGACATCTCGAGGCTGGTGCTTTTGGCGGAGGCGTACACATCTGGATAGCTTCCGGATATCAAGCGGATGGGCGTGGTCTTGGATCCGGGCATCGGATATTTACGACTGGCTGTCTTGCTGCGCTGTCGATTGACTTGGCCTCTATACGGATAGTGCTTGTTGGATAGGTTAGCACTGTAGTAAGTAGCAAAATCTTCTGTTTGACATAGAGTTCAGGGCCGTGAGCAACGCATCTTGTTGTAGTTGCGTGACACGATCATACCAGCATGCTAGAGTGAGTACCCTTCCGGACTCCTCATGCCGGCTCGGCGGGGATGAAATCTGCAATCTGATGAAAGTGGCACCCTGCAAGGGCGGAGAAACGGAGAATACCGTATTTGGTCGCGAGTCGTCCTGACCACTGCCCTTGAGTAAAATGAAATATCTTTCGTTGTGACGCTGGCCGCTGGCGTGAAGGAAGAAGCAAAGATCGAAAATTGGATGTTGCCGCGGCTGCTGGAAAGATCTTCCTTGCTTGGAAGCACGTGGCATTGACATGGGTATATTTTGCGGGTCAAAGCACAGTGAAGTGCCTTGCTCGAAACGGATAAGGAATTGCACGAGAAGAAACTCTGGCACAACTTTGTTAAAGTGCTGGCAGGAGGTATAGCTATTATTGCATTGCGTGAGTGATCAACAAATGATCTACGTGAGATACTTTGACTAACATGTATGAAGAATACGAGCAGATATATTTCACTCAGTCGGACAGCAAGAGATCGGAGGGAAGACTTGAGCCC